>Ga0163144_10012563_pt1 | contig 17770 bp, 11 predicted proteins | sample OliLak19BULKMAT1_FD_123175 | JGI IMG/M metagenome (GOLD analysis project Ga0163144, IMG submission 123175) | Freshwater microbial mat bacterial communities from Lake Vanda, McMurdo Dry Valleys, Antarctica - Oligotrophic Lake LV.19.BULKMAT1 | ecosystem: Environmental > Aquatic > Freshwater >...
AATCATGTTTTGATGGGTAGCTGGACTCGCAAGAGTTCAGCGGAGCAGCAGAGAACAACTGAAAGCTTGCGACTTCAGCTACAACAAAACATCCATCAATTCAGCCGTGACAGAGCACTAGCCGCCGAGCTGCTTCTTCAGCTCGGACGCACCGGCGGCAATGGCTTCATCCAGTTTCTCAACGAGTTTTGCCCCGGCTTCGGCCATGTCCGACCGACCCCCGCCGCCGCCGCCGGCGACCGTTGCCGCAGCTTTCACCACATTGCCCGCGTGCAGGTTCTTATCCTTCACAAGTGCCTTACTGACGGCTGAGATCAGAGCGACCTTGCCGTCGATCTCGGCTCCCAGAATCAATGCGATCGGGCTGTGTTTTTCGCGAAGCTGATCGGCAAAATCCCGCAATGCATCGCGAGTGACTCCGTCCAGCCGTGTCGCGATGATTTTCACGCCAGCGATCGTTGCTGCATTTGCGACCAGGTCACCAATGGCATCAGAGACCGAAGCCGACGTCAGGTCGGCGATCTGCCTCTGCAACACCTTGACCTCGTTTTGCAGTGCTTCAATCTTTGACGTCAGTTCTGTCGGCTGAGGTGCCTTCAGCATCCGTTGCAGCTGCGCGACGAGTTCGTCGGTCTCGCGCCCTTTCTGAAGAGCCCTTGGACCAGTGATTGCCGTAATGCGGCGAACGCCTTTGGCGACGGGCTCTTCGGACGTAATCCGGCAGAGCCCGACCTGACCGGTATTTGTCAGATGAGTTCCCCCGCAGAGTTCCACGCTGAAATCTCCCATGCTGACCACACGCACGACATCAGGATATTTCTCACCGAACAATGCCATTGCGCCTTTCCTGCGGGCCGCTTCGATCGGTAACAAGTCGGTCGTGACAGCAGCACCTTTGGCAATGCACTCGTTGATAATATCTTCGACCTGTCGCAGTTCATCGGCCGTCAGAGCCTGGCCGTGAGCGAAGTCGAATCGGAGTGCATCCTTTTCCACCTTCGAGCCTCGCTGTGTTGCATTGTGCCCAACGGTGCAGTGCAGCGCGTGGTGAAGGATGTGCGTCGCAGAGTGAGCTCGTCGAATGCCGGCACGGCGATCGAGGTCCACGGTTGCGAATAAAGACTGGCCAACAGTCAACTTGCCCTTCGTCAGATGGCCGACATGAATCCACAACTCACCATCCTTCTGTGTATCCGCAACGATGAACTCAACCCCGTTTCCGATCAAACTTCCGATGTCACCCGTCTGCCCGCCGGATTCGCCGTAGAAGGGTGTGCGATCCATTGCCACGCCAATCGGAGTTTCGTGGCCCGCAACGGAAAACTCCTGCACCAGTTCTTTGTTGGAAATGATGCCGACAACCTTGCCGTCCGCAGTGAGCGATTCGTAGCCCAGAAATACAGTTCCACCCATTTGCTTCAGCGAATCGATTGGCCCGGCACTCATCACGGAATCTGCAAACGCACCGCTGCCGCTGGTCGCCTCGTGGCGCTTGCGAGCCCGTGTGTAGCCCTCATGATCGACCCTCAGTCCGTTCTGCGCTGCCAGAGTGCCGGTCAGTTCGATCAAAAAACCGTAAGTCTGATGCAGGTCGAATGCATCCTCGCCGGAAATGACACCCGAGGACTTCGCCTTCTGAGCGAGTTTTTCGAATCGCGGGAGACCCCGATCAACGACATCCAGAAACTGTTCTTCTTCGGCCCTGATCACGTTGGTCACCGTCAGCACCGTCTGAGCGATCTCGGGATACGGATGCTTCATCCCTTCGACAATCGCCGGCACCAGTCTGTGCAGGAACGGATCTTTCCCGCCGAGAAGATATCCCTCCATCGCCGCCCGCCGCAGCAGCAAACGCACGATGTAGTTGGCTTTTTCGGGGCCGGGCAGTGCCCCCTCATGAATCGCGAACGTGCAGGCTCGCATGTGGTCTGCGATGCGACGGCAGGCTCGACCGTGAGGAGCATCGTAGTCGTATTTCAATCCCAGCGCGTTGCCTGCAGCGATACACATCGGCTTGAGAATGTCGATCTCAAAATTACTCAACACACCCTGCAGACACGACGCCGTTCTTTCGAGTCCCATGCCTGTATCGATATTCTTCTTCGGCAGAGGATGCAGGTTGTTCGGCGGATCGCCGACTCGGTTGAACTGAGTAAACACCAGGTTCCAGATCTCAACGGGCTTTGTCGCGCCGGGAGCCAGATAGTAGATCTCTGAACACGGTCCGCAGACTCCGTCCGGGCCCTGCGATGGCGCGGAGGCTGGCCAGAAGTTTTCGGATTCATCCAGACGGCTGATGCGGTCCGTCGGAAGTTTGATTTCCCTGTTCCAGATGTCGAAGGCTTCGTCATCGTCGAGATAGACAGTGACAGTGAGTCGATCCGGATCCAGACCCAGCCATTGTTTCGTCGTCAGAAACTCCCAGGCCCAATGAATGGCCTCGCGTTTGAAATAGTCCCCGAACGAAAAATTTCCCAGCATTTCGAAGAACGTGTGGTGGTACGCCGTAATCCCGACGTTTCCAATGTCACCCGTTCGCAGACATTTCTGGCTGGTCGTCGCCTTCGTGAATTCCAGCGGCCCGATACCAAGGAACTGATTTTTGAACTGATTCATCCCGGCCGGAGTGAACAGGACGGTCGGATCGTCTTTCGGAATCAGCACATCGCTGCCCTTCCGGACACATCCTTTGGATTCAAAGAACGTCAGGTACTTCTCACGCAGTTCGTCAGTCTTCATGTCTTCCGCAGCTCTGGCGTCAGGGCCAGTCAGAAATGCCGTCAAACGACCACTTAGATTCAAGCGGCCGGAAATTCAGAAGCCCGGCATCTTAGGGCTGCCGGGCTTCTCTTCAAACGTGAAAGTGCTGCGTGGCAATGCCAACCCGCTCTTTACTCTTCAGCCGGAGCGGCAGTCTCTTCTTCGGACACAGCGGCAGCCGACGTGATGTGTTTCAGCTCCAGAATCTTCTCTTTGATCTCCGCGGCGATGGCCGGATTCTCTTCGAGGTACACTCGTGCTCGGTCGCGGCCCTGGCCAAGTTTGGCGCTGCCGTAGTTGAACCAGCTGCCGCTGCGGTCGATAATCTTATTCTCCACCGCCAGATCGACCAGGTCCGCCTCGTAGCTGATTCCGCAAGTATTGTACATGTCGATCTCAGCCACTCGGAATGGCGGGGCGACCTTGTTCTTTACGATCTTGACTCGCATCCGAATCCCGATCTGATTCTCGCCTTCCTTCAACTGACTGATTCGTCGCACGTCGACTCGGCAAGAGCTGTAGAACTTCAGAGCCCGACCACCAGGAGTTGTTTCCGGACTGCCGAACATTACGCCGATCTTTTCCCGGATCTGGTTGATGAAGATCACGGTGGCTTTCGCTTTGGAAATCACACCGGTGAGCTTACGCATCGCCTGACTCATCATGCGTGCCTGCAGACCGACGTGCGTGTCACCGATCTCGCCGTCGAGTTCCGCCTTCGGAACCAGAGCCGCCACGGAGTCGATGACGATGATGTCGACGGAATTCGACTTCACCAGCATCTCTGTGATCTGCAGCCCTTCTTCCCCGTAGGACGGCTGGCTGACCAGCAATTCGTCCAGGTTGACGCCCAGTCGTCGAGCCCACTGTGGATCAAGCGCGTGTTCCGCATCCACAAACGCCGCGATCCCGCCGGCTTTCTGAGCGCTCGCGATGGCATGCAGAGCGAGTGTCGTCTTGCCGCTGGATTCCGGTCCGAACAGTTCAATAATGCGGCCGCGAGGAAACCCGTGACCTCCCAGCGCCAGATCCACCGACAGTGCACCGGTCGAAATGCCGGGGAAGCCGCCGGCGTTTTCGTTCGGATCGAGCTTCATGATCGAACCCTTGCCGAACATTTTCTCGATCTGCCCGACAGCATTGTCGAGATTGACCTGTTCTTCCGTGGCCGCTCTCGACGCGACCGCCTTCTTGTGATTCTTTGCCGCCATGAACCTGTTCCTTTGATGCGTGATGCCTGTCGATAGTCCGCTCCGGCATACCCCAGCGGTCTGCCGATTGCCCGTCCTGGGCGAATACCCCAATTGAGGCTGGGAAGTCTAGACAACTCACGCCCTACAGGGAACTTTCGGCAACCCCGGATTTCCTGGACGTTTGGAGATCACGCCGAGGCTGTCGCCTACTGTTGTCCAGCCGCTCCGTCGGCTGGGATTCGGTGCGGGAGGCTCAAAGAACTTTCATTCCTGGCTGGCATTCGCCATGAGCCTCGCCGACGGCGCGCCGGGAGACAACAGCAGCCCCGCCTTGTTGCCGACTGCCGTTCGTCGTCGTAGACTTCCGCAGGAATTCAATCGAGATGACGGAGTGTTCCGACGGCGGTTGTTTGAAAGCTGGCCTGGAGTGTGTCATGAAGAAGTTGTCCTGGTTCGCATTATTGACTCTGACCTTTGTCTCCGGATGTCAGGAAACCGCTGACACGACTCCAGCACCATCCGTACCTGTGGCGGTTGCTCCCGCCGGTAACGAGAAGACTGAATCGGGCGAGACTGTTTCGGTTCCGGTCGCATCTGAAACTCCAGTCGCCGGTACGACTCCGCCCTCCACGACCGCGGATGCAATCACCGTCGCACTGACCGAAGCGAACACGAAGGTCGAATTTATCGGGGTGCATGTCGGAGACAAGCCAGATCCCCGCAAAGGCAGTTTTGCGAAACTGAATGGCTCGGCGATACTGCATATGAGTACTTTGAAGGCCGTGACAGTAGAGTTCGATACCGATTCCCTGACGACAGAACTTCCTCCTCTGACAACACATCTGAAGAGTCCCGATTTTCTCGATGTGAAGCAGCATCCGACTGCAAAATTTGAATCCACAACGATCGAGCCCGGTGCCGACGGGAAGGTCAATGTGACCGGCAATCTGACGCTGCTGGGTGTCACAAAGCCAATCACGATGCCTGCGACCGTGAGCACGGAAGGCGGCCTGAAACTGACTGCCGAGTTCTCCATCGATCGCACCGAATTCGGCATGACCTATGGCGATGACAAAGTCGAAAAGATTGTTGCCATGACAGTCACCATCGGCGGTTGATGGCGATTCAGGTGGTCCAGCGGCTCCGCGACTGCAAGTCTGTGCTCTGAACCGGAAGAAGCGTCGCGCGGTTCCGGTTTTTTCGCCCAACTGAGCAATGGCACTGGCTTTCAGCGTTCCCGTAGCCTTGAAGATTTCGGATATCCACCTGAGGAGCGGCGCGGACGACAGGCTGAAGCCTATCCTACAAGAAAGCCGCCCCGCCGGCTGGGGGTCCGAATGCCACTGGAGTTTCCCTTCACCGCGAAAGACATCCTCCTCGGCGGCGTGATCCCGGCTGCCATGGCAGCCTTAGTCTGCCTGCTGTCGGCGCGGTTTCTGACGTGTGGGTCCTCGCGGTCGATCGTTGACAACTGGGCAATTGCCATCGCATTCGTCGTCGGCATCCGCCTGCTGAATCTCAGCCCGCTGACGCCCGCGACACATTGGCACTGGCTGCCATACATTGGATTGGGCTGCGTAATTCTCAGCCCGCTGCTTGTTCACCGGAACGCCGTGATCCGCTGTGCCAGTGCCGTCATCGCGTCAGGGATTTCCGCCTGTCTTTTGGTCCCGGACTGGGACGATCTGCCTCAGCCGCGGATTGTGATGATCTCCGGCTTCGCGACGGTACTTGTTGCCGTCTGGGCAGCGATCAGACCATTGACGCAGCGTGTGGAACGGCGCAGTCTCGCCACCGTCTTTGCGGGCTCAGCCATTGGAACGGCGCTGATCCTGACACTCGCCGGAAGCCTTCGGTTCGGCCAGATCGGCGGCGCGATTGCGGCTGGGTTTGTCGGTTTTATGGTCGCTCAGGTTGTCGACCGGAAGTCGGACAGGCTTTCGGACGTGTCATTTCTGTTCACACTGCTTTGCGGCAGTGCCATGTTCGTCGGCCAGTTGAATTCCAGCAGCGATGTGCCCTTTGTCTGCTTTCTGATTCCACCGCTCGCACCGCTTGCTTTGTGGCTGTGCCAGGTCGGGCCGCTTTCAAAACTTCAGGGCAAACACCGCATCGTCGCTGACATTCTCCTGCCCGCAATCTTCGTGGTGACGGCCATTGGCATCGCCGTCGGTACGCAACTGTTTTCGGACTCAGCAGCTTACTGATTCCCGACCTTGTTCCTGATTCCTCACTCCCAGCGAAAAAGCTTCAGCCCGAGGAAAAACGTCACCACGCCCCAGCCCAGAATGATGGCGAGTTCCGGGATGATCTGAGCCAGGCCTGCGCTTTCCTGCATGACTCGACGCATCGCACCGATCAGCGGCGTCAGTGGCAACACGTTGATCAAGGGCTGGATGAACGAAGGAAACCGGTCAGGTGAGAAAAAGATCCCGGACGCAATCCACATCGGCACCATCGATAGATTCATCAGTCCGGACACTGCTTCCAGCGTTTTCGCCCGGCTGGCAACCAGCAGGCCAATCCCGGCGAACTCAAACGCACCCAGCACAATCAGCAGCGTCATGATCAGATAGCTGCCATGATTGACGACGCCGAACAGCAAGCGAGACGCAATGAGCACGATCAGGATCTCCGGGATCATGAACACGATGCGGCTGATCATGATCGCGGCGATGAAATGAGGCTTCTTCATCGGCGTCCCGAGGAATCGCTTGAGGAGCTGCCGGATGCGCATGTCGACGATTCCAAAGCCGACGCCCCAGATACCTCCGCCCATCAGTCCCATGCCAATCAGTCCGGGCACGAGGAAGTCGATGTACCGACTGCCGGGTTCTGTGACGGCGTCATCCACAGTCAAAACCGGGTCTGTTCGTCCTGCTGACCGCTGCAACACATCGTTCACGGCATCGCGGGCGTGAACACTGCCGGGCCGAGTCGGATCGAAAACGAAACGGTACGCATCCGTGCCGTCTGTCGAGTCTGCCACGATAATGAGTTCACTCTTGCCGCTGCGGAGTTGTCGTCGGCATTCTTCTGCAGGCCCGGATGACACGACCAGGCGCGCACTGGCACTGAGTACTTTGACCAGCTCATCAGTTCGTTCGCCGTCCTGAACCACGACGGCCACGGCTTCGATCGGCTCGCTGCGAAATGCGAGACCCAGGGATACGATCATCACCAGCGGGAAGACGTAGGACCAGAACACCGCCTCCGGTTCACGAATGAATTCGCGAATCCGAGCCAGCGATAACTGTGCCACGGGATGCATCGTCCATGAACGGCTCACGCGGCACCTCCGGATGTCTCATCATTCAGGCCATGCCCGGCATAGTGCACGAACACATCTTCCAAAGATGCCTGACGCGTTGTCAGCGACGTCAGCTGCAGGTTCCGCGCTGCAATCAAAGACAGCAGCGCGGGAATAGCCACATGGGGCTCGCCAACCGAAAGGCATCGGCGCTCACTTTCCATCCTGGCTGAGATCACACCTGGCAAATTCGAACCGAACTCCTCCGGCAGCGCCGCTGCCTGCTCGCCACTGACGGTGAAGTCGACCACATGCTCCGCTCCAAGATCCATGATCAGTCTGCGAGGCGAATCGATGGCCAGGATCCTGCCCTTGTCGAAGATCGCAACCCGATCGCAGAGTCGCTCAGCTTCATCCATGTAATGCGTCGTCAGGAGAATCGTCCCGCCTGCTTCACGGAACTCAGAAATAATCCGCCACAACTCTCGCCGTGATTGCGGGTCGAGCCCTGTGGTCGGTTCATCCAGAAACAGTAGTCTCGGATTGCCGACCAGTGCTGTTGCCACAGCGACTCGCTGGCGTTGTCCGCCGGAGAGCGATTTGATCCGGGAGTGCTTTTTTTCTGTCAGCGACACTCGGGCGATCACATCCTCCGCGTCTATGCCGGATCCGTAGAAGCTGCGAAACAACGTCAGGGTCTCGAGCACCGTGAGTTTCTCCGACAAGCGGGTCTCCTGCAGCGACACGCCGATCTGTTCCCGGATTTCATGTCCGTGAGTCGCCCAGCTTTTTCCGAGCACCAGGGCCTCACCGCTGGTCGCCTTCTGCAGGCCCTCACAGATTTCAATCGTTGTGGTCTTGCCGGCACCGTTCGGACCCAACACACCGAAGCAGATCCCCTGCTCGATCGTCAGATCGATTCCCCGCACAGCTTCCACCGGCGGCTTCCCCGGCCACGTCTTCGTGAGTTGCCGACATTCAATGGCGTAGGTCATCGTAATGGTGTTCGCTTGCAGTAGGCCTCAACGCAGGTCGGTCGCGCAGAGTCGGATGGATTGGAATCCCACTCGATCCAGCCGCTCATCGCAAGTGTAGAGACACATGATTCCGCTCGCTCTCGATGATGATGCATTCGATAGACCGCTGTCGGCGATTGACCGACTCCATTGTTTGCTGCCCGGAATCCGGATGATAGAATCCGAATGCTGAAGGAGGTTACCGTGTCCATTCATGAATTCTCACCATCGGTCGCGCAGCTGGTGCGCCGCCACCTCGACAGCGGTCACTACGCTTCGGAGGAAGACGTATTGCTGGCTGCTCTAAACACGCTCGAAACAGAATCCCGGGATCAGTCAGCGATCGCACAAGCTCTGGCCACATTGGATGCGGGCGACGAAGGGATCTCACTGCGGGATGCATTCGATGAAGTGCGGAAACGACACCACGTGATTCTGTCGTCATGACGTTTCGAGTCAGACTTCAGCGGAATAAAATGCGAAATTCAATCCCGCAGCGACTGCCGTCAGGCCACTCATGCTTCGCTATGCTCTCACCATCTTCGTCAGTGCGTTTCTGCTGTTTCAGGTTCAGCCGCTGATTGGACGATTTATTTTGCCGTGGTTCGGAGGCGGGCCGTCGATCTGGACCAGCTGCATGCTGTTCTTTCAGGTTCTGTTGCTCGGTGGATACCTCTACGCGCATCTGATCAGCGTCAAGCTGAAACCGCGAACTCAGGTCGTGACTCATCTGACGCTGCTGGCCGCGTCGCTCCTGTTCCTGCCGATTACTCCGTCAGATGCATGGAAACCGACGGCTGGACAGCCGCCGCTGCTGCAGATACTGCTCCTGCTGCTCGTCACGGTCGGTGGGCCGTACTTCATGCTGGCGTCTACCGGGCCGCTGATGCAACGGTGGTTCAGTCAGACCTCGCCCAATCGTTCTCCATATCGACTTTATGCGCTGTCCAATGTCGGTTCGCTGCTGGCTTTGCTGAGTTATCCATTCGTGTTTGAGCCCTGGCTGAAGCTGCGGCAACAGGTGAACTCCTGGTCGTGGCTGTACATCGTCTATGTGGCAGGTGCGGCATGGTGTGGGTTGCGGTTGCTGCGGACGTCGGCTTCGCCTGAGTTGATTCGCAGCAATCTGAACAAAGACGAGGTTGAATCGGAAGTGCCGGCCACGGCTCCTGGCTTCGGAAAAATGCTGCTGTGGCTGGGACTTGCGGCCTGTGGTTCGGCGATGCTGCTGGCGACGACAAATCAATTGTGCATCGACGTGGCCACAGTGCCGTTCCTTTGGGTGCTGCCGCTCAGTCTGTATCTGATTTCGTTTATCCTCTGTTTCGACAATCCTCACTGGTACGACCGACGCGTCTTCGGGCTGCTGTTGTTGATCTGCTTTCCGGCAGTGTGCTGGGTCCTGAACGAAGGTTCGGACGTGGCAATTTCCGACCAGATCGCCGTCTATTCGGTCACGCTGTTTGCCTGCTGCATGACATGTCACGGCGAACTTGTGCAGACTCGTCCGCACCCGCAGTTTCTGACTCTGTTCTATGTGCTCGTTTCCGCCGGAGGTGCAGTCGGCGGAGCGTTTGTCGCGATCGCAGCCCCGGAGATATTCACCGGATATTTCGAATACCACACAAGTCTGGTCGCCTGCTGCGTGATGACCCTCGTCGCGTGGTGCGTGCAGCGAGTCTGGCTGCGTCCGCAGGCGCCCGCGTTCTGGATCTGGTTCCTTGCGTCCAGTCTGCAGGTGCTGATCATGGAACACTGGCTGTATTCGCCGCAGGCAACGAGTCTCGATGCAATCGACCATACGGTGTACTTCGGTGTGTACGCACTCATCCAGCTGACAGGCTTCGCGCTGACGTCGGCGCTGGAACGGCGCACGCGCGCGTTGCTTTGGGCCTGGGCAATGGCCGCGGTTCTTCAGGGTAGCTGGCTGACGGTCTATGTGGCTCGGACGTTTCCGGAACGTGTGACGACGAGTGCAGCCAAAGACACATCAGAAGCAGGGCTGATTCTGCTGAGAGTGCTGCCGTATGCGATCATCTGGGCCAGCGCGATCCTGCCGGCACTCTTCGCCGCAGGACTGTTGCTCAAGAGTCGGCGGTTGAGCCCGTCAGTCCTGCAGCTCTGTATTCGATGGGGGATCCTGATCGTGTGCGACCGGTTGCTGACGGTTTTCCTGTTTGAGGAGAAACTGGCATCGTGGCACATCGCTTCGATCGTTTGCACGGTGGCAGCGGCCATCCTGATGGAATGGTCGGCTTTCGAATTTCGCGGACCTGATCGCAAGTCGCTCGGATTCTGGTTCTGGATTCCCGTCATCACGCTGCTGCTTCTGCTGAGTAATCGACTGTCCGAGATCATCAAGACCGAGCAGCGGCTGGCCGTCCACACATCGCGAAACTTCTACGGCGTCCTCAGAGTCATCAAAAAGGCAGGCAATGATTCCGACGACAGCTGGACACCGGCACAATACTCGCTGACGCACGGTCAGATTCAGCACGGGTTTCAGTTCATCGACGAAGACTGGAAACGGAAACCGACAACCTACTACGGCGAGAACAGCGGAGTCGGGCTCGCAATTCGCGTTTGCCGCAAGATCGGTGCTGCCGCCGGTCGTACGTCCCTGCGCGTGGGTGTCGTCGGACTCGGCACCGGCACGATTGCCGCATACGGTGAACCTGATGATGTCTTCCGCTTCTACGACATCAACCCGGATGTCCGTGCGCTCTCTGATACGTACTTCACCTACCTCAAAGATTCGCCGGCAACGACCGACGTCGTGATCGGCGATGCCCGCATCATGATGGAACGGCAGCTGGCTTCGAATGAGGGCCAGCAGTTCGATGTGCTGGCGATCGACGCCTTCAGCAGCGATGCAATCCCCGTCCATCTGCTGACGTCGGAATGCGGTGACATCTATCGTCAGCACCTTCGATCCGGCGGAGTCCTCGCCGTTCACATCTCCAACCGATTCCTCGACCTTGAGCCCATAACCCGAGGACTGGCGGAGCACCTGACCTGGCAGGCCATCCGCATCGAAGACGAAGACGACCCGGCATCCGGCGTGTTTACGTCGACATGGATTCTGCTGACGGCCGACGAAGCGTTTGCGAATAACTCGGAAGTTGTCGCCGCACAAACCGTCTGGGAAGAAGGCGACAGAATTCTCCACTGGACCGACGACTACTCCGGGCTCTGGCAGGTGCTGTCGTTTTAATGCCTGCATTCGGCGAGCGGCGGGTGTCAACCCAACAGGAATACCGCCTGCACCAGCCTTGAACGCTTGGAGAGCGCATCTGCATCGCAACTGTTTCTGGCCAATGTCCGGGTGTTGATTCAGCATAGCGCAAACAGGCAGAACCTGGTGAGTTGTCCCGGAGGGCTGAGGCCCACCGCACGCCTGATCCGGAACACCGTTCATCGGCGCACTGACGGGATCGCGACGACTCAGAGGAATTCAATTTCGCCCGTCGCGACGTCATACATGCCTCCCGCGATTGCGATCCGCCCCTCCCGGATCAGGCGGTTGAGCGTGTCGCTTTCCCTGATGATCGTCTCGATGGATGACAACACGTTGCGACGCGCCACTGCGTCGACGTAGGTTTCCTTTTCGTCTGCCGACAGTTCGGAAAGCCGCCTGCAGGTCTCCATGTCAATGGATTGATGAATGTCGTCGACAATGCGATCAAGATGCTGACAGCCTGTGGCCTGAGAGGCCGTCTCGGGCGAACATGCGAAGTTGACGGCCGCAGTCACCGCGCCGCAGCGTGTATGTCCCATGACGAGAATCAGCTTCGCGCCGGCCACTGCGCAACTGTATTCCAGACTGCCCAGCACCTTTTCACTGGTGATGTTGCCGGCGATGCGGATACTGAAGATGTCTCCCAGTCCCAGGTCGAAGATCATCTCGGTCGGCGTGCGTGAATCAATGCAACTGAGGACCACCGCGAGCGGATACTGTGCTTCGGCCGTCGCGTTGATCTGGCGACCAAGATCGCGCGTCAGCCGGTGCCCGCTTCGGAATCGCTCGTTGCCGTCCCGGAATATTCGCAATACCTGCTCGGGTGTCAGTCGTTCCTGAAGATCCCGGTCGCAATAGTCGACATACTGGATTTCATCATCCAGCTGATACTTCTGCCGAAATCCCAGCAGGCTGACCTTCACAGAACGCGCGGGTCCCGTCCGTTCTTTGAAATCCTGGATCAGACTCAGTACGTCGGGGTCAATGTAATTTGTCTGTCGCGCGTCCAGCAGCACATGTCCGCCGCGGGGGACTTCGTTCAGTGCCCGGTCCAGCACCGCCCGATTGAGAAAACTGACCTGGTTGGCCAGTTCGAGGTGAGTCACATCGCCTCCCAGGTGTTTCTCGACGATGCGGCGGAGCGGGCGGCGCAGATTGCTGTGCAAAATGAAGCTGATGCTGATCGCCAGCCCGATCAGGATGCCGATCAACAGGTCGGTCAGCACGATCGACACGATCGTGACTGCGAAGGGAATGAACTGATATCGTCCTTCACTCCACATCTTTTTGAACAGGGTTGGGCTTGCCAGCTTGATACCTGTGATCAGCAGGATCGCCGCCAGGCAGGATAACGGAATCTGATTCAGCCACAGCGGCAGAAACATCACACACACGAGCATCAGTACGCCGTGGAAGATCGCAGAGTTTTTCGTCTGGCCGCCCGCACTGATGTTGACCGAACTGTGAATGATGACCGACGTGATGGGAATACCGCCGATCAAACCAACAACCACGTTCCCGATGCCCTGCGCCAGCAGTTCGCGACTGGGAGGCGACGTGCGTTGCTGCTCGTCAAGTCTGTCGATGGCTTCCAGGTTCAGCAGGGTCTCCAGCGAAGCGACAATGGCAATGGTGACCCCCGCAGTATAGACAGCCGGGTTCGTCCATTGAGAAAAGTCCGGCCATCGCAGGAACCCGAAGAATCCAGCCACCGACTCTGCCACGGGCACCTGAACGAGGTGGCTGGACTCAATGACCCATTGTCCGCCGAGCTTCTGAAAAAACAGATGGAGCCCGATCCCAACCATCACCACGATGAGCGGTGCCGGGAAAACCGATTTTTTCAGCGGGCGGCACTGATCCCAGAAGACCAGTAACACGATCGACAGCAGGCCGATCACTGCAGCACCGGGGTGAAGGTCGCGGAACAACTCCCCAAACTCAGAAAAGGTGTTCTCATGGTCTGGCTGGCTGAAGGACATTTCGCCCTCCGGGTCGGTATCATGACCGAGGAGATGCGGAATCTGTTTCAGAATCAGGAGCACGCCGATTGCGGCCAACAAGCCCTTGATGACGGCCGTGGGAAAAAACGCCGCGACAAACCCCGCCCGGACGAGTCCGAGCGCGATCTGAATCAACCCGCTTATCACCACGGCCAGGAGAAAGGTCTCAAAAGACCCCAGCGACGCAATCTGCGCCGCCACGACCGCCGCCAAACCGGCCGCCGGACCGCTGACACTGGTGTGTGAGCCACTCAAAGTTCCCACGAGGATGCCGCCGACAATCCCTGCCAGCACTCCCGAGAACAGCGGCGCGTTCGACGCCAGCGCGATTCCCAGACACAAGGGCAACGCGACAAGAAACACGACCAACCCGGCCGTGAGATCACGCGGGAGAGTCATCGCCGATGCGAGTTTCGGTTGTGCCATGATTTCCTCAGAATTGATGACTGTTGATGATGAGAATCGATCTTCAGCGGGAGCCACCGAAACGACGGGGCACGGGCTCGGTACGGTGCCACAGCAGTCCAGGCTGATCAAGTCATGAAATCGGATCGGCATCCTGCACGATCAGGCAGCGCGCCCGCGTCGCGAATACCGCGACTTCGACAGGCGGGCAATTCGCCGCCTGCCGGGTCATGCTTCGAGCAGAACATCGACTCAGAAACCGACTGCCCGATGTCGCCCGCCAATCAGCACCACGGACGTGAGCAGCCCACTCAAGCGATGAGCGGAAAGCGAACCGGACGCTCCTCTAACACAGCAGCGGTGCACAGAACCCATTTGCAAGACGGTGGCCGGTAACACAGCGAACCGGCATCGTGACGGATGCGCGGAAACGGGTGGAGCCGACAGTGTCCCTCTTCAGTTCACACGCATGCGTGGTTCGCTCAATTGAGCGACGCGCGGCAGCAGACCCTGCGGTCGCGACACACTCCGAGACGTTGCCGCGATCCTCTGCCGGATTCGATGATTCCGACAGCTCAGCTTCCGGTGCTGCGAAGAGTGTCGCACCGGGAGTCGCCAAAATCACCGCGGCCAGCACCGCCAGCCAGCAACTCGACTGGCGCAGCGATGAGCGACGGAAGAGCCCGACCACAATTGATGTGTTTGTCACGACGGTCATAATTCCTGGGAATTGCTGGTCGGAGTGCTGTAGACTCGCACGGTCGTGCGATTGTCGGGCCGTGGAGGGGATCTGTCCAGAGCAGTTGAAGCCACGGGCAACATCCGCTTCGTTGGAGTGCTCCGGCTCCTCAAAGCGGGAGCTCGTAACACGCGGCTTCTTCGCCGTTGCGAATGTAGAGGCGACTGCCGACGAGAACCGGATGATTCCAGGTCTTGCCTTCTATGGCGGGAATCTTTGCAATCTCAACATGCTTCTTCGGATCGGCTTTGAGCAACACCAGATCGCCGGTCTCTGAGATGACCAGCATCTGGCCTGCGTCCGGCAGCAGCAAGACCTGACCATTGCCGTAGCGGCCTTTTTTCCACTGCCGCTTACCGGTCTCCAGATTGATACAGGCGAAGATGTTGCCGTCGAAACCGTAGATGTGACCCTCGTACTCAACGGAGTCGTTGTAATCGGGCTTCATGTCCAACGACGTCCAGTCTTCTGTCACTTTCCAGGCCTCCGCCTCGTGCTTCACGGTGAGACGCCGAGTGCCCAGGCCAAGGCTGGTCGCGAGAAAGACGGCATCGTCGACGACCATCGGCTGCGTCGCGCGATAGTTCTCGATTTTCCATTCGTGATTCCAGATGGTGGCTCCGTCCGTTTCATTCAGAAACTGCAGCCCGTCGTTGGTCGACATCAGGATTCCTTCGACGCCGTCAAAGGTCGCAAGCTGCGGAGAGCTGTAGCTGTGATTTCCGGACGCGACTGACCACCGTGGCTCGCCGGTTTTCGCGTCAAACGCCAGCACGCCTTTATTGGCTTTACCTCCCACATGGATGACCACCAGGTCGTTGTGAATAAACGGCGATGCAGAATAGCCCCACATCGGCGGCCTGCAGTCCGGGTCCGCCTGAATGTCCCGTTCCCAGCGAACGTCGCCCGTGACGGGATCAAGACAGGTCAATTGGCCATCGGCTCCGAACGAGACCACTCCTTCGTCACCGATCGTCGGCGTGGCTCGAGGCCCGACACCGGCAATCGCTTCCCAGAATCGGTCGGGGTACTCGTGAGTCCAGAGGATGCTGCCTGTGTCGGCATTGAGACAGACCACGACCTCGTTGTCTCCTCGCTGTTCCTGAGTGAACAATCGATTGCCGGCGACTGTGAACGAAGACCAGCCCGGGCCGATCGGGGTCTTCCACACAAGCCGCGGAGGTGTCGTCGTCCAGTCTTCATTGAGAACAATTCCTGGTAACTTGCCGTCGCGCAACGGCCCTCGAAAATCGGACCACTGAGCGTCAGCCCGGAGCACTGTTTCTGAGCCTGCGTTGTTGCCGACATCACCGTTTGCCGCCGCACCCCGTTCCGCCAGGCTCCGCAGATACTTCTCCTCCCTCATGGGGGACCACCGCCAGCCAAGCTCTGCATCGAATTTGCCTGTCACACCCTCTGAATGCAGCAGGTCCCAGACGCCAAATCCAACGGCCGAACACATCAGCGCCGCTGTGAGACGTGACGCGGGTTGATGGGCGAGAATCACCAGTGCTAATCCGAAAAGGCCGACGCCCGCCGGGATCAGAAACAGGATGACGCTCATGCCCTCCATTGTAAAATGCAGCAGCGACGTCGCGATCAGCCCCAACACGGCCACACCGGCCACGCCGATCAGCTTTTCTTTCACGCCGGCCCGACTGGCAAACATCCACCACACCATGATCAGAACACTGCCGACCGCTGGCCCCATGAATCCCAGCATCAGCACATTCATGCTGACTGATTCCAGCACGGACGGCAGAACTTTCAGTATGACCATCGACAACAACAGGACGGCAGCCGGCCACCATCGCAACGATTTCGATCCTTCCAGACCGGTCCTCGATGCGTCATTCTTGTGCTGAGCCGGCATCTCATGGGCGAAGGGATTTTCGGAAGTACTCATGACTTTTCCTGAAGGACTGGAATATGTACAGGACGGCAGTTTCTATATTGACTGTCTGAATTTCGTTGTTCAGACCCCGTCCAGGCAAGGGACCGTCGTTCTAGTTGCAGGGTAGGCTTCAGCCCGCCAACCTCATCCCGATCGTTTCGTTTTCTCGATGAATCTGGCAGGCTGAAGCCTGCCCTACGAAGATTCGGCACCAATTTGACAGTCCCTGCGGACATCATACTCAATCCACAAACACGAACTCGTTGCAGTTGAGCAGAGACAGGCATAAATGAGTCATTCCGTGCGAGTCTCCGTCCTGAGACTCGTCCAGGAATGCGTTCATTGTCGTCAGTTCATCAGCCGTTGGCAGGCGATTGAGTATTCTCTCAAAGGAGTGGCTGATCTGTTGATCGCGTTCGGGATTTTTCGCACCGGCATCTGTTGCGATCAGTTCCGCCATTCTCAGCGAGAATTCGGAATTCATCAGGTGCAATGCCTGTGGTGCGGTGGTCGACACTGTTCGTCTGGAGCAGCTTTCGTTGGCGGAAGGCCGGTCGAACGCATCAAAAATCGGGAACCGCAGATTGCGGCGTGCAAAGACGTAGATGCTGCGTCGATGATGCTCCGACTCGTTTTCGGACACGTTCCATTGATCTTTCAGGAGCGTTCCTCGCAGTTCTTCAGGAAGAGTCGGACGGATACCAGGACCGCCGGTCTTTCGATTCAAAATGCCAGCCGCGTGAAGCATGGCATCTCGGATCACTTCTCCCTCCAGGCGCTGGCGCGGAAACCGAGACAGCAGCCTGGCTTCGGAGTCACCGCTGAGCGAAATCGCCCAAGCCGAAGCCTCGTCCGTCGAGGCACTGGCCGGCAGGAAACTGCGCTGCCGCCAGGTCGCCGAGGTCACGATCAGTCGATGCAGTTTCTTCATGCTCCAGCCGTTGTTCACAAACCAGCCGGCCAGCCAGTCCAGCAACGGGCCAGACTCAGGCTCTGCACCCATCACGCCGAAATCGCTGGGCGTTTCGGAAAGTCCCGTGCCGAAATGATGCTGCCAGATGCGATTCACAATGACTCGGGGCGTGAGTGGATGATCAGATTCCACCAGCCAGTTCGCGAGTGCGATCCGTCGGCTGTCGCTGCCGCCCTGCGACGGAAATTTGTATCGCAGCGACTCCGAATTCAGAACGCGCGGGACATCCGGAGAGACTTGAAGACCCGGACGCCGATAGTCGCCTCGAATCATCACATGGCTGGTGCGCTCATATGCAG
>Ga0163144_10012565_pt1 | contig 17765 bp, 15 predicted proteins | sample OliLak19BULKMAT1_FD_123175 | JGI IMG/M metagenome (GOLD analysis project Ga0163144, IMG submission 123175) | Freshwater microbial mat bacterial communities from Lake Vanda, McMurdo Dry Valleys, Antarctica - Oligotrophic Lake LV.19.BULKMAT1 | ecosystem: Environmental > Aquatic > Freshwater >...
CAAGTTTCCCGGTGGCCATAGGAGCAGGGTCACACCCGTTCCCATTCCGAACACGGAAGTTAAGCCTGCTACCGCCGATGGTACTGCCCGCGCAGGTGGGTGGGAGAGTAGGTCGCTGCCGGGGATTAATTACGAAAGCCCAAGTCCAAAAGACTTGGGCTTTTTCTTTGTACGAACAATCCCCTTACAATGCACGCAGTGTTCGAACGCTTTCCGGCAATCATCGGCGCGCTCGCCGTCACCTTACTTGCGCCGCTCACCGCGGCTGCTCTCGATCCCAGCAAAGCGATTACGCAATACCTGCACGAGACCTGGCAGACGAAAGATGGACTGCCGCAAAACACGATCACCGCGATTGCCCAAACGCCTGATGGATATCTCTGGCTCGGCACCCGCGAAGGCCTGATCCGCTTCGACGGGGTGCGCTTCAAGGTCTTCGACTCGCGCACCACCCCGGAGATCACACAGGATCAGATCCTCAGCCTGCTCGCCGACCGGCAGGGCCGCCTGTGGATCGGCACCTGGGGCGGCGGCCTCGTCCGACTCGATGGTGGCCAGTTCACGCGGTTCTCGAGCGAAGACGGCCTGCCCGGAGACCTGATCTCAACCATTTTCGAGGACCGCCAGGGCCGGCTCTGGGTTGGCACCGACGGCGCCGGCCTTGCGCGAGCCGAGGCCGGCCGATCGAGCAATCCTGAGATGGGCGCGCCGCAGCGGTTCGTCGCCGAGACCTCGCGCGGCGCACTTGGCTTGAGCATTCGCGACATCGCCGAGGACGAAGGCGGCTTGTGGGTGGCGACGGAGGCGGGATTGGCCCGCCTCGAGTCGAGTGGCAACCTGCTTTCGCTCGGTCCCGCACAAGGGCTATCGCGCACGAGCGTGCGATCCCTGCTGAGGGATCGCACCGGCACCCTCTGGGTGGGAACCGATCTCGGCCTCAATCACTATCGCGACGGCAAGTTCACCGTGCTCACGAAGACCGATGGCCTCTCGCACAACGTGATCATTTCGCTGATCGAGGATAGCGACGGCAGCATCTGGATCGGCACCGATGGTGGCGGCATCAACCGCTGGCAGAACGGATCGCTCACGTCGTTCACCTCAAAGCAGGGCCTGTCGAACGACTCAATTCTCTCGTTGCTCGAGGATCGCGAAGGCAACCTGTGGATTGGCACCAACCTGGGCGGGTTGAACCGGCTGCGGAGCGGGCGCTTCACCCCGCTCGGCAAGCCCGAGGGCCTGTCGGAGGACTACATCCGGGCGATCTACGAGGATCGACAGGGCACCCTCTGGATCGGGACCGAAGGCGGCGGCCTCAATCGGATCCGCGATGGCCACATCACGACCTACACCACGAAAAACGGCCTCGCCAACGACATCGTCTTTGCGATCACCGAAGATCGCGAGGGCGCGTTGTGGATTGGCACCGACAACGGCCTCACGCGGATGCGCAACGACCGCTTCGATACGTTTCACGCCGAGAAGGGGATGTCGAACGACAGCGTGCTCGCGCTGCACGAAGACCGGCAAGGCGCGCTCTGGATTGGCACCTACGCCGGCGGCCTGAACCGATACCAGGACGGCAAGTTCACGGCCTTCACTACCAAGCAAGGCCTCTCCCATGACACCGTCAACGTGATCCTCGAGGACCGCGAGGGCACCCTGTGGGTCGGCACCCGTGGTGGCGGGCTGAACCGATATCGGGACGGCAAGTTCACCGCCTACACGACCAAGGACGGCCTGGCGGACGACCTCGTGTTCGCCCTTCACGAGGATCGGGAGGGCAGCCTGTGGATTGGCACCTACGGCGGCGGACTCACCAGGCTCAAGGCCGGGAAGTTCTCGGTGATCGCGGAACGCCAGGGCCTGTTCGGCAACGTCGTGCATCGCATCATCGAAGACGCTCGCGGCGATGTCTGGATGAGCAGCAACAAGGGGATCTTCCGCGTGGCCAAGCGCGAGTTGGACGAGGTCGCCGACGGCAAACGGGCGTCCCTCGCGCCGGTTGTCTACGGCACCGCCGACGGGATGCGAAGTGTCGAGTGCAACGGCGGCGCCAGTGCCGGCACCATGACTCGCGCGGGCGTGGTCTGGTTCCCCACCATCGCTGGCGCCATTGCCATCGATTCGGCGCACCTCGCCATCAACACGCTGGCACCGCCGGTCGTGGTCGAAGACATCCTCGTTGACGGCCAGGGCATGGCCCGCGGGTCAGCCCTCCGCCTCCCGGCCGCGGCGCGAACGCTCGAGGTCCATTTCACGGCGCTCAGCCTGACGGCACCCGACGCGGTTCGGTTTCGGTATCGCCTGGAGGGGCTGGAAACAGAGTGGGTGGAGGCAGAAGGCCGCCGCACGGCGTACTACTCAAAGCTGCCGCCGGGCAGCTATCGCTTCCATGTCATCGCCGCCAACAATGACGGTGTGTGGAATGATGAGGGCGCGGCCATTCAGCTGTCGGTCGCGCCGCTGCTGCAGGAGACGTGGTGGTTTCGCGGACTCATCGCCTTTGCCTTCCTGCTGGCGGGACCGTTGTTCTACCGCTACCGTGTGCGTCACTTGACGGCGCAGAAATCCGAACTTGAACGCACCGTCGCCGAGCGGACAGCGTCGCTCGAGACCGCGAATACGTTGCTGGCCAAGCTGGCCCAGGAGGACGGTCTCACGGGCCTGCTGAACCGCCGCGCCTTCGACATGGCGCTGAACGAGGAATGCCGGCGCGCAAGCCGATTGCGTACGCCGCTGTCGCTGATTCTGATCGACCTTGACGCGTTCAAGAACTACAACGATCAGCATGGCCACCAGGCGGGAGACGACTGCCTGCGCACGGTGTCGCAGGCGATTGCCGTGGCCAGCCGGCGGGCTGGCGAACTGGTGGCGCGCTACGGCGGCGAGGAACTGGCGGTGATCGTTCCGGGTGACTCGCCCGACAGCGTGGCCCGGCAGGCGGAGCACCTGCGGGTACGGGTCCAGGAGCTGGCGTTGCCTCACCAGGGGTCGCCGGTAGCCGCCGTGGTCACCGTTAGCGTGGGACTGGCATTTGCGCCGCTTGACGGCGACGTCTCACCAACCCGGCTACTCGCGGCGGCCGATCGCGCGCTCTATGACGCGAAACACCGCGGGCGCAATCGCGTAGCCATCGCCGGGCCCCCCTGACCCGCGCCCCGGCTACTTCTCCGGCTCGGCCTCGACCTGCTTGCGCATCAGCACCTGACGCCCCCCGTCAGAAAACTCCACGGTATCCATCAACTCGTTGATCAGGAACACACCGCGGCCGCTGGATTTCAGCACGTTGTCGCCCTCGAGCGGATTCGGCACCGCTTCGACCTTGAAACCTGGACCGGGGTCGCGAATCACGATCACCAGCTCGCCGGCAGAATCAAACGTCACCGAACACTGCACCTGCTTGGTCGGATCGTTGTTACAGCCGTGACGAATCGCGTTGGCCAGCGCCTCCTGCAGCGCCAACTCCACTTTCATCACTTCCTCTTCGGGCCAACCCTTGTTGGTGAGCAACTCCGTCACGCCGTCGCCCACGGTCGTCATGGCCGCCGGGTCGGCTGGAATGGTGATGTTCATCGCGCAGGTCGAGCAGTATGGCAGCAACCCGCCGAGCTTTTCCAGGCCATCAATCGCCACCCGCAGTTCATCCAGCTTGCGGCGCAGCTCAAGTTGCGCCTCGGCCTGGCGCCGCAGAGCATTCAGGGCGGCCCGCTGTCCATCGGTCAGTGTCCGAGGCGCGCTGTCGACCACGCAAATCGTGCCGAGAGGGTCACCATCTCTCGTCAGTAGCGGCGCGCCGGCATAAAACCGGATGTGCGGATCGCTGACCACCATCGGGTTGTCGCGAAAACGCCCGTCGCTTAATGTGTCGGGTACGACAAACAGCCCTGGATGCTCAATCGCATGCGAGCAGAACGAGATGCTGCGCTCGGTCTCCTGGATGTCGATGCCAATCTTCGACTTGAACCACTGTCGCTTCTCATCCACGAGGGTGATCAGCGCAATCGGCGTTCCGCACACCTGCGAAGCGAGCAGCGTCAGGTCGTCAAAGGCTTGCTCAGGGTCGGTGTCCAGGATGTGATACGCATGCAATGCCTTCAACCGGGCGGCTTCATTCGCAATCATGACCCTGCCTCACTTCGCCGCAATCAGCGGCTTCACGTGGTTGGCGATCTGCTCATGCGTGGCAAACCAGACTCCCGGCTTACCCTTGATGTATTGGACGAGTCTTTCGAGCATCGCGGCACGCGAGCGGTGGCCCATCATGTGCGGATGCATGGTCAGCAGGAACAGGCCGCCCTCGTCGTAGGCGACATCGAACTCCGACTGGAACACCTCGTAGACGTCGCCGACCGATGGATTCGAGCCGTCGGCGTTGCTGCCGAAATACGGCGCATCGTCCAGAATGCGCTCGATCGGCAGCTCCACGATGCCGGTTGGCGACCCATCCAGCAAGATCTCATACGCATCGTCGCTCGCCATCAGGCTGCTGTCATAAAGGAAACCGGCGGCCTTTACTTGACCCATGGTCCAGCCGCTGAACTTCCACGACGGAGCCCGGTACCCGACCGGACGCTTGCCGGTCATTTTCGTCAACGTCTCGATGGACAGGTTCAGCAGCCGCTGCTCTTCCTGCTCGTTGTTCAGTAACGGCAGGCGCTCGTGAATCCAGCCGTGCACGCCGATTTCATGCGCCTGCTTGGCCGACTGGATGTCGCTGATCACCACGGGGTGAAGCACGGCGCTGGCCGCCGGGATAAAGAACGATGCGGGCACCTGCTGCCGGTCGAGCATCCGCAACAGGCGCGGCAGGCCGTCAATGGCGCCGTATTCCCCTCTGGAGAGAACCTCGTAGTCGAGGTTGCCGGTCGAGAGTGTGGCCGTGGCGTTATCGACATCGAACGACAGGCCGACGGCGATCCGCGCGCCGTTCGGCCACGCAGGCTTGAGGCGCTTGCCGGCGCTGACGTGGAACATCTGGCTCTTGAGCTGATCGACCGAGAGCCTGGTGCCCGGCAGCGGGTCGGGCCTGGCGGCTTCGGCGGCTGGCGCCGGCGGCGTTGGCTTCGCGCAGGCAACGGCCGCAACCAGGAGCAACACCACGGTAGGCACTCGCATCATTTGCATCACCCTATCTCTGGAACACGGTCCGCCCGCCGACAATCGTCATCATCACCTGCGCGTCGCGGAGACGCGGCTCGGGGCAGGTGAGCGGGTCCTCGTTCAAGACGATCAAATCGGCCAGCTTGCCTGGTTCAAGCGACCCCTTATCCTGTTCTTCCATCATCAACCAGGCGTTGTTGATGGTGGCCATGCGAATCGCCTGCTCGCGGCTGACGCGCTGGCCGGCGCCGAGCACGCCACCGGTAATCGTGTCTCGCGTGACAAAGTGATACAGGGTCCACAGCGGGGGATAGGGCACGACCGGCGCGTCGGTGCCGGAAGAGACCGGCAGGCCCGCATCCAGGTACATCTTGACCGGTGTGGTCATGCCGGCGCGGGTCGCGCCCCAATACTTCACCAGGCTCGGCCCAGCCAGATACAAGTGGTTCTGCGCCGAGATTGCGACGCCCAGTGCCTTCATCCTCGGCAGGTGGTCGGGCCGGCCAATGAACGCGTGCTCGATCGACCAGCGCCGGCCGACGATCGACTGGCCGGCGTTCGCCTTTTCGTAGGCGTTCAGGACGAGATCGATCGCGGCGTCGCCCACGGCGTGGGTGGCCACGCGCCAGTCCTGTTGATTGAACGCGCGCACCGTCGCGACATAACGTTCGGTGTCGGTCGTCTGCAGGCCGCGGAAGGTCTGTCTTTCGCCCCAGGGCTCTTGGTACGGTTCGCGCATGAGGCCGCCTTCAAACCCGCCGTCGACCGCCAGCTTGACGCCGCCGACGCGCAGCCACTCGTCGCCCTCGCCCATGTCGATGCCGGCGCTCAGCAGAGGCGGCGGCGCCGCGTCACGCCCGATGGCATTACTCATCAACACGTTGAGCCGCATCGTCAGCCGGCCGCGCTTCTGGATCTCCTGGAGCATTCGATAGTCGGCGATCGAGATGCCGGGATGACGGACCGTCGTCAAGCCCACGGCGTTAAGTTTCTGGTAGTCTGCAATCCGAGCTGCGATCAGATCGTCTGTCGAGCGGGGTGCGGGAGGCGGGACCTTGACCAGTGCCCGCGCGGTATCGACCAGCTCACCGTTCAAGCGGCCAGTGGCATAGCGGGTGATACGCCCACCCGCCGGCTCAGCGGTCGTCTCAGTGATGCCCGATCGCGTCAGCGCCGCCGAATTCAGGATGTACTCGTGCCCACCCCGCACGAGGATGACCGGGTTGTTCGGCGCGATGCGATCGAGGTCGTCGCGCAACGGCAGGCGTTGCTCTTTCAGTTGCGCTTCGTGCCAGTCACTGTTGGACAGGATCAGGTCGCCAGGTGTTGAGACCTTGACCCGGGCGGTGACGGCGTCACTGACGTCAGCGAGCGACCGCGCTCGAGACAAATCAACGCCCGGTCCGCCACCCGCGCCGTGCAGGTGGTTATCCATGAAGCCGGGCAGCACGCTCTGTCCCTTGAGATCGATCAACCGCGTTTCAGGCCCAGCGACCGCGCGCATCTGCGCGCTGGTGCCGACCGCCATCACACGGTCGCCGGCAATCGCCACGGCCTCGGTAACCGAGAACGCTCGATCGACGGTGACGACCTTCGCGTTGTAGAGCACCAGCGTAGGCGCCCCAGGTCGCGGTAGTTGCGCCTGACCGGCGAACGGCAGGGCGGCGAGAATCAGGGCAGCCAGCGCAGATCGCGACACGGCGAAAGAATACCCTCATTCGTCCCGGCACCCGGCGGGCTGCGGGTTGACGTGCACGTGGGTGCGCAGGCCGACCATCGATGGCAGTTGCCGCCGGTCGTGTTACCGGAACTGCGCGAAAATGCAGTGAAGCACAACGACTTCTCGACCGATAATCCGCTCCAGATCGAGGTTCGGCTCTGGCGGGCGGCAGCATCGTGTCACTTCCGCCACTGGCGGACTCGGCGCAAACCTTGCAGAACAGGTAATCTAAGAAGTCACATGCAACGGGTTCTGTCCTCTCTGGCGCTCATTTTCGCGTTGTTGTGTCCGTTTCCGGCGGCAGCGCAAAGCGGACCGAGCAGTTGCTCGGTCTCGTCACAGAACCTGTACGTCCGCGACGTTCTCAACTCTTTCTACTACTGGAACCAGTTCCTTCCCGCCAACGTGAGCCCGACCTCGTTCACGACGCCCGAGGCCTATCTCGAGGCGGTTCGCTATCGGCCAATCGACAATACCTACAGCTACATTCAATCGGCGGCCGCCAACGACGCGTTCTACAGCGACAGCCAGTTCATCGGCTATGGCATGTCGACGCAGACCACCACTACGGACTTGCGCGTGTTGCAGGTGTTTGACGCCAGCCCGGCGCTCGAGGCCTCGCTCGAGCGTGGCGATCGCATTACACAGGTGAATGGCCAGTCAGTCGCAGCGATGGTGGCCAACGGCACTATCGGTGGAGCGTTCGGCGCGGCCAACGTTGGTGTCACCACCGAGATCGTATTTGAGAAACCCAGTGGCGAGCAGCGGACGGCGCGCGTGGTGAAGCGGCTGGTCACCATACCCACCGTCTCACTGACGCGGGTCGTCGAGGCAGACGGGCGCAAGGTTGGCTACCTGTTCTTCCGCAACTTTGTGCGGCCGTCGGAAGCCGCGTTGAACGAGGCTTTCGCGGCGCTGAAGGCGTCTGGCGCGACGGAGCTGGTGCTGGATCTTCGCTACAACGGCGGGGGCCTCGTTGACATCGCGGTCCATCTCGCCAGCCTGATCGGTGGCGCCCGCACCAACGGCCAGGTGCTGCTGAGCTACGTGCACAACGACCGTGTCGGCCCTACCTATAACAAGACCACCCGCTTCACCAATCCCGACGAGGCGCTCAACCTGTCTCGGCTGGTCGTGATCACCACGCGGGCATCGGCGTCGGCCAGCGAGCTGATCATCAACTCGCTGAGGCCCTACATGCCCGTCGCTGTCGTGGGAGACACCACTTACGGCAAGCCGGTAGGACAGTACGGATTCAATTTCTGTGACAAGGTGCTGGCGGCGGTGTCGTTCTCGATCAAGAACGCCAATGATGAGGGCGATTACTTCACCGGCATCCCGCCGACGTGCGTAGCCGCGGACGACAGCACCCACCAGTTAGGCGACCCGTCGGAAGGGTCGTTTGCCGAAGCGCTTACCTATATCCGCACCGGCGCGTGCAGCGAGCGGGCAGACGTGTCCCGTTCGATGCGGCGGGCGTTTGACGATCAGCCTCGCGTGACGGCGTGGCAGTCGCTGCTCAACGCCTGGTAAGTGCCCGAGGTGCTGGTCAGCCCTCGGTTTCGACCAGCTCCCGATCGCGGTCCCGATCGCGATCGCGTGACGCCACGGCTGCCGGCTCCGGCGCTTCTGCCGGATTCACCTCGCGGTCGTGCACCAGGCATTGCGTCAAGTAATCGAGCGCGCCTTCGTCCGGGCGTGCGAGGAACGCTTCGAGCGGCGTTCGCAGGTTGAGCTCCTGCTCGCGCGTCTGCAACCCCGGGAACGTGCCATCGGGTCGTTGGCGGACATAACGATGCCAGAAGTCGGCGTGCCAGCGAGTGAACTGGGTGACCCGTTCCAGCCCGTAGGCATCCGCACCCCAGTGCTCCTTGGCCAGCGCCACGTAGCGGCGATAGATCGCCACGCGGTCTTCACCCGTCACATCCAGGTAGCCTTCCGACACTTCGCGAAACAGCCACGGCTTGATCAGCACACCGCGCGCGCTCATCACTCCCGCGCATCCGGAGCGGGCCTTGGCCTCGGCGATGTCGTGCGGAAAGAGAATGTCGCCGTTACCGACAACCGGCACATTCACCGCCGCGACGACGGTGCCGATCGCATCCCAATCCGCGGCGAAGCGATAACGCGCGTTGCGTGTGCGACCGTGAACGAACAGCGCGTCGGCGCCGCCATCGACCGCGGCCTTTGCCTGGTCGAGCACATTTCGCGTCTCGTCGTTCCATCCCAGGCGTAGCTTCACGGTGACCGGGATCTTCGTCACCGCCTTCTTCATGCACTCGACGATGCGCCGGATGCGGGCGGGCTGGCGGCCGAGCGCTGCGCCAATGCCTTTGTGGGTGAAGTGATCGATCGGGCAGCCGCAGTTGAGGTCCACCAGATCCACAGCGCGCGATTCGACCAGCGCCGCGGCCCAGCCAATCTCTTCTGGATTGGTGCCGGCGAGCTGCACGCCGAAGAACGGCTCGCCCTCGAACTTGCGGATGAGCGCGAACTCGCCCTTCTTGCGCTGCTTCAGGCGCCGGGCCACGGTCATCTCGCTGATCGTGACGCGTGCCCCCAGCTCGACGCACAGTCGGCGATAGGGCAGGTTGGACCCTTTGGTCATGGGCGCCATCACCACCGCCCCGGTCAGCACTTCGCGAAGGTCCATCCGCACCATGTTAGCCTTTGGGATGGTCCGCAGACGAATCCTCGCGGCGCTGGTGGCACTCTGCCTCGCCGGCAGCACGGCCGCCGCGCAGGACGCCAAGAAGCACTTCCTGTGGAAGGTTGAGGGCCCTGACGCGTCGGTGGCCTACCTCCTCGGTTCGCTGCACGTACTCACGCCGGAGTTCTATCCGCTGAGCGCCGACATCAACCAGGCGTTCGCGGCCTCGAAGACGCTCGTCGAGGAAGTGGACTTCGACGAGATGACCGACCCGGTGCAGATGATGAACGCCCTCGGCAAGGCCATGCTGATGGATGGCCGGACGCTAGAGCAACTCGTCGCGCCATCGACGTTTGCCGAAGTATCGAGGCGCGCCGAGGCGGCCGGGTTGCCCATGGTGGCGCTGCAGCGCATGAAGCCGTGGCTGGTCGCCATCACCCTGATGGCGCCGTCGCTGCAGGCGGCCGGCTTCAAGGCTGACCTTGGCGTCGATAAACATTTCTTCGATCGCGCGAAGGCCGGCGGATTGAAGCGTCAAGCGCTTGAGACGTTGGCGTACCAGATCGATCGGTTCGACGAGCTGCCGCCCAAGCTCCAGGAAGAGATGCTGGTGTCGAGCATGAAGGACATCGACACGCAAGTCAGCAACGTGCGGGAAATGGCGCAGCAGTGGGCAGCCGGCGACATCAAGGGCCTGGAGAAGGCGCTGCTGGCTGGGTTCAACGACTCGCCCGATCTGTATTTCCGGCTGTTGGTGGAGCGCAATCGCAACTGGGTCCCACACGTCGACACTTGTCTTCAGCAGAACGCCGGCTGCTTCATCGTGGTTGGCGCGGCCCACCTCGTGGGCCCCGACGGACTGCCGGCATTGCTCGCCAAGAAGGGCTACAAGGTCACGCAGCAGTAGCCTGCCGCGCCGAAGCTCGGGCGGAGCCGAGCGAAGGCGGGTGACCGTTGGCGGACCTCACCGGGGGCGCTTCAACCTGGTCCGCGCTGTTTCGACGGCATCGCGCACGCCGCAGTCATGGATGTGGTCGTTGACCAACCCCATGGCCTGCATGAACGCGTAACTGGTGGTTGGGCCGACGAACGACCAGCCGCGCTTCTTCAAGTCCTTCGACATCGCGATCGACTGCGCCGACGTGGTCATGGTCATCAGCACGTCCCGCGTCACCGTGCTCGGCCGGTCAGCAGCGGCCGGCTCCCACGACCAGAAGTAGGCCGCGAGCGAGCCCTTCTCGTCAATCAGATCCCGCGCCCGCTGCGCGTTATTGATCGTGGATTCGATCTTGCCGCGATGCCGGATGATGCCGTCGTCCTTGAGCAGCCGCTGCACGTCCTTCGCGGTGAACCGCGCCACGGCTGCAGGGTCGAATCCCTTGAACGCCTTGCGGAAGTTCTCGCGCTTGCGCAGGATCGTGATCCAGCTCAGTCCGGCCTGGAAGCCTTCGAGGCAGATTTTCTCAAACAGCCGCGTATCGTCGGTAACCGGGCGTCCCCATTCGTCATCGTGATAGCTGACGTAGAGCGGGTCCTCTCCGGGCCAGGCACAGCGCTTCATTTCTTGCGGTCTCTTGTCTTCGCCTGGCCGGCCTTCATTTTGGCTTCACTTGCGATCGGCCGGAATCACGTGCCACGGCGCCCACGCGGTCGAGGTGTGGCGAATGGTGTCTTCGTAGGCGTGCATGTAGTCGGTGAAATGCGCGCGTTCGCTGACATCGCCCAGCGAGAACTTCCAGTGCTTGTCGGCTTCCTTGAGCCGCGTCAGGAAGCGCCGCCGCTGTTCCTCTCGTGAGAGATGGAGGAAGAACTTGCGAATGATCACTCCCTGGCGCGAGCGTCTCTTCGTAGTACGACCGGTTGAAGATGCCGATATGCCCGCGCCGCGGCATGACGCGCGAGGTGCGCCACGGGAAGTCGTGATCCAGCTCCTCGCTTGAAGGCGCCTTGACGGGTGGACTTCGCAGCCCTGTGGGTTGACGCTCGACATCACGTGCTTGATCGTGCCGTCCTTGCCGGCCGCGTCCATGGCCTGGAACACCAGCAGAATCGACCAGCGGTCCTGCGCGTCGAGGCGCTCCTGCAGGTCCGACAGACGCTTGATGCCATCGGACAGCAGTTCGCCGGCCGACGGCTTCAACGACGCGCCCCATTCATCGGCCGGACTGATGTCCGCCAGGTGGAAGCGTGCTCCGTTGGTGACGCGGTAACGGGCGGCAATGCCGGCAATAGTCGGCCTCTTCACGATCGTGACATTACCGGTGAAGGTGCAAGTACGGCCAGAACCAGCAGTCGCCGGCCGCCGCTATTTCGCACGCCGTGCGGGACACCCTCCGGCGCGATCAGCAGGTCACCGGCGGCCATCGGCAGTTCCTGGCCTTCGAGCAGGAACAGTCCGTCACCTTCGAGCACGTGATAGACCTTGTCCTGGCCGGCGTGGGCATGAAGCCGGTGTTCCTGGCCCGGCTCGAACGCGTTGAGGCCGACCAGCAGGCGGGGTGACTCGAAGAGCGTGGCCTTGCCCATTTTGTCGGCCGCGTAGATGGCGTGGTCGGCCGGCCGGATGACTGAGGGATGTATCATCAACGCCTTCTCGCGCTGATATTCAAGCGCCAGTAGTCGAGGGTGAACGGCGGATCTTCACGAGCCGATAGTTCCGTGACGCGATCGATGAAGGCCTGCTTCAGCGCGGCGCTCGGCAAGCGCTCGAGGTGCGGGTGGTAGATCACCGTCGTCACGAACTCCCGATAGTCCGCCTCGCTGGCGAGCGTCGTCGGCGCCTCTTCAATGCTGGTGGCGATTGCCGTAAAGCCGGCACGATGCAATCGATCGGCCGTGATCTCGGCGTTGGCGAACTCCCAGGGGCCGGGCCAGTCGCCAAAGTACGGTGCAAACGGCTCGGTCTGCATCAGCTGTTCTGCCAGCTGGTGCGCGCGGGCCAGGTTGGGACCGCCGCCGCACTGCGCCATCAACCGCCCGCCGGGCCGCAGCGCCTGCAGAATGTTGTTGAACAGCGCCTGGTGATCCTTGATCCAGTGAAACGTGGCCGTGCTGAACACGAGGTCGGCCCAGTTGGCGAACGGCAGGTCTGGCAGCGACACCTGCGCAAACGACACGCGATCGCCAAACACCGGCCGCAGGTTGGCGCGCGCGGTCATCAGCATGTTCCACGATCGGTCGATGGCCACCAGCCGCCCCTGTGGCAGGCGTGCCATCAGCTCGCCGGTCAGGCGGCCGCTGCCGCAGCCGGCGTCGATGGCGCGCTCGTCGCCCGCGACCGAGAGGCGCGCGAGCACCTTGTGGCCCCAGCTGGTTTGCGGTCCCGACACCTTGTGATACGACGCGGCATTCCACTCCGTCACGCCTCCTAGTGTAGCCTTCCGGGTGAACGATGTCGTTTCCAGCCACCCGCCTGTCGGTCGTCGAGCGGACGCGCAGTCACGATGAAGAGACGCGCCGGGTGGCGTGGGCCACGATCATCGAGGCCTACTGGAAGCCGGTCTACAAGTACTTGCGCATGAAGTGGTCACTCAGCCCAGACGAGGCCGCTGACCTCACCCAGGAGTTCTTCACGACCACACTCGAGAAGGAAGTGGTGGAGCGGTACGATCCCGCGCGCGCCCGGTTTCGCACCTACCTGCGGCTGTGCCTCGATGGCTTTGCGGCGAACGCGCGTAAGGCGGAACGCCGGCTGAAGCGCGGGGGCGACGTCACGGTGGTCCCGCTCGATTTTCAGACCGCCGAGGGCGAGATGGCCCGCCACGAGGGTTCGGTTCCGGCCGATGTCGATGAACTGTTCTATCGCGAGTGGGTGCGGGCGCTGTTCGAGCGTTCGGTCGCCGACGTGAAGCGCCACGCCGAGCAGGCGGGACGCCAGGTGATGTTCGACGTGTTCGCGCGCTACGACCTGGCCGACGAAGGCGAGGCGCGGCCCACCTATGCGGAACTGGCCCGCGAGCGAGGGCTCACGGCGGCCACCGTGACCAACCACCTGGCCGCCATGCGCCGGCAGTTCCGCCAGATAGTGCTGGATCGGTTGCGCGAGCTCACCTCGAGCGAGGACGAGTTCGAGGCCGAAGCGGCGCGGCTGCTGGGCAGCCGGTCCCTCGACGCTGCTCGGGACAAGCGATGAACTGGATCTCCGATCGCGCGATCGATCGGCTGCGCGATGCCGCGGCGTGGCCCGAGCTGGACGACCGTTACACCATTACCGGCGTCGCCGGCCACGGCGGCATGGGCACGGTCTACGTGGCGCGTGATCAAGTGCTGGATCGTGAGGTGGCGGTGAAGGTGCTCGACGTCACCGATCACCAGGGTTCGCGCGCCGCCCGTCTCACTCGCGAGGCGCACATTCTGGCGCGCCTCGATCACCCCGGCATTGTCCCCGTCCACGATGCCGGCGTGTTGCCAGACGGCCGCGCTTTCTACGTGATGAAGCTGGTGCGTGGGCGCCGGCTCGACGACGTGCTGGTCGGCGCGGCGCCGCAAGCGGTGCGGCTCGACCTGTTTGCGCGCGTGCTTGACGCCGTAGGGTTTGCCCATGCGCACGGCGTCGTCCATCGCGACCTGAAGCCCGAGAACATCATGGCCGGCGCGTTCGGCGAGGTGTTTGTCATGGACTGGGGCGTGGCCCAGGATGGCGCCGCCGATGTCGAACCAGCCGTCGTCGGCACGCCAGGCTTCATGCCGCCTGAACAAGCCGGCGCGCGCGAAGTGGATGCCAGGGCCGACGTTTTTGCCCTGGGCGTGGTGCTGGCGCAGCTGATGGACAACGAGCCCTCGCCCGCGCTGGCGGCCATTGCCGCCAAGGCGCAGCACGCGGATCCTGCGGCGCGTTATCAAACGGTGGAGCAGCTGGCGGCCGACGTCGCGAGGTTCCGCAACCAGGATCCAGTGAGCGCGTATCGAGAGTCGGTGCTGGAGCGATCGCTCAGGATCTATCGCCGTTACGAACTGCCGATCCTGCTGCTGGTGGCCTATGTCGTCATGCGGTTCGTGTTGCTGGTGGCGGTGGGCGTGTAGCCCTCGTACAGGGTCGCCTTGAGATGTTGAACAGGTAGTTCAGGAGAAACGAATGAAGAAACCGGTGTTCGCCATGCTGCTCGGCGGCTTTTTGGGCATTTTCGATGGACTGAGTGCGCTTATTTCGGCTCCCCAGGAACTGCCAAACATTGTCGGCATTGTGATTGGGTCCACCTTCAAGGGCGTGATTGCCGGCGCCATTATCGGCCTGGTCGCGCAGAAGACGCAGTCGATGGCCATCACCCTTGCGGTCGGCGTGACAGTTGGCGCGTTCCTCGCGTACCTGGTCACGATCGGCAGCCCGTACCTGTGGGAGATCGTGCTGCCTGGATCGGTCGTCGGCCTGATCGTCGGCTTTGCGTCGGTGAAGTACCGAGGACCCGCGACGTCCCGAGCCTAGAAGGCCCAGGGGCGGAAGGCGAGCGCGTCCCACCACGACAAGTAGATCGTGAGCACGAGGGTGCACAAGGACACCGTGAGGGCGTAGGCGCGCAGCCACGGACCAGCGCCGCGCCGCCAGGCATCGATCGCGAGAACCAGCGACAGCAGGGCGGCGGCCGGCTGCATCACGGTGCCGAGGAAGATGGCCGCTGTCCAGACGTTTCGCGTGCCGAGGTTGAGGTCCGATACCTGCATGATGCCGAGCACCGGCAGCAGCAGGGCGACGCTGCCGAGAATCAGCACGCTCTTGGTCCACCAGAAGCCCGATGGAGACGCGCGCCTCGCGTGCGCGGCCCACGGCAGCAACATCACGACCGGTGTCAGGGCCAGCGCAATCGACACCAGGACGGGCCATCGCACCAGCTCAACGGACCATCGCGGCCGCCGTTCGGAGTACGTGAAGGCGCCGGTCAGGACCATCGTTCCCGCATCGTCTTCGGCAAAGACACGCGTGGCCTCGGCGTCGGCCTCCACGCGGAAGAGGTTGTCGCCGACCGGAATCAAGTCCTCTGCATGACCAAACACAGGTTTCACGTGCAGGCCCACGGGGGTCGCACTGATGGTCCCGCCTGACATCAGCCACTCGAGAAACGCCAGCGACTGATTTCGCGGATTCGCCTTGTGGTAGTAACCCTCGAACTTCTGCAGGGCGGCGGGCGGCAGCGTCACCCGCGGCCTGGCCGGCGGTTCCACGTCCGCCTTCAGGTAGCGCACGGCCAGTTGTGAAATCCGTCGCATGGCGTCGGGGGAGTGCGTCGAGTTGAGCAACACCACGTAGCCAACATCGCGGGCGGCTGAATAGGCATAGAGCGAAGAGAAGCCGTCGATGCCGCCGCCATGGCCCAGCATCGGGAAGCCTTCGGTCGTGGACGCCGCGATGGCTGAGCCATAGCCGACGCGCAGTCCTGCTTCGGACGCCAGCGAACTGCGCGGGTGTTCCATGTTGCTTAGGTACTCGGGATCGATCACGAGGTAGTCGGCGTTCTCGCCCCAGTTGAGCATCACGTGGACGAACTTGCCGAGCTCCGCCGGCGAGGTATGGAGGTTGCCAGCGGGCCTTAAGTAGATCTGCGAATACGGCACCGCCGGGCCGAGGTGATCGCGATAGCCCTTCGCCAGCAGGGCTTCGTCGGCGCGCGTCAGGCGAAAGCTGCTGGTCGTCATGCCGATCGGCGTGAAGGTGCGCTCGGTGATGAAGTCTTCGTACGGCCGGCCGGTGATCTTCTCGATCAGGTAGCCGGCGACGCCGTAGCCCGGGTTGGAGTACGACACGCGCGTCCCCGGCCGCCAGCGGACGTCGCGCGAGCGCGGGTTGCGGCGCAGCACCTCAATCAGCGGCAGGTCGGGCGGATCGAGCCGGTTGTAGACCTCGTTGAAGTGCATGTCATCGAAACCGGCCGTGTGTTGCAGCAGGTGGATCACCCGGACCGGGTGGCCGGCTTCCCACGGGTTGTTGAACGGCACCTCCGAGGCAATCTCCGCCACCGGCGTATCGAGGTCGAGGTCGCCGTCCTCCGACAACTGGACGAGTGCCATCGCGACAAAGGTCTTGCTGATGGATCCGGCGCGGAAGTGCGTATCGGCGGTGACCGGTGTGCGGCGATCGCGATCGGCCACGCCCACGCCCCCGGCCCACTCGACGCCCGCCTGGCGCACGAGGGCAATGCCGGCGCCGGGGATGCCCGTCTCATCCAACACCGTCTGCACAGCGGCCCGGAACTGGTCGACGGTCGTTGGCCACGGATCATCCGAGGCCTGCGCGGCTGTGCCGGCGCAGGCGCCGGCCGCCATCAGTAGTGACAGGAGCCACTTCATGCGGAAAGTGTAGAGCTTGGTATCCTTGAATACCAGAACACATGATGGTTAGCCAACTGCGACGCAGCCTCGTCCTGAAGACCGCGCTGCTGTTCGCCGTGGCTGCGCTCGTGCCCTTTGTGCTGGCGGCGTTGTTGCTGTTCCGCACCGCCCGCAGCACCATCTACGGCGAGGTTGTTCACGGCCTGGATGCGCGCGTGGAGCTGATGCGGGATGCGGTCGACGGCAAGTTGACGACGCTGCGGGGTAATGCCGTGGCGTGGGCCGGCCTGGAAGTCATGACCGACCTGCTGGCCGACGATCTCGACAAGCGCATCACCGTGGCGCTCGAAGGACTCAAACGCGACTACGCGCTCGACGGTGACATCTACGCCATCGGACCCGCCGGCGCGGTCGTCGCATCGAGCGCACCCGGCGCGGTCGGCAAGTCGCTGCCGGAACCCCGGCCCAATCCAGTGCCCGGCGAGGTGGTCCCCGTGGCCCTGCGGGTCTCGCCATTCGACGGCCAACGGGTCGTCGGCTTCATGCTGCCCATCACCTCCCGCGCCGTCGAGGGACGCGCGATTGGCGTCTTGCTGATCGAGTACCACGTGCTGGACCTGGCGCGCACCGTGCTGGCCGGGACGGTGCCGACTGCCGCGATCGTCAGCAGCGACGGCAGCGTGGTGGCCGCCACCGACAGTTGGGCACCGGAGCTCGGGCACACGCCGGCCGGAGTTCGCGAGGCAGGTCCGTTCATCGTCGCGGCCGCGCCGCAACGCGGTGGCGGAGACTTTCCGGGGTTCGGATGGACGGTGATCGGGGCGGCCGAGCGCGAGGTGGTGCTGGCGCCGGTCACGCAGGTGGAACGGGTCAGCCTGATTGCTGGCGTCACCGGCATCACGCTGGTCATGGTGCTGGTCGCCGCCGCGGCCGCTCGTGCCGTCCGGCCGCTGAAGGATGTTTCGCGAGCCGCCAACAGCATCAGCCAGACGATGGACCTGTCACACAAGGTTCCGTCGCAGGGTGACGACG
>Ga0163144_10012566_pt1 | contig 17765 bp, 13 predicted proteins | sample OliLak19BULKMAT1_FD_123175 | JGI IMG/M metagenome (GOLD analysis project Ga0163144, IMG submission 123175) | Freshwater microbial mat bacterial communities from Lake Vanda, McMurdo Dry Valleys, Antarctica - Oligotrophic Lake LV.19.BULKMAT1 | ecosystem: Environmental > Aquatic > Freshwater >...
CACCCGTGCTGGAACACCGGCTGATTCTGCGGCCCGAGTTTGAGATTGAAGGCATGTCCATCGCCGAGGTCATCCAGTCCATTCTCCAACAGGTGGCTGTGCCGCGCTGAAATGATCGTCCCGACCAATCGGCTCCTCTTCTGGTTCGCCGCCATCGCGCTGCCGTTCTCGGCGCTCGGCGCGCTTTACGCGGAAGCGATGCTCCTCAGCATCGTGCTCATCGCGGCCATGCTGGTAGTCGCGGTCGTGGATGCGGCTCTGGCGCTGGGCTCACTGGATGCGGTGAGCCTGCAACTGCCGCCGCTGCTGCGCTTCTCAAAGGAGCGCGACGGCGTCATTGAAGTGATCGTAAAGAATTCATCCCGTCAGGCGCGGCGCCTGCGGATCGGCCTGCCGTTGCCGCCGGAAATTGCGTCCGCTCAGGACGACGTGGTGGTCACACTGCCCGCCGAAGCGGAACAATCCCGATTGGAGTGGGCTTGTCGTCCGCGACGCCGCGGCAATTTTCACCTCCGCCGGGGCTACCTCGAATCGCCGTCGCGCCTCGGCTTTTGGAATGTTCGCCGCACCGTGCCGGTGCAGTGCGAGTTACGCGTGTATCCCAATCTGCTGACGGAGCGGAAGGATTTGGCGGCGCTGTTTCTTCGCCGGGGAGCGATTGGCGTTCACGCGCAGCGGCAGATAGGCAAGGGCCGCGATTTTGAGAAGCTCCGCGATTACGTGCCGGGCGATAGCTTCGATGAGATCCACTGGAAGGCCACCGCACGGCATGGACGACCGGTCACGAAGGTTTTCCAAATCGAGCGGACGCAGGAGGTGTATGTGATCATCGACGCCTCGCGACTGTCGGCCAGGCAGGTGGCGGGTGGAGGGGGGAAGGGAGTGACCAGTCATCAGCCATCAGTCATCAGTAATCAGAGGGGCGCACCGCAATCGCGAGAGACTACTTCTTCACTGGTTACTGATGACTGTTTACTGAATACCGGCAGCACGGTCCTCGATCGATTCCTCACCGCCGCGCTGATTCTCGGACAGGCGGCAGAGCAACAGGGAGATCTCTTCGGACTGCTCACTTTCAGTGATCGCGTGGAAACTTTTCTTCGCGCAAAGAACGGCAAGGCGCATTACGCCGCGTGCCGCGATGCCATCTACACGCTGGAGCCGCGTCCCATCACGCCGGACTTCGACGAAATCAGCTCGTTCATCCGCACGCGACTTCGACGAAGGGCGCTGCTGGTCTTCCTCACCTCGCTGGATGATCCCGTGCTCGCCGAAAGTTTCATCCGCAACATGGCGCTGTTGTCCGGCCAGCATCTGGTGTTGGTCAACATGATCAAACCGCCGGATGCCGACCCGCTCTTCAGCCGTCCCGACGTGAGCGAACTCGACGACATCTACCGTCACCTCGGCGGGCATCTTCAATGGCACAGCCTGCGCGAGCTGGAAAAGGTGCTGCAACGACGCGGGGTGCGCTTTTCTCTGCTGGCCAACGAGCGCCTGGCCAGCGACCTCGTCTCGCAATACATCGGGGTGAAGCAAAGGCAGTTGCTGTAGCGTAAAACGTGAAACGTAAATCGTAATTTCTGATGAACGCCCTCGGCTCTCCTTTACGTTTCACGTTTCACGTTTTACGTCTCCCCGCATGATCCTCGACCTCGCCAGATTCGTCGCCGCCGAGCAGCCTTACTGGACTGAACTCGACCGCACGCTCGCGCAAGCCGAGGTCAATCAGCGTCGCAAGCTCACGCTCGATGAGTTGCGCCGCTTCCACTACCTCTACGAGAGAACCTGCGCCGGGCTGGCGAAGATCAACACCTTCTCCTCGGAGCCGGAAACGCGGCGCTATCTCGAGAGCCTCGTCTCGCGAGCCTACGGCGAGTTGCACGAAACACGCGGACGACGGACCCGGTTGGCGCCGTGGACCTGGTTCACCCAGACCTTGCCGCAGACTTTCCGCCGGCATGTGCGGGCCTTCTGGCTCTCGACCGCGGTGACGCTCGTGGGAATGCTTTTCGGCGGACTGGCCGTCGCCTTTGATACCGGATCGAAGTCCGTGATTCTCCCCGAGATGTTCGCCAATCACGGAGGCGATCCGGCGGAAAGGGTGGCGAAGGAGGAAAGGGAGCGGACCGGACCGTCCGCGGATCGGCTCACGAGTTTTTCCGCGCAGCTCATGGTCAACAACATCATGTGCTCGATCAAGGCGCTGGCGTTCGGCATCACCTACGGCGTCGGCACGCTCGTGCTGCTCTTCTACAACGGGGTCATCATCGGCCTCATCAGCGTGGATTACGTGATGGCCGGGCAGACCATCTTTCTGCTGGGCTGGCTGCTGCCGCATGGCGTGATTGAAATCCCCGCCGTGCTCATCGCGGGCCAGGCCGGCCTCATCCTCGCGGGCGCGCTCATCGGATGGGGCCAGCGCACAACCATGCGCGCACGGCTGCGCGCCATCGCGCCGGATCTCACCACGCTCATTTTCGGCGTGGCGCTGATGCTGGTCTGGGCGGGAATCATCGAAGCGTTCTTCTCGCAATACCACGCGCCGGTCCTGCCCTACTGGGTGAAGATTTCTTTCGGCTGCACCGAGCTGGCTCTGCTGATTCTGTTCCTCGGGCGCTGCGGAATAAATCGATCTTCAGCGAACACCACGACCCCTCCAATCGAGTAACGTCGATGTCGCGCACGAACACACTTCTCATCCGCACCCCCGAGGGCGTTGTCTTTTCGCAACTCCTCGCCGGGCCGATGACGCGCTTTCTCGCCTGGCTCGTCGATTGGTTCTGCCTGCTGGGCCTGACCATCGCCGCGATGATTATCATGAGCTTGTTCGGCTTCATCAGCGCGGGCATTGCCCAGGCGATGGGCTTGCTGACGCAATTCGTCCTCATGATCGGCTACAGCATCGTGCTCGAATGGTTCTGGCACGGGCAGACCATCGGGAAGCGAATGCTCCGCCTGCGCGTGGTCGATGCCCAGGGTCTGCGCCTGAAGTTCAGCCAGGTCGTGATGCGCAATCTGCTTCGCTTCGCCGACATGCTGCCGGTGCTTTACCTCGTTGGCGGCATCGCCTGCCTGATGAGCCGGCGTTCCCAGCGTCTCGGGGACTTCGCGGCGAACACGATCGTCATTCGCATCCCCAAGGTGAGTGAACCAAACCTCGACCAATTGCTTGTCGGTAAATTCAACTCGCTGCGCGGCCACCCGCATCTCGAAGCACGCTTGCGCCAGCGCGTCTGCGCCGCGGAAGCGGCGGCGGCGGTGCAGGCGTTGGCGCGGCGTGATTTGCTGGAACCCCAGGCCCGCATTGAACTGTTCGCGGAATTTGCCGCGCACTTTCGCGACAAGGTGCAGTTTCCGCCCGAAGCCACGGACGGCATCGCGGATGAACAATTCGTGCGCAACGTGGTCGATTCACTCTATCGCTCGGGACGCGGCGAAAAGAAGAACGCTTCTGCCACCGCCAACCTTGCAGCCACGCCATGAGCTCTGGAGAAATCATCGCCTGGCATCAGCAGACGCGCCGTCCGGTCCGGCTGACTTGGACTGATGGACACATCACGGCGCTGGTACCGACCGACGTGACGCCTCCGAGCAATCTCTGGCTCGCGCCGCCGCTGGTGGATTTGCAGGTGAACGGATTTGCAGGCGTGGATTTTCAGCAAGACGATCTGCCTGCGGATGAATTGCTGAAGGCGGTGCGAGAGCTTCGCGCCGCCGGCTGCACGCGCTTTCTGCTCACGCTCGTCACGGATGAGTGGACCCGACTGATGGCGCGGCTGCGGCACGTGCGGAGGCTGCGGGCAGAGATGCCGGAGTTGGCTGCGGCCATTGCGGGCTGGCACGTCGAAGGCCCTTTCCTCTCCGCGGAGCCGGGCTTCTGTGGAGCACACGACGCCTCGCTGATGTGCGATCCGAGTCCGGAGCACATTCGCCAATTGCGGGAAGTGACCGGCACCGATCCGGTGTTGCTCACGCTCTCGCCGGAGCGCAAGCATGCCCTCGCCGCCGTCGAACTCGCCGCGTCGCTCGGGATCAAAGTCAGCCTCGGACACACCAATGCCTCTGCCGATCAATTACGGCAGGCGATCCAACGCGGCGCGTCCGCCTTCACCCATCTGGGCAACGGCTGCCCGCGCGAACTCGACCGTCACGACAACATCCTCTGGCGCGTGTTCGAGTTGGAGGGGATGAAGGTGAGTGTGATCCCTGATGGCATTCACGTCTCCCCTGCCCTGTTCCGACTGATGCACCGGCAGCTTCCGGCGGGCGCGATATTTTACGTCAGCGATGCGATGGCGGCCGCAGGCGCGGCACCGGGACGCCATCGTCTCGGGCACCTTGAACTCGAAGTGGGCGAGGACCAGATCGTGCGCTACCCAGGACGCGCGACGTTCGCCGGCTCGGCGCTGCGCCCCATAGACGGGGTCTTTCGCGCGACGGAGATGCTGGGAGTTCCGTGGCAGGACACCTGGACGCGCTTCTCAAAGAACTCTGCCGCCTTGATGGGATTGAACCCAGGGTTGAACCCGGGTGACCCGGCTGACTTCTGCCTCATCGAAGCGACTCCGGAGAATCAGTTGCTCAACCTCCAGGTGTTGGTGAATGGAGCGGTGCCATGAAGCCGCCCCGCTTTGCTCAACCCAACGGACCACGAACCGGACTGGCCCGCGCGCTATCGAAGCTGGGCTTTTGCTCGCGCAGTGAAGCCTGGCGTCTCATTGAGTCAGGTCGCGTGCGACTCAATGGGGTTCCCTGCCGCGATGCGGAGCGTCCGGTGGACTTGCGCCGGGATCGTGTCGAGGTGGACGGACAACCCGTCGCCGCCGCGAGCAAGATTCATCTCGTGTTGAACAAGCCGCGCGGCCTCGTCACGACGACCTCGGATGAGCGCGGGCGCGACACCGTCTATCAATGCTTCGAGGGCAAGGCGTTGCCGTTTCTTTCGCCCGTCGGCCGGCTGGATCAGGCGAGCGAGGGATTGTTGCTGTTCACCAACGACACCGCGTGGGCTGCGGTCATCACCGCGCCCGAGACGCATCTCGACAAGACCTATCACGTCCAGATTGATTGCGTGCCGGATGAATCGTTGCTGTTGCGCCTGCGGGAAGGCGTTTTTTCCGATGGCGAAAGGCTCGGCGTCCAGCGCGCCACCGTCCTGAGGCAAGGCACGCGCAACGCGTGGCTGGAAATCGTCCTCGATGAAGGACGCAACCGGCACATCCGGCGTCTGTTGGAGGCACTCAACATCGCCGTGCTGCGCCTCGTGCGCGTGGCCATCGGCTCCCTGCAACTCGGCACTCTGGCCAAAGGCGCATCGCGGGAACTGACGCCCGCAGAAGTATCCGCGCTCTCCCGTTTTTCCTCTGGCGCAGCCCGACCTCGCCGCTAACCTCATCTCGTGCAAATGCACTTACCCGGCATGACACGCTTCCCGCTCAGCAGCGCTCTTTTGCTCCTCACGGCATTCTCGTGCGCCGCCGCGTCCTCCCGGGCACTCCACGAAGCAACGCAGCAGGCCGACGCTGGGGATTTCTTGAAAGCTGAGTCCACGCTTGGCGTGGCGATGAAGAAGGAGGGTTCTGAGGTGCAGCGGAGGGTGCTGGACTTTGAGCGCGAACGACTCGTGCGCATCCGCAAGGATTACAGGCTCACCAAGCCCGAACTTTTCTCCGAACTGACCAATGCCGTCAGCAACCTGACTCAGTCTGAGTTTGAGCAATGGTTGCGCGAAGGCCGCTTCGACTCGCGTGTGATCGATGGGGTACTGCGTTTCGTGGACAGCAGCGTCAGCAACCTATTCTTCCGTCATTCCGCATTGAATGCCCGGCGCATCAAACCGCGTGCGACGGAAGCCAAGGCGCAGGCTTTCCTGGAAAACGCGATGGCCATCCAGTCCGCGGCCCGCCGCGAGGGGAATCCTTACGTGCTGCCGAAGCGCTTCCGCGTCACCATGAGCGTGACGGTGAAATCCAACGCCATCGCGCCGGGGGAAATCATTCGCGCGTGGGTGCCGGTGCCGAGGCGGTATCCGTTCCAGGATCAATTCGAGTGGCTGGGCAGCGCGCCGCCGATGCTGAATCTCTCTGCGCCCACGAGTTCGATTCGTTCGGCTTACTTTGAACAGCCCGCAGCCACGAACGCCGCGACAGCATTTCGCATGGATTACGCCTACACAGCGCATGGCGTCTGGTTTGATCCACAGCCAGGCCGCGTCACGGCACCGGACCTGAGGGATCCGGAGTTGAAGCGTTTCACCGCAGAAGGGCCGCACGTCATTTTCACCGGGAAGATGCGCGCGCTGTCCAGCGAGTTAGTCGGCACCGAGACCAATGCCATGCTCAAGGCGCGGCGCTGCTACGACTGGATTTCCGAAAACATCCGCTACAGCTTCGCGCGCGAGTATTCGACGCTTGGCAACCTCAGCGATTATTGCCTGACCAATCGTTACGGCGACTGCGGGCAGGAGGCGCTGCTCTTGATCACGCTCTGCCGACTCAATGGTATCCCGGCGCGCTGGCAGAGTGGTTGGAACCTGTTTCCCGACGCCAAGACTATCCATGACTGGTGCGAGATCTACCTTGCGCCCTACGGCTGGATGCCGGTCGATCCCTACATGGGCATCTACGCGATGCAATACGCCACCTCGCTGACGACCGATCAGAAGGAGACGTTGCGGAACTTCTACTTCGGTGGGCTGACGCAATACCGGATGATTGCCAACAGCGATCACAACCAGACGCTGGAGCCGGCCAAGACGTCGCACCGTTCAGACGACGTGGATTTCCAGCGGGGCGAATTGGAGGCTGGCGGAAAAAACCTCTACTTCGATCAATTCAACTACACTCTGAGCCGGGAAGAAATTTCGTCCGAACCATAGCGTTTTCCTCTGGAAATGGAGGAATCCAGCCGGCAGTCACCTCTTCCGCCTCAAGGCTGCCCCCATCCCCGCCGAAGTAACCCTTGGTAGCAGGCGCCCGTGTGCGCAACGCATGGACCGTGCAATGGCCCCGAAAATATCGAATCAACTGACCCTACGGACCCAGGCCAATACCCTGGTGGTCGTGCTGGCCGCACTGGGGCTGACCTCGGGGGCGGTAATGGTGGCGGGAAGGAGCCTGCATACACGGACGCATCCAACCGATGCGGCTGGTTGCCTGAATTCCTGGCCGCTGCTGGCCACGGGCGGGGCGCTCATCCTGGTGTTTGGCATCCTGATCACCGTCCTCTTTCTCCACGCGCGAAGGACGAGGCAGTTCAGGCGGAAGATGGAGGAGATGTCGCGGATCGCCCTCTTCGCCAGCAAGACGGATCACGTCGCCATCATCACCAATGCCGAAGGGATCGTGGAATGGGTCAACGAAGGCTTTACCCGCGCCAGCGGCTTCGATCCGGAGGATGCCATCGGCAAGGCGCCCGCCTCACTGCTCCTCGGCCCGCTCCAGAATGTCACCATCATCCATAAAGTGCGCGAGGCCATCGCCAACGAGAAGCCGCTCACGGTCGAGATGCTTTGCTCGCACAAGCGCGGGAATCGCTACTGGCTTTCGCTCAGTCTCACGCCGGTGCTCGACGCGGAAGGGCAGCTTTCAAATTACGTCGCGCTCGGCTCGGACATCACGGCCCGCCGCCGTGCTGATGAGGAAATCAACCGGGTCAACAAGCGCAACGAACTGCTCCTCTCCGCCGCGGGCGAAGGCATCTTCGGCCTCGATGTGCAGGGATCGATCACGTTCGTCAATCCGGCCGGCGCCCGGCTGACTGGCTGGGCCGCGAAGGATCTGGTTGGCCAGCCCGTCAGCGTGATCCTGCATCAGCTCCGGCTGAACCGGCTGCCGGGCACGCAGGACGATCTGTTCACCGGCGCGGCGTTCATTGACGGCACGGTGCTCATCGGTGACACGGATGAATTCAAGCGGCACGACGGCTCGCCGTTTCCAGTGGAGTACACCTCCACGCCCCTCCGCGAGGCGGACCAGTCCATTGGCTCGGTGGTGGTTTTTCGAGACATTACTGATCGCAGGCAGGGCGAGGTGATGCGGGCCAGGCAGGGGCGACAGTTCGCCCTGCGCGCGGACGTTGCCTTCGGACTCACCAATGGTGACAACTTGAAGATTTTCTTAAGCCGTTCCATGCAGTCCATCGTCAAGCACATGGACGGTGCGTACGCACGCGTCTGGACGCTGAACAGCGAGGACAACATGCTGGAGTTGCAGGCCAGTGCCGGCATGTACACCCACACTGACGGGCAGCACAGCCGCATCCCCGTGGGCGTGCTCAAGGTCGGCAAGATTGCCCGGGAGGGAATGCCCCAAGTGAGCCACAACCTGGTCACCGACGCGGATGTGATCGACAAGGAGTGGGTCTTGCGCGAACGGATGCAGTCCTTCATCGGCTTCCCGCTTTTCGTCGAGAGCCGGGTGGTCGGCGTCATGGCCATGTTTTCGCGCAACCGATTGCCTGAGGACGCCGTTGAGCTGATGGCCGCCGTCGCGGATACCATCGCGCAAGGCACCGTGCGCAAATCCGCCGAGGCGAAGATCGCCGAGCAGGCCGCCTTGCTCGACGAATCCAGCGACGCCATCGTCGTCCTCGATCTCAACAGCCGTTGCACTTACTGGAACAAGGCAGCCGAGCGCATGTACGGCTGGCAGGCGCGCGAAGCCTATGGCAAGACCGCGGATCAATTGCTCTTCCCCGATCGCGCCTACTTCGATCGCGCCAAGGCGCTGACCCTGCAACGCGGCAGTTACCGGGATGACTCCTGCCAGATCACGAACGCCATCGTGGAAACGCGCTGGTCACTGGTCCACGACGACGAGGGCCGGCCCAAGTCCATTCTCATCATCAACACCGACATTTCGGAGAAGAAGAAAATCGAAGCCCAGTTCCTGCGCACGCAGCGCATGGAGAGCATCGGCACGCTGGCCGGCGGCATCGCGCATGATCTCAACAATGTGCTTGCGCCCATCCTGATGTCCGTCGAGATGCTCAAGATGAAGTTTAATGATCCTTCCAGCGAGCGCCTGCTGAACATGCTGGAATCAAGCGCCAAGCGCGGCGCTGGCATGGTGAAGCAGGTCCTCACCTTCGCGCGCGGCGTGGATGGCGAGCGCGTCCTCCTCCAGCCCAAGCATCTCATCAAGGACATCGCGAAGATCATCGACGACACCTTCCCCAAGACGGTCAAGCTCAAGACCGCCATCTCGGAAAATCTTTGGCCCGTGCTTGGCGACGCCACGCAGCTTCACCAAGTGTTGCTCAACCTGACGGTCAACGCGCGCGACGCGATGCCAAACGGCGGCACCATCAACGTCGTCGCAGAGAATGTCATCATCGACGAAGCGCCTGGGGAAGGCGGCGCCCAGACGCCCGCGCCCGGCTTCTACGTCGTCGTGAAAGTGAGCGACAATGGGACCGGCATTCCCAAAGAGGTGCTCGACAAGATTTTCGAACCGTTCTTCACCACGAAAGAAGTCGGCAAGGGCACCGGCTTGGGGCTTTCCACTGTGCTGGGCATCATCAAAAGTCACAACGGCCTCGTGCAGGTCCAGACCGAGGTTAATAGGGGCACCACGTTCGTCGTGTATCTACCCGCGCAGGAAGCGGCGCAGATGCTAGCTGCGGAAAGCGAGGTCAAGAATCTGCCGGCCGGAAACGGCGAACTCATCCTCGCGGTCGATGATGAGGCCAGCGTCCTCAGCATGACCAAGGAGACGCTGGAGGCATTTGGTTACCGTGTGATCACGGCCAGGGACGGCGCTGAAGCCGTGGCCGTTTACAGTGCGCACAAGGATGAAATCCGAGGCGTGCTCACAGACATGTTGATGCCGCACATGGACGGCCCGGCCACCATCCGTGTGTTGAAGAAACTCGATCCGAACGTGCGGATCATCGCCGCGAGCGGCCTCTTCGACGCGGACAAGGTCAAGGATGCAACCGGCCTCGATAAGATCGCGTTCCTCATGAAACCCTACACCGCTGAGAGCCTCCTCAAGACCGTCCACCAGGTCCTGAGCGAGGCGGCTTGAACTCCATGCGCAATCTCCTGCTCATCCCCGCCCTGCTCGTCGTGTGCCTCGCGGCGTGCCTCCTTCGAATCTTCGCCCGTCGGCATCCGGCGGGCACCCGTCAGAGGGGCGAAGGCCCGGTTGATCTGCCTCGCGCGGCCTGAACGGTCTCATCTGCGCCAGCACACCTGGCGCATCTTCCGGCCCGCCAATTCTCACTTGTTGAATGGCTTGCCTTCCGGCAACGTCAGCCCGTTGCCCATTTTAACATGAACCAACCAATCATCCTTCCAACGTCCGACTCCCAACCCTTGGATTCCCTGACTTCACGACGGCAGTTCATCAAGAACACCGGCAAGTTCGCCGCCGCTTCCGCACTGGCAGGCGTGGCGCTGCCGCACGTTCACGCGGCGGGAAATAACACCATTCAACTGGCGCTCATCGGCTGCGGCGGGCGCGGCACCGGCGCGGCCGGCAATGCCCTCTCCACCAAGGGCGGACCCGTCACGCTGACCGCCATGGTCGATGTGTTCGAGAACCGGCTTAAGAACAGCCACAGCGAGCTCAAGAAACGACATGGCGAAATGGTCGATGTGCCGGACGACAAGAAATTCATCGGCTTCGACGGCTACAAGAACGCGATGGATTCCCTGAAGAAGGGCGACGTCGCGATCTTCACCACACCGCTGGCGTTTCGCTGGGTCCATTTCAAGTATGCCATCGAGAAGGGTCTCAATGTGTTCATGGAGAAGCCGCTCACGGCCGACGGTCCGACCAGCCGGCGGATGCTCGCGCTGGCCGAGGAGGCGACGGCTAAAAACCTGAAGGTCGGCGTGGGCCTGATGTCACGTCACAGCCGGGCGTTGCAGGAATTGCAGAAGCGGATCCAGGACGGCGAGATCGGCGACTTGAACCTGCTGCGGGGCTACCGCATGGCGGGTCCGCTCGCAACGGCGTTCTCAGAGAAGTGGCCGGGCACGCCAAGCGAGTTGCTCTGGCAGATCTCCCGCTTTCACAGCTTCCTGTGGGCGAGCGGCGGTTGCTTCAGCGACTTCTACATCCACCACATCGACCATCTCTGCATGATGAAGAGCGCTTGGCCGGTGAAGGCGCACGCCATCGGCGGGCGGCACTACCGCACGACCACCGATGGCCGGGTGTATGTGGATCAGAACTTCGATTCGTATGCGGTGGAATACACGTTCGAGGACGGAGCCAAGATGTACATGGACGGCCGCTGCGTCGCCGGTGCCGCCGCGATGTACGCCAGCTATGCCCACGGCAGCAAGGGCATGGCCATCGTCTCGAAGAATGGCGATTGCGGGTTACCCTCCAGCACTTACAAGACACAAACCCCTCAGAAGAGCAGCCAGATCTGGACATCGGAAGTTCCGCAGGACCAGCGCGACCCGTATCTCAACGAGTGGAACGACCTGCTCGCCGCCATCCGCAACGACAAGCCTTACAACGAAGCCAAGCGCGGCGTCGAAGCCAGCGTCGTGACCTCCATGGGCCGCATGGCCGCCCACACCGGCCAGGAAATCACCTTTGAAGACATGTTGAACTCGGATCATGAATTCGCGCCCAACGCAGACAAGATGACGTTCGACAGTCCGGCCCCAGTCGTCGCGGACAAGGACGGCAAGTATCCCATCCCCATGCCAGGCATCAAGACCACCCGCGAATACTGAGCAGAGCGAAAAGCATTCGGCAAACAACGCGCGCCGTCGAAAAGATGGCGCGCGTTTTCGTTTGGGGGATTGGAGTGATGAGAACCGAAGCGCGAAAGCCGCAGTCATCCCGCCACTCCAATACTCCATCACTCCACTTCCCCGCTCTGCGGGAGCATTCCTCCGCCCTTCCCGTCCAACCCGCCATGAAACGCATTCTCGTTCTTCTCCTCGGGCTGGCGGTGGCGGTGCCGGCGTTCTCGGCGGGTCTCATCATCGTGACGGATGAAAAATACTGGCCGGGGCCGGAGATCCTGCCGATTCCGCCCAACCCGCCCCGCCGACTTCCGCCGCCGCGCATATCTTGGGCGCCTCTGGAGGTCAGCTACACCAAGGCAGAGGTGAAGATTCTGGACCAGTTGGCCACCACGTCCATCGAGCAGGAGTTTTACAATCCCAACCCGCGCCAGCTTGAAGGCACCTTCCTCTTTCCCGTGCCCAAGGGCGCGCAGATCAACAAATTCACGATGGAGATCAACGGCAAGCCGGTGCAGGCCGAATTGCTGCTGGCCGACAAGGCCCGCGGCATCTATGAGGACATCGTGCGCAGTCTGCGCGACCCCGCCTTGCTGGAATACGCCGGACGCGATCTCTTCAAGGTCCGCATCTTTCCCATCGAGCCGAACAGCCGCAAGCGCATCACCCTGTCCTACTCGCAACTGCTCAAGGCCGACGCCGGGTTGGTGAATTTCGTCTTCCCGCTGAACACGGAAAAATTCTCCGCCAAGCCCATCAAGACCGTCAGCCTCAAGATTGATCTCGAGACGAAGCGCCCCCTGAAATCCATCTACTCGCCGAGTCACCGGGTGGAAATCAAACGCCACGGCGGAACGAAGGCGACCGTCGGCTATGAAGCAAGCGACGTGAAACCGGACGCCGACTTTCAGCTTCTCTTTGCGCAGGAGCAGAACGACCTCGGCTTGAACCTTCTTACCTGCAAGAACGACGGGGAAGACGGCTACTTCCTCCTGCTCGCTTCGCCCGGCGTCGATATGAAGAACACGAAGGTCATGCCCAAGGATGTCACCTTCGTGCTCGACACCTCGGGCTCGATGACCGGCGCCAAGCTGGAGCAGGCGAAGAAGGCGTTGGCGTTCTGCGTGGAAAACCTGAATGACAGCGACCGCTTTGAGATCCTCCGCTTCTCCACTGAAGTTGAACTGTTGTTCAACAAACTCACCGACGCCACGAAGGACCATCGACGCGACGCGCAAAAATTCATCGAAGACCTCAAGCCTCTCGGCGGCACGGCCATCGATGATGCGCTGAAGAAGGCGCTGGCCTTGAGGCCCGGCTCCGGCGAACGCCCTTACGTCATCATCTTCCTCACCGACGGCCTGCCGACGGTGGGCAACACCGTCGAAGATCAAATCGTCGGCAATGTGAAACTGGCGGGCCAAGGCAACGTCCGCGTTTTCTGCTTCGGGATCGGCACCGACGTGAACACCCATTTGCTCGACAAGATTACGGAGGAGACGCGCGCCTACAGCACCTACGTGCTGCCCGAGGAAGACCTGGAGGTGAAGCTCTCCAGCTTCTTCACCAAGGTGAAAGACCCCGTGCTCGCCGGCCCCAAACTCACCTTCCCCGACTCGGTGCGCGTGACCAAGCTGTATCCCTCGCCCTTGCCGGATCTTTTCAAAGGCGAGCAACTCGTCGTGGCGGGACGATTCTCCGGAAAGGGAGATGGCGCGATCCAGATCGAAGGCACGGTCAACGGCGAAACGCGCAAGCTCGCCTTCGACGTGAAATTCTCCAGCGAGGCGAAAGACCATGAGTTCATTCCGCGGCTGTGGGCCACACGACGCGTCGGCTACCTCCTGGATGAAATACGTCTGCGCGGTGAGCGCAGCGAGTTGAAGGACGAAGTCGTGGAACTGGCGCGCCGTTACAGCATCGTCACGCCCTACACGGCCTACCTCATCGTAGAGGATGAAGGGCGACGCGGCGTGGCTTTGAATCAGCGCTCAGTGCAGATCGAAGACGAGGCGATGCGCCGCAGGCTTGCCTACAGCTTCGAATCTTCAACCCGGCAAAAGGACGGCGCAGCGGGCGTCGGAGGAGCGCAATCGTTCCGGACCTTGAAAACCGCCGAGGCTCCTGCGGACGCCATTCAGCTCGGCGCGGCGCAGGCGATGCAGTCCGCGCCAAGGCCCATGAACGTCCCCTCGGCCGCGAGCGGTGTTTATGGGCGCGGTTCGGTTCCGAACAAGATTCCTGCCCTCAGATCGGGTGAGATGAAAGTCGAAGAGGAATCGTTCCAGCTTAACAAACAACTCGGGGAGCAGACACGTTTCGTCGGCGGCAAAACCTTCTTTCAACATGCGAGCCAATGGGTGGATACGGACGCGCAGAAGCATCCCAACGCACGCAAGGTGAAACTGAGCTTCGGCTCGCCGGAATACTTCGAGTTGATGAAGAAGCATCCCCGGGCGCAGGCGTGGCTGGCCCTCGGCCGCAGCGTGCAATTCGTTCTCGATAACACGCTCTACGAAATCACCGAGTGACGCCGCCGGCAGAGATGCATCTTCCCAATTGACGCGTGCCCGGATGCCCACAAGCATCCGGGTATGAAACGAATCCACGTAGCCCTTCTTCTCGCGGTAGCGCTGGCCGGCCTGGCGTTCGACGCCGCGGCGGAAGTGAAGACCAAAGTCATCGAGTACCAACAAGGCGACGCCACGCTGGAAGGCGTGCTCACCTGGGACGACGCCAGGAACGGTCCGCGCCCAGCCGTGCTCGTCGTGCATCAGTGGAAAGGTTTGGGTGAGTACGAGCGGAAGCGTTCGGCCATGCTCGCGAGCCTGGGTTACGTCGTCTTCGCCACGGATATTTACGGGAAGGGCATTCGCCCCTCCAATCCGAAGGACGCCGCCGCGATGGCAGGAAAATTCAAAAGCGACCGGGCCTTGCTGCGCGCGCGGGTAAACGCGGGACTGGCCGTGCTGAGAAAGCAGGAGTTGACCGACCCCAGGCGCATCGGAGCCATCGGCTATTGCTTTGGCGGCACCACGGTTCTGGAACTCGCCCGCAGCGGGGCTGATTTGGCCGGCGTGGTGAGCTTTCACGGTGGATTGAATACGCCCACACCCGACGACGCGAAGAACATCAAGGCACGCGTGCTCGCCTGCCACGGCGCGGACGATCCCTTTGTGCCGCCGGCTGAAGTCGCGGCCTTCGAGGAAGAGATGCGCCAGGGCGGCGCTGACTGGCAACTCGTCGCCTATGGCCACGCGGTGCACAGCTTCACGGACTGGAATGCAGGCGGCGACAATTCCAAGGGGGCCGCTTACAACGCCAAGGCCGACGCGCGTTCCTGGGAGGCGATGAGATCGTTCTTCGCCGAGCAATTCAAATAAACGGTGCTTCGCTGTTTTAGGTGGAATTGAATTCAGGGCGTTCCGGCCTGACGACGCAAGCTCAGCCAACCCGCGACCGAAATCAAGCCGCTCGAACCTGCGACTCGCTCCCGCTCTCGCGCGACGCTGGGACTGGAACTCTGCGGTGTCATGGTGGTGGTGGGATGCGGCGACGCCTGACGACAGAACTGAGCGACGCGGTTGGCCCGGCGCCTCCGCTTTGGCGACTGACGTCGCCCGCCCGCGTTCGCTCCAGTGACCTTGTCCGGCGACTCTATTCCGCGGCGAAATTAGGGTCAGCGTAGAACTCCAGGAAGCCACATTTCTGACAGCGGAATGCTCCGATTGGCATACCCCGTTCCGGCGGCGCTTTCGTTCTGGTCCAGAACGATTTCTTTGGTTGGCCTGCATGCCAGCTCACGACAAAGTAATTAGTATGGGTATAGTCCGGCACAAACCCCTGCACCATCTCACCTTTGCATTTGGGACACTGCATTTTGTTTTTTGTCATAATCGTACATGAGACACGGGCCGCCAACGCCCTAAGCGCAGCGACGGCGGCAGGTGGACAGCCTCGCGCTGCGAGGCTGGTCGCTCGCAGCGCGAGCGACACCACCAACCGCGACGGCCCGCCGCCGTTCGCGGCAGCGCATGGTTAGCGAACCAACCTCGTCGGTCGAGGAGCAATGACGTAATGAGCTGGATTCGGCTTTGCATGGCTAATCAGTCACTTGCGCTTCCAGCTCTTCAGGAGCCGACCACCCGCCTGCTGGCGGCCCCTTTCGGGCAAGAAACATTCGTGGTTGCAGCGCGGCGGGCGCGGTGGTGGAGTGAGCGCGAACCGGAAGGGAAGCTGTAGGCCGGCCTGCCAATGGTGTCCAATGGAACCCGTTCAGGAGCTTGGCCCCGCGCGCGCCGTCCCTATCATTAGTGGCGTTCGTGATCCTGCTGGGACGCGGGACGACCCTGTTTAAGAGATTGCTCATTTGCCCAACGACCGCGCGGCCCGCCTCCGGTTCCTCAACGGAAGTTTGCGTATCGGCCGCATGGAATTTTTCGTCAAAAACCATGTCGGCCATTTTGTGTGGCCATAATGGCCTTCCCGAAAAACCAGCCCCGGCCAAAACTCCAATAAAAACAGGCTTTCGGCCCCTCGCCATGTTTCTTAAGAGGCCGCATCATCTGATTTGTGACTCTTCGCAAAACTGAGGCAAAAGAATCCTACCCACGCAGTCAAAGCAGCTCCGGTCGCCAAGAGGCTAAGCAGGATTAAAAACGGGAGAATGGCCATGTCCTGAAGCCGGATTCGCTCGGTCCAGCTATAATGGATAAAGAATCCGCTGCAAACTGTCGCCACAAGAGCACCAATGCCAAAAAGGCTCTTGGTCACGAACCCGTGGGCGGAGGAACTGGTCATTGAGTAAACGAACGAGACCAAGGCGACAACACCAGCGCATGTAGCATAGAACAGTAACTTCGCATTCTGGAGGTTGTAGCGGAGCCAAATGAAGACGCAGCCGCCACAGGCCATCAATATGCCCAGGGACCAGAGGGATGCTTTGAGCCGGCGAAACATTTTGGATTTTCGGTGCATGGCAATGCGGCCTAACGACAGAACTGAGCGACGCGGGCGGCCCAGCGCGTCCGAATTGGCAACTGACGTGGCCCGCCCGCGTTCGCTCCAGTGACCTTGTTAGCTGCCAGCGACTTCATTTTGGCTCCGGAATAGTGCCCCAGAATATTCCTTGCTCCGGGTTTTCATAGAGAATCCAGGTAGCTCCAGTAATCACGTTGATCATGTAGGTGCCCTTTGCAGCGAGCCCAGAGACAGAGACCTGGTATGCGGGTCCAGTCCAATCCTTGGGGACAACGTCCCTATCGTGCGCTTCCTTTCGTATTTTCTGCCAGACGAATCGCTTAGTGGACTGGACTAACTGCCAAGTGTTTCCCGAGTATCGATCAAGAAGATATGTCTCCTTCATCGCACATGAATTCTGAATTAGCTCATACTTTGCTGGCAGCGGCGGTGCTGTTGCGACGGGTTGCTGGGCAGGCATCTGCGCAAGAGCTATGGCCCCAAAAACAGCAAGCGAAGCGAGTCCAAGCAGTATCGTTCTAGGTTTCATGTTTCCTCCTTTGGAGTGCAGCTAACGACCCAAGCTCAGCGACGGCGGCCACTGGGCGCGCCGATTGCAACCGCGATGGCCCGCCGCCGTTAGATGCCATGAAGGGTTTGAACGAGCGGGGCCGACCGGGCCACACTCCAAGTCGCAGTAAAAATTAAACACAACCTCAAACCCATTCATGACATGAACACTCCATCATCCATCGCGCCCCAACGCAAGCCGCGAGTTTACGCTCTGCGCCCGTTCCCACCCGCGCCCGCCGCCACCACCACCGCCGCGCCGCCCACACCCGCACCCACACCCGCACCCACACCCGCCGCGCCAAAGCCGGTATTGCCCACGCCGCAACCCTTGCCCCGGCCCGTGCTGCACCTCGGGCGGCCCACGCTCCGGCTGGGGCTGGATGTGCATCTGGAATTCATCATGGCCGTGGCCCAGCGCGACCACGCCAGCCCGCTGGCCCCGCGCAAATTCACGCCCGACCAACTCGTCGCCCAGGTGCAAAAATGGGTGGCCGAGGGGCTGGTCGTTTACAGCGTG
>Ga0163144_10012567_pt1 | contig 17765 bp, 10 predicted proteins | sample OliLak19BULKMAT1_FD_123175 | JGI IMG/M metagenome (GOLD analysis project Ga0163144, IMG submission 123175) | Freshwater microbial mat bacterial communities from Lake Vanda, McMurdo Dry Valleys, Antarctica - Oligotrophic Lake LV.19.BULKMAT1 | ecosystem: Environmental > Aquatic > Freshwater >...
GCCCGCCTATACCGCCGCTATGGTCTGTCAGGCCCCATTGCAATCGCCCTTGCGGTCTTGGCCTATGGGGAGCGTGACGAATGAGTGACGCCCGCACCCTGACCCGCGATCTGGGCGGCAAATGGTTGGCATCTTACGGGGCCGCACCTTGCCCCGTCTGCCAACCCGAACGCCGCCGCGATCAAAACGCCCTGACCCTGACCAACCGACCCTGCGGACGATTGCTGGCCCATTGCAAGAAGTCCGGTTGCAGCTTCCGCGATCTGGCCGCCGCGCTTGGTCTGACATCTGGCGACTTTGCCAAACCTGACCCGGCGGAGATTGCCAAACGTAAGGACGAACAATGGCTGGACGTATCCCGCAAGGCCCGTCAGGCCGAGGGCGTCTGGAAAGATGCCTGCCCCATTCACGGCACAACGGGCGAGGCCTATTTGCGCCGCCGTGGCATCACTTGCGATCTGCCCGACACCCTGCGGTTTTCCCCGACATGCTGGCATTCCAGCGCCCAACGTCTGCCAGCCCTGATTGCGGCTGTGGAGGGCTGCGACCTTGCCGCCGTGCATCGCACCTATATACGCCCCGATGGCACCGACAAGACGCGGGTTGACCCGCCGAAGGCCATGCTGGGGTCGGTGAATGGCGGCGCTGTACGGCTGACAGAGGGGCCGGGACCGCTTGTCGTGGCCGAGGGGATAGAGACAGCCTTAAGCCTCGCCTGTGGCCTTGTAAGCGGGCCTGCGACCATCTGGGCGGCGCTGTCCACATCCGGCATTCGTGGCCTGCGCCTGCCAGTCAAACCGGGCCGCATGATTGTGGCATCCGATGGCGACGATCCGGGCCGGGCCGCCGCGCATGTCCTGGCCGAGCGCGCCTATGGCTTGGGTTGGGCGGTATCAATGCTGCCTGCCCCGGATGGCTGCGATTGGAATGACGTTTTGACAGGAAAGGTGGCGCAATGACCGGCCAAGAATATCCGTTCACGCCCGAAGGCCCGCAACCGCTGTTGCGCGACATCGCCCCCGCCGAACCCTTCCCCGTGGCCGCCTTGGGGCCGTTGCGGGCCGTGGTAGATGCCGTGCAGGACATCAGCCAAGCCCCCGTGGCCATTGCCGCACAATCGGCGCTGGCCGTGGTGTCGCTGGCCGTGCAGGGCTTTGCCGATGTGGAGACGCTCGGCGGCGATGCACCCTGTTCCTTGTTCTGCCTGACCATCGCGGAAAGTGGCGAGCGCAAAAGCACCTGCGACCGCCTGCTGATGAAAGGCCTGCGCGACCATGAACGCGATCAAGACCAAGAGTACAAAGAGGCCAGCGCCGCGCATGATGTGACGCACAAGATTTGGACCGAAAAGAAAAAGAGGTTGATTGGCGAGGCAGCTGGGGCACAAAAGGATAAAACAACCGCCGCGTCCGCCGATCTGTTGCGGATGGGGCCGGAACCCAAGCCCCCGCTATTCCCGAACATCACAGCCATGGAACCGACCTTTGAGGGGCTGGTGAAGCTGTATGGTGTCGGGCGACCTTCGCTTGGCCTGTTCTCGGATGAAGCTGGGGGTTTCATCGGCGGGCACGGCATGAACAGCGACAACCGCCTGAAAACGATGGCGGGATATTCCCGGCTGTGGAACGGCGAACCGATTGACCGCACCCGCGCCGGGGATGGTGCCACGACCTACAGGGGCCGCAGACTGGCCGCGCATTTGATGGCGCAACCGATTGTGGCCTTGCCCTTCCTTGCCGACCCCGAAGCATCTGGTCAGGGCTTCCTGGCCCGCTTTCTTGTCACCTTCCCGACCACTCTTATCGGCACCCGACTGCGGCGCGGGCACGATCTGGCGAGCGATAACGCTGTGACAGATTTTGGAGCGAGATTGCGCGCCATTCTCGAAATCCCGATGCCAACCGGGACCAACCCGCAGGAACTCGCCCCAACCCGTCTGCCCCTGAGTGTTGCAGCCCGTGAATTGCTGTGGAGATTTCACGAAAAGGTTGAGGCCAGCCAAGCGACGGGTGGCGATCTGGAACAGGTCCGGGCCTATGCCAGCAAATCGGTCGAACAGGCTTGCCGGATTGCGGGGGTGTTGACCCTTTGGGCCGACCTACACGCTCCAGAGATTGCGCCGCTGACCATGGCGCAAGGCATCCAGCTTGCCGCTTTTTACTTGGCCGAGGCCAAACGACTGGCCGAGGTTGGCGCGGTTTCGGTCGAAACAGGCCGGGCCGAGACTTTGCGAAAGTGGCTTTTGGATGGGTGGCCGCACCCCGAGGTGACGATCCGCGACATTGTGCGACTTGGCCCAAACCAATTGCGCGAAACCAAAAAGGCGCGGGAACCTGTAGCGATGCTGGAAAAGGCGGGGTGGCTGGCACGTCTGCCAGAAGGGACCGTTGTGCAGGGTATGGCCCGAAAAGAAGCCTATCGGATCGTGAGGGCCTGCCATGTTCTTTGATGCCTTCGCGGCTTTGGATGACATCCTGAAATTACAGGCAGCGTCCTGCGACAATTGCGACAACCGAGACAAACCGGCCTCAAATGACCGTTTGTCGCAACCGTTGCGGTTGTCGCAACGGGACACCCTGCAAACTGACAAGGCGGCGTTGCCCCGAACCGTAACCCATGGCCCGGCCAAATCCGCCCCGACTGGCTCGGCATCGAACGCACAAGACCGTATCCTTGCCGCGATCCGGGAGGGCAACAAAACCCCCGGCGCTATCGCCACCGCAACGCGGCTGGGCGGAACCGCCACTTATCAGCAACTTGACCGCATGGTCTTGGCCGAGGCTCTGACCATGGCGCGGGATGGCACTTACTGCCCTGCACCGACAGCAACCGAAACTTAAACCGGTAAACCGACCATCCTTGGAAAGGGCCACAAATGACGACTGAAATTGAGCGGCAAGGTAAACCACGCAAGCAACCGACCCTATTGCTCACACAGGGCAAGGATGGAACTCTGAGTGTCGGTCTGGAAGGCGAACTTGGGACTATAAAGCAAGCCTGTGTGAACGATGGTGTGGTGCTGGGACTTTTGAAACAAATCGGCACCCTTGGAGCACACGGAAAAAAGATTGACGAACCGGCCTCAAATTTCGCTTTGGGTTTTGTAGATGCGATGAAACCCAAAGACCCCGCCGAGGCCCTGCTGGTTTCGCAGATGGCAGCAATCCATCAGGCAACGATGATGCTGGTGAGGCGGCTCAATCATGTTGAGACTATCCCGCAACAGGATGCGGCAGAGCGTGCTTTGAACAAACTGGCCCGCACCTACGCCATGCAGATGGAGGCGCTGAAACGCTATCGCACGGGCGGTCAACAAAAGGTCGTGGTCGAACACGTCACCGTAAATGCGGGCGGGCAGGCGATAGTTGGCGCGGTCAACCGGGGGGGAGGGGCAGGACAAGAATGAGCGACAACCCCATGCACCCGGTCCAGAGATTGAATGACGCGCCCCGTTGCAGCGCCACAGCCAAGACCACTTGCCAGCCATGCAAAGCCCCCGCCGTGAATGGCTGGAATGTATGTCGGATGCACGGCGCGGGTGGTGGCGCACCCAAAGGCAAGGCGAACGGGAAGTGGCGGCACGGCGACCGAAGCTTGGCGACAACCGAGACACACCGCCTGATTGCAGAACTGAACCGGCTGGCCCGATCTGATCTGAAACGGCTCCCTTGATTCACGACTGTGTCTGAGAGCAACCGAGTTATCGGACAACCGCTCCCCTCGGTAATCATTCTTGAAGGAGCCCGTTAAGAGTCCCAAAGAAAATCGTGAAAGCGTTGCCCTGCTCGAAACGTCGTTCCTTGACCGAATCTGTCCGCTAGGCGCAAATGATGGGAGCAATGATGAAGAGGTAAATCTGACATGACACCAAGCGAGACGCCCTTTCCGGAGACTGATCTAGCAACTGTCGAAACTCTATCGGCAACGATGGAGCGAACCGCCCCTCTCACAGAGATTCAGGTTTTTCGGCTGAAACAGGCTGCGAGTGAGATGGTACGTGAGTCCTTTCATTCTAAGAAACCCATGCACTTTGATTCTAACTCAAAATTTCGTGAAATTAATGATAGATACTCGAAAGACCCCAACTTTTGGGAAAACAGAAAATATCTTTGTGAAGCCGCCAAAGGAAGTTTCCAAGACAGACTAACTCTTGGGCGTGGCCTAAATTTGCCTGTCATGGCGAAATTAACGTCTATTTTGAGACAGAGTGGCTTTCATGAGTTAGCGCGGCGATTTGATGTTGCAGCTAAGCGCCATCATTGTCCGATAAGACGGCCAATTCGACACCTTATTGAGGATGGCCGCCTGAATGGTTTACAGGCATGCGCTCCTAGACTGTGTGTAATTTTCAAAGGAGTCGTAAGCGTTGATGGGGTGACCTATGCCGACTATGATACTGTATGCGAGGAGTGCGGCGGGAGCGACCTATCTATGCCGGATGGGGTGTCGCCTAGTGGCCCTGTCATATGTGCAGCATGTGACCATGTATTAGGGTCAAGGTCGGCAGTTGAGAAGCTTGCGCGTTATTTTAGTTCAGTTGCTATGCAAAACCCTTTGTTTGGAACTGCTCCTAAGGGCTGATCTTGCTTGGTGACAGCCGATCTGTTGCCAAACTCTGAACCTCAAGACTGCGTCAATTGCTCTGCTTGAAGCCAGCTTCGTAGCACTCCCTGCCCGTCGCTGCCCTGCTTTGTCGCAGTTGTCGCGCTTGTCGCAAGAGTGGCCGACCGAAAACGCAAAAATGGCTACAGGGGGCGAAATCCACCTAAATCCGCTAGCATCCGGCAAGGCGAGGGGGAATTTATGGGGGAAGTAACTTTTTGGTTTCGCAAATAACGTATATTAATCAATGCATTAAAGGGATTACTTGGCGGAGCGAGAGGGATTCGAACCCTCGAGACGGTCACCCGTCTACACACTTTCCAGGCGTGCGCCTTCGACCACTCGGCCACCGCTCCGTTGGCCTGTCAATACACAAGGCCGATCGCCGGGTGCAAGGGGCAAGTGTGCCGGGGTTCTTAACCTTTGGCGGGTCGGATCCAGCGGGAAGCGAGGTGCCTTCAAGGTGTCGGTACGATTAACTGATTCGGATTACGGTAAGGATGAAAATCGTGAAAACCTCAGCAATTCAGCGAATTGGGTCGCATTGATGCAAGGTCGAGAACAAGCGACGCGGGGCGGGGCAGGGGGAATTATGGCGGAAATGCAGCATCCGGTCTGCGGTGCCAACTTTCCATATTGGAAACACTGAAGAGGGAGCGTTGTGAGCCGAACCCGACCAAGATCCCGATAAGTTGCAAAGAAGACTGCATATTTTGAGTTGGCTGCCGGGATGGGGCCGTCGCAACCAGTTCTCAGTAGTGATGAATGGGAAACAGACTGTGCCCTCAGATGCGGCTTTCAACGAGAAACCAAGCCTACTTGCGGCCAAATCAAGGCGCTTCTGACCCATTTCGAACATGGTTAAGCCACTTTTCACTTTGAGGGACCGAAGCGCAGAGGTAAACAGAACGTGCTCGCTGGGGGGCGATGCTGGTTGGCCAAGGGATGGCTGCACTGGACCGCATGGTAAATGCGGCAGTGGCGTTTGGACCGGGTCTGCCAAGGCAGAAACGGGGTACAGGGTGAGTTTCGGTGCTGCCACCGAAACATGTTCTTCGGCAGTTTGCCGGACGCGACTGCCAGGGCCTTGCGTGTTCCATGCAGTGATCCTTGGTTCAGCACCGCCCTTTGCGGAAAGCAGTTGGCGTAAATCCTGGGGGGGATCATCGCCAGACCAGACCTGACGATCCGCTTTCGCGGGGCCCGCAGGTTTGGCCGATGCCTACCGAAAACCGGGCGTGTTGAGGTGACGGCTGAACCGCGCAGCGGGCTGCCAGCAGTGTGGTGAACAAGGGAATTTGAGATGACTTTCTGGATTTTCAACAGTTTCAAGCAGCCCTGCGACCCTTCGACCGGGACAGTCTATAACTGGCATTTTGACGCCAACAACATTCCCTGCTGGAATACCACGAAAACCCCGTGCGGGTTCAAGTTCGATGCCCGTGGCAACATCTGCGACCTGAACGGCAAGGTCTGCAACTGGAACCTCGACAAATACGGCAACTGCTGCGACTCGCAGTGGAAGCCGATTTATACCTGCCCGCCCGCGCCTGCGCTGGATGGCTATGTGGACGGCACGGCGGGCAACGACCTGATCGACACGGCCTATACCGGCGATCCGCAAGGCGACAGGATTGACAACAATGACGCCCGGCTGCCGGGCGAAGCGGCGCAGGACGATATCGTGCGCGCCGGTTCCGGCCATGACACGATCCATGCCGGGGTTGGCAATGATGATGTCCATGGGGGGGACGGCAACGACCTGGCCTATGGTGGAGACGGCAATGACCAACTGTTCGGCCAGGCGGGCAACGATACACTGAACGGCGACAATGGCCATGACGCCATCTATGGCGGCGACGGCAACGATGTTGCCACCGGTGGCGCGGGCAATGACACGATTTCGGGCGGTCCTGGCGAGGACAATCTGTCGGGCGGTGCCGACAATGACAAGCTGCTGGGCGACGCTGGCAACGACACGCTGTCGGGCGGCACCGGCAATGATTTCCTTGACGGTGGCACTGGCAACGACCTGATCGCAGGCGATGACGGCAATGACAAGGTCGAGGCGGGTGACGGTGCTGACACCGTGTCAGGCGGCACCGGCGACGATACTTTGCAGGGCGGCAATGGCGATGACAGCCTGTCGGGCGGCACCGGCAATGATGTGATCTTTGGCGATGGCCCGACAGCTTCGGTCGGTTCACCGGTCACCTTTACCATTACCGGCGAAAATGCCGGTTTCATCAATCAGGTTTTTGCCTATTCGATCAATCCTGCCACCGGCGCGATCGGCAACCTGCAACTTCTGACCGCCAATGCCGATATTTCAGTTGGCAACAGCTACACCTATACGGTGTCACCCGGTACCGTTGTCGGCGTTGGGATCATTTCGCCCGAGGGTACGTTCTACAGTTCCGGCTACGGGACCAACCTTGGCCTGAACGGCGACGGCGACATCCACACCAAGGGTCTGGGCGTCAGCCCAGACGGCACCGTGAACCTCGGCTTTGAGGATCTGAAAGACCTTGGCGACAAGGATTTCAACGATGTCATCATCAAGGTGAACCTTGGCACCTCGGGTGCCAGCTTCGACAATGCCCACTACACCTATACCTCCACCGCCCCGGTTGGCGCTGATGGCACCGGCAACGACACGATCTTGGGCGATGACGGCAATGATACGGTGTTCGGCGGCAACGGCAATGACACCGTCAACGGCGGCAATGGTGCCGACAGCCTGTCGGGCGGCAATGACCGCGACGTGTTCATCGGCAACGGCTCGGGCGATGTGATCGACGGCAACGAGGGCGGCGACGATTTCGACACGCTCGATCTGCGCGGCCTTGGCCGGTTGGCCATTGCCTATGACCCGTTGAACCCCGAAAACGGCACGGTCACCTTTCTTGATGGTACAGGCAACCCGACCGGTTCGCTTGCTTTCAAGAACATCGAAAACATTCTGGCAGATAGCCAGCGCGACGGCATCGTTGACGGCACCGCCGGCAATGACGTGATCGACACCGCCTATGCCGGCGACCCGCAGGGCGACCGAATCGACGCCAACGATGCCATTCTGCCCGGCGAAGCGCCGCAGGATGATATCGTCAAGGCCGGGGCCGGGAATGATCTGGTGAAAGCCGGGCTGGGCAATGACGATGTCTATGGCGGCACCGGCAACGACACCCTTTTTGGCGGCGACGGCAATGACCTGCTGCTGGGCGAGGATGGCAACGATCTGCTCAACGGCGATCCGGGCAACGACACGCTGCTGGGTGCGGCGGGCAACGATACCTTTGCGCTGAGCGATGGCTTCGGAACTGACAGCATCGTCGGCGGCGAAACCGGCGAAGGCACGGGCGACACGCTGAACCTGTCGGGCCTGACCACCGGTGCCACTGTGACCCTGACCGGGGCCGAGGCCGGGTCTGCCGTCAACAGCGGCAATACCGCAACCTTTGCCGAGATCGAGAATTTCGTTCTGACCAATCAGAACGACATTTTCAATGGTGCGGCATCGAACGCGCCCGAGAATGTGGATGGTGGCACGGGCAATGATGTGATCCTTGGCGGCGGCGGGAACGACACGCTGGCCGGGGGCGCGGGCAATGACACGCTGAACGGCGGCGCGGGGGCAGACAGCCTCATCGGCGGGTCGGGTGACGATCTGTTCCTGCTGACCGGGGTGATCGGCAACGATACCATCGTCGGCGGCGAAACCGGCGAAACCATCGGTGACACGATCAACATGGCTGGCCTTGCCACCGGTGTCACCGTGAACCTCACGGGCACCGAGGCGGGCACCATTGCCAACCCCGGCGGCAACGTCACCTTTGCGGAGATCGAGAATTTCGTCCTGACATCTCAGGATGATACCTTCAATGGCGGCCCGGCCACCGGTCCGCTCAACGTCGACGGCGGTGCGGGCAATGACAGCCTGACCAGCGGATCCGGCCCCGACAAGCTGACGGGCGGCACCGGCAACGATACGCTGGTGGGCGGCGGTGGCAACGATACACTCGATGGCGGCGACGGCAATGACAGCCTGTCGGGCGGCTTGGGCAATGACAGCATCACCGGCGGCAACGGCAATGACACCGCCGATGGCGGCGATGGCAACGATGTCATCAACACCTCGGGCAACAACCCGTTGAACGACTATTTCGTGTTCCCTGGCATCCCGGTTGACCCGACGCCAAACGACGACCGCGATCTGGTCTATGGCGGCCTTGGCAATGACCGGATCACCACTGGCGACGATGCCGACACCATCTTTGGCGGCAATGGTGCGGATACGATCAACGCCGGGATTGATGCCGACTTTGTCGATGCCGGTCTGGGCAATGACGTGATCGACGCCGGGCTTGGCGCCGATACCGTGTACGGTGGCGACGGCGACGATGTCATCAACGCCGGGATCGACGCTTTCTCCGATTACAGCAACGAGCCGTTCGGCCTGTTCGGCGGCATCCAGGATCCCAACGTCAACGACGGGCGCGATCTGGTCTATGGCGGCACCGGCAACGACAGCATCATCACCGGCGACGATGCCGACACCATCTATGGCGGCATCGGCAATGATACGATCAATGCCGGGATTGACGATGACCATGTCGAGGGCGGCGACGGGGCGGACAGCATCATCGGCGGCCACGGATCGGATACGATCTATGGCGGGCTTGGCGATGATGTGATCCGCGCCGGTTACGGCAACCCGGCGTTTGATCTGCCCGATGCGTTTGACCCGCAGCCGTCGAACGGCCTTGATCTGGTCTTTGGTGGCGACGGCAACGACCTGATCTTTGGCGAGGATGACGATGATACATTGTATGGCGATCTGGGCAATGACACGCTGTTTGGCGGCATCGACGACGACAGCCTGTTTGGCGGTCTGGGCAACGACAATCTGAACGGCGATGCCGGTGCCGATACGCTGAGTGGTGATGACGGCGATGACGTGCTGTCGGGCGGTGCCGACAATGACAATCTGCAGGGCGGAACCGGCAACGACACGATCTTTGGTGGTGTCGATGAAGATACCCTGTCGGGTGGCGACGGCAATGACAGCCTGTCGGGCGATTTGGGCGACGATGTCTTTACCGCTGACCTCGGCACCGACACTTTATCGGGTGGCAATGACCGCGACACTTTCACCGGCTTCCTGATCGGCGACAGCATCGACGGCGGTGAGGGTGGCGACGATTTCGATGTGCTGGATCTGCGCGGCACGGGGCCGAAGAATGTGATCTATTCCAGTGGCAACCCGGAAAACGGCGTGGTCAACTGGCTCGACACCCTGGGCAACGTGATCGGCACGACCACGTTCCAGAACATCGAGAACGTGATCCCCTGCTTCACCCCCGGCACTTCGGTCGCCACCCCGCGTGGCGAACGGCTGGTCGAGGATCTGGAGGTCGGCGACAAGATCATCACCCGCGACAACGGCATTCAGGAAATCCGTTGGGTCGGCGCGAAAGCGATGGATTACAAGGCGCTGGCTGCCCATCCGCATCTTAAGCCGATCCTGATCCAGAAAGGCGCTCTGGGCAACGGCCTGCCGGAACGTGACATGCTGGTCAGCCCGAACCACCGGATGCTGGTGGCAAATGACCGGACCTCGCTTTATTTCGAAGAGCATGAGGTGCTGGTGGCGGCCAAGCATCTGGTCAACCACCGCGGCGTGCATGAGATCGACTCGATGGGCACCACCTATCTGCACTTCCTGTTCGATCAGCACCAGGTCGTGCTGGCCAACGGGGCCTGGACCGAAAGCTTCCAGCCCGGCGACCAGACGCTGAAAGGCATGGGCAACGCGCAGCGCAACGAGATCTACGATCTGTTCCCGGACCTGAAAACCGCAGCAGGAATTGGCGGCTACACCGCTGCGCGCAAGACCCTGAAGCGGCATGAAGCGGCATTGTTGCTGAAGTAGAAATGCAGCTCGCCTGACCCCCTGGGGGCATGGCGACGAAAAAGGGGGCCGTTTGGCCCTTTTTTTTGGTTTGATTTCAAGGCAGCCCGCCGGAAATGCACCGGCCGGATGCCATCAAAGGCCCTTGGTCCGCAACGCACGGTCGGGTTGCGCCAGGTTGACCTTGTCTGATTGGTTCGCTCTCCCTGAACAATCCCCGGAAAAGCCAGCATTTGGACCAATTTTGCCCGAGTAAACCCGCATTTCTCTGCCAAACCTGCGCCAGCGACCCCGCCACCAAGCCGTGACGGGGTCAAACAGCAGGGGCCGCAAATGGCAACGATAACGGGCGACAGCGGCAACAACACGTTGACCGGCACCAATTCGGCTGACACCGTCTCGGGTGCCGCCGGAAATGATGTGCTGAGCGGTGGCGGCGGCAACGATACCCTGTATGGCGGCGGCCTTGGCACCAATGCAACCGAGTTCACCCCGGCCTACGGCACGAAGCTGACGGGGGCCTCGGGCAACGTTACCGGCACCAATGGCAACCCGAATTTCACCTATACCAGCACCTCGAACGAAAACAACCTGACCAGCTACAACGGCCCGGCCAACAACAACGGCACGCTGAACGGCTATTGGGTTGGCAACGGCGATCAGTCGGCGGGCACCAGCGAAACCCACACCCATGCATTTTCGCAGCAGGTCGACTCGGTCCGGATCCTGTTTCACTCGCTCGATCAGGGCGAAACACTGGCGATTCTGCTTGATGGGGTTGCGGTGAACCTCAACACCCTGATCGCCAACGGCGAAGCCACCTTTACCGACGCCAGCGGCACCTATTCGATCAACGGGTCGGGTCAACTGATTTCATCGGCCAACAACACGCCGGCCAAGTTGAATGTCGGCACCCTGGTGATCAACCGGCCCTTCACGTCAGTGTCGCTGCAAAACACTTATGGCAGCCTTTATGGCAACGGCACGGTTTATGAGCTTTATCCCAATACCAACCCGGTGTTCGTGACCGAGGCGCAGGACGGCAATGACACGCTGAACGGCGGCGATGGCAATGACACGATCTTTGGCAAGGGCGGCAATGATCAACTCAACGGCGATGCAGGCAACGACTCGCTTGATGGCGGGGCAGGGAACGACACGTTCGTCCTGTCGGATGGTTACGGTACCGACACTATTCTTGGCGGCGAAACCAGCGAAACCACCGGCGACACCATCACCGTGGCAGCACTGACCTCGGGCGTTGTCGTCACGCTGACCGGGCCGGATGCCGGTACCGTGGCCAATGGCTCGAACAGCGCAACCTTCAGCGAGATCGAGAATTTCACCCTGACCGGTTTTGCCGATACCTTTAACGGAGCGCTTGGCACCAGTGCCTTCAATGTCGACGGCGGGGCCGGCAATGACAGCCTGACCGGCGGCTCGGGAAATGACACGCTGGCCGGCGGCACCGGCAACGACACGCTGAACGGCGGGGCGGGGAATGACAGCCTGACCGGTGGCGATGGCAACGACACCTTCACCCTGAGCGACGGCTTCGGCACCGACGCGATCTTTGGCGGCAATGCGGGTGAGACCACCGGCGACGTGCTGAACATGGCCGGGCTGACCGCTGGCGTGACCGTGGTGCTGAGCGCGACCGAGAACGGCACCGCCACCGTCGGGGCCAACGTCGCCACCTTTGGCGACATCGAGAATTTCATCCTGACCGCGCAGAACGACATCTTCAACGGTGCCGCCGCGACCGGGGCTTTGACCATCGACGGCGGGGCCGGCAATGACAGCCTGACCGGCGGCTCGGGAAATGACACGCTGACCGGCGGGCTGGGCAACGACACGCTGAACGGCGGGGCGGGGGCGGACAGTCTGACCGGCGGCGACGGGGATGACACCTTTGCGCTGAGCGATGGCTTTGGCAGTGACACGATTGTCGGCGGCGAGACCGGCGAGGTCGGCGGCGACGTGCTGAACCTGTCGGCCTTGACGACCGGTGCGACGGTGGTGCTGAGCGCGTCCGAAGCCGGAACGGCGGCGGCGGGGGCTTCGACGGCCTCGTTCTCGCAGATCGAGAATTTCATCCTGACGGCCCAGGCCGACAGCTTCAACGGGGCTGCCGGGTCGAGTGCGATCAATGTCGGCGGCGGGGCCGGCAATGACAGCCTGACCGGCGGCTCGGGCAACGACACCCTGGCCGGCGGCATCGGCAACGACACGCTGAATGGCGGGGGCGGGGCCGACACCATCTTTGGCGGTGACGGTGCAGATACGATCAGCGGCGGGGCGGGCAATGACGCGCTGTTCGGCGGCTCTGACGGCGATCGCTTCACCTTTCAGGACGGGTTCGGGGCCGATACGGTTCAGGGTGGTGAGGGGGGCTCCGACTTTGACCGGCTGGACTTCGGCGGACTGACCTCTGGCGTTTCGATCACCTTCAGCGGCAATGAGGCCGGAACTGCCGTCAATGGTGCAAACAGCATTGCCTTCAGTCAGATCGAGGCACTGACTCTGACCGCCCAGAATGACACGCTGATCGGATCAGGTGACACCACGGGCCTGAATGTCGATGCCGGTGCCGGCAATGACAGTCTGCTTGGTGGCAGCGGCAACGACGGCCTGACCGGCGGTACCGGCGCCGATACGCTGAGCGGCGGCATCGGTGCCGATACGCTGCTGGGCGGCGACGACGCCGATGTGTTCCATGTCGATGTCGGCGATTCCGTTGATGGCGGCGAAGGTGCCGGAAGCGGGACAGATGCCGATACGCTGGATCTGCGCAACTGGGGCAAGGCGCTGACCGATATCGCCTATGATCCGCTCAACCACGAAAACGGCGTTGTCACCTTTTACGATGCCTTTGGCGGCATCATCGGCACCATGGCATTCCAGAATGTCGAGAATGTCATCCCCTGTTTCACCCCCGGCACAATGATCGCCACCGACCGCGGCCCGGTGGCGGTGGAAAAGTTGGCGGTGGACGACCGGGTTCTGACCCGGGACACCGGCTATCAGCGGCTGCGCTGGGTCGGCTCCAAAGCCATTGACGCGGCCCGCCTTGGCGAAAGCCCCGAACTGCAGCCCATTCTGATCCGGCAAGGCGCGCTGGGCGATGGCCTGCCTTTGGCCGACATGATGGTATCGCCGCAGCATCGGATGTTGCTGTCGGGGCCGCGCGCCGAAATGCTGTTTGGTGACGCCGAGGTGCTGGCGTCGGCGCTGCATCTGACCGATCTGCCGGGCGTCGCGCGTGTGGCGGTGCAGAGCGTGACCTATCTGCATCTGCTGTTCGACCAGCATGAAATCATCTGCGCCAACGGGGCGTGGACTGAAAGCTTTCAACCCGGTGACCATGCAATGGCAGGATTGGGAGCGGAGACCTGCGCCGAGCTGTTTGCGATCTTCCCCGAACTGGCGGATCCTGAAGGCCGCCGCGGCTGCCCTGCCGCGCGCCTGTCGCTGAAAGGCTATGAGGTCAGGGCGCTGCTGGCCGCCTGAGCCAACCGGGATCAGGGCGTGGGGCGGCCGCGCCAGACCGCCCAGTCTTCAGGGGTGTCGAGGTCGGTCAACGCGCGGGTGCCGGGCAGCGGGATCAGCCGCACCGCGTCGGCATGGGCCGCCAGAATGGCGCGGGCACCGGTATCACCCTGCAGCGCCCCCAGTTCGGCGAAAAACCGCGCCGGAAACAGGACAGGGTGGCCCGGCTGCCCCTGTGGCCCGGCGGCCCGCAGGATCGGCGCGTCGGCACCGCCCTTATGGGCCACCAGCAGCGCCCGGATGTCATCAGACCTGATGTCGGGCATATCTGCCAGCATCAACACCACTGCCGTTGCGCTGGCGGGCAGCGCCGCCACCCCGGCGCGGATCGAGGCTGCCATCCCTTCGTCGGCATCCGTTACCGTGACGATCTGCACCGCCAGCCCCCGCAGCGCAGCAACCCGCCGATCGGAACCGGCAGGCAGCGCCACCAGAACCGGCGCACCGCTTGCCACTGCCGCGCGCGCCACACGGGCCAGCAACGGCTCACCCGCCACCAATTCCAGCAGCTTGTCGCGCCCGCGCATCCGCGTCGAGGCACCGGCGGCCAGGATCAGAATGGGGACCATTGCCGGGCTACCTGCCCGAAATCACGACCGCATCCGCGCGCCGTCAGCATCGAACAGCGGGGCCATGTGAACCCGGGCAGCGCGGCGCTCGCCCAGTATCTCGATCTCTACCGCCAACCCGTCGCGGGTACGGCCCTCTGGCAGGAACCCCATCGCCACCGATTGCCCGGTGAAATGCGAATAGCCACCCGAGGTGCAATAGCCCACCACCGCGCCGTCAAGCCAGATCGGCTCCCATGCCACCACATCGGCATCGGACGCATCGACGATGAAATTGCACAGCCGCCGCTTCGGCCCTGCCGCCTTTTCGGCCGCCGCCGCCGCGCGCCCGATGAACTCCACCGGTTTGTTGAAGCGGATGAAGCGGTCCAGACCGGTTTCGGCGGGGGTATAATCGGGGCTGAACTCGCGGCCCCACGACCCGAACCATTTGTCGAGTCGCAGGCTCATCATCGCCCGCATCCCGAACGGGCGCAGACCAAGGTCGGCCCCGGAAGCCGACAGCGTGTCCCACAGGTGGCGCACCGACATATGGTCGCAGAAAATCTCATAGCCGAGATCAGCGGTATAGCTGACGCGCTGCACGATGCAGTTGGCCATCCCGACCGTCATCCGCCTCACATCCATGAATTTGAACGCCGCGCCCGACACATCGGACCGCGTCACCCGCGCCAGCAACTCCCGCGCCTTTGGCCCGGCGATCTGGAACCCGGACCGGCTGTCGGAGACATTTTCGACCGTCACCCCGGCATCAAGGTTCTGTTCGAACCAGCGGTAGTGCCAGCCCTGCGCGCCATAGCTGGCGGTCAGTTGAAACTCGGTTTCCGACAGGCACGAAACGGTGAAATCCCCGATGATCTTGCCGGAACGGGCCAGCATCGGCGTCAGGCTCAGCCGCCCCGGTTGCGGGATGTTGCCCGCCATGATCCGGTCAAGCCAGGCGCGGGCACCCGCCCCGCGCACGACATATTTGCCGAAATTCTGCAATTCGTTGATGCCGACACCGTCGCGCACCGCCATCACTTCCTGGCGGGTTGCCTCCCACGCATTTGACCGTTTGAAGGTCGGGGTTTCATAGGTCGATTCGCCGGGCAGGGCATAGTAATTCACCACCTCCAGCCCGTATTGCTGGCCCCAGACCGCGTTCAGCTTGCTGTTGGTTTCATACATCGGTGTGGTGCGGAACGGGCGCGCGGCCGGGCGTTCCTCATTCGGGTAGCCGACCGAGAACCGCATCTGATAGTTTTCGATCACCTTGGGCACGGTATAGCCCGGCGTGGTCCAGGTGCCGAAGCGCGACACGTCAAAGCCGCGCGGGTCACGCTCCACCTCGCCATGGATGATCCATTGCGCAAGGCTCAGCCCCATGCCGCCGCCCTGCGAAAAGCCCGCCATCACGGCGCAGGCCGACCAGTAGTTGCGCAGACCCTGCACAGGTCCGATCAGCGGGTTGCCATCGGGGGCGAAGGTGAAGGGCCCGTGGATCACCCGCTTGATCCCCGTGCGCTCCAGCACCGGGAAGCGGCGATAGGCAAAGGCAACCGATTCTTCGATCTTGTCATAGTTTTCATTCAGCAATTCATGGCCGAACTGCCATGGCGTGCCATCAAGCGACCAGCCTTCGCAGGGCTTTTCGTAAAAGCCGATGCAAAAGCCGCGCCCTTCCTGGCGCAGGTAGCTTTCGCCGCCCGGGTCGATCACATGCGGAAACTCGCGCCCCTTCAGCGCCACGATCTCGGGGATGTCGTCGGTGACCAGATACTGGTGGGCCATCGGCAACAGCGGCAGGTATACGCCGGCCATGGCACCCACTTCGCGCGCCCAAAGACCGCCGGCATTCACCAGATGTTCAGCGATGACCGTGCCCTTTTCCGTCACCACTTCCCAGCTGCCATCGGCGCGGGGATTGGTCGCCAGCACCCGGTTGTGCAGCACGATCTCTGCCCCTCCCATCCGTGCGGCTTTCGCATAGGCGTGCGTGGTGCCAGAGGGGTCCAGATGGCCATCCAGCGGGTCATACAGCGCGCCGATCACGCCGGTGACATCAACCAGACCATCGGTCATCTTGACAATCTCGTCAGGTGACAGGATGGTGGTATCCAGCCCCATGTAGCGGTGCTTGGCGCGTTCGGCCCTCAATTGGTCAAAGCGTTCCTGCGTATCGGCCAGTGTGATGCCGCCGACATGATGGAGGCCGCAGGACATGCCGGTAATCGCCTCCAGTTCCTTGTACAGCCGGATGGTATAGCCCTGCAGTGCTGCCATGTTGGTATCGCCGTTCAGCGTATGAAACCCGCCCGCCGCGTGCCAGGTGGAACCGGAGGTCAGTTCCGAGCGCTCGACCAGCATCACATCCGACCAACCCAGCTTGGTCAGGTGATACAGCACCGAACAGCCGACAACGCCGCCGCCGATGATCAGAACGCGGGTGTGAGATTTCATGGTCTATCCTTATGACCTGAGATATTTTCGCCAAACTGCACTGGCAACGTGCAGCGCGGCCCGCTTGTTGGCGACATTTCCTGTCGTTCTTTGCGACGCGCGCCGGGGCCAACCCGAAGGAGCGGAGCCGGTTTCCGTGCGACGTTAACCGATGGTTTACCAGTTTCATCTCTAAGCTGATCTTAACAGGTGATTAACCCGGCGGAGCAGCATGCATGACAAAATTTCAGTGGTTTGACGGCAATCAGGGTTTCTACGGCTACGACCGGTTTGATGATTATCTGGTCACTTCGTCCGGCAGTACCGGAATGGCGCTTGCCTATGACAGTGCCGGTGTCGGCCCGCTGGACCCCGGCATTCATGCCGCCTCGATTGTCCTGACCTATGCCAACTACAAGAGTTATGTCGTCGAAGAGGGGCCGGATGCAGGGCAGGAACAGGTGATCGGCGGTACTCTGGCGGCCATCCGGTACTATGACGCCAACAACGTCCTGCTGCTGGAAGTGACGCGGATTGGCGCTCCGCTGCCGATCTTTCTCGCTTCGCTTGACCGGGGGGATGCCTATGGCGCATGGCATCTGGTCACCCGGAACCCAGGCCTGCAGGTCGGATCGGGCGATGCCAGCACCCTGACCCATCTGGCGACAGGCGATGTGATCGACACCGGTGCCGTCGATGACCGCGTCAATGCC
>Ga0163144_10012568_pt1 | contig 17764 bp, 15 predicted proteins | sample OliLak19BULKMAT1_FD_123175 | JGI IMG/M metagenome (GOLD analysis project Ga0163144, IMG submission 123175) | Freshwater microbial mat bacterial communities from Lake Vanda, McMurdo Dry Valleys, Antarctica - Oligotrophic Lake LV.19.BULKMAT1 | ecosystem: Environmental > Aquatic > Freshwater >...
AATGGGTGATATTATTTTAATTGCCGGCAAAGGGCACGAAAAATACCAAGAGATAAAAGGTATAAAATACGATTTTGATGATTACGAAATTTTAAAAGAAACAATAAAAACTTTAGGTATATAATGTTATATTATTTATTTCAATATTTAGATAAAGCTTTTGACTTCCCTGGTGCTGGCGCGTTTCAATACATTTCGTTTCGCGCAGCTTTAGCCTTAATTACATCGTTAATAATTTCTTTAGTATTTGGTAAACGTATTATTGAATTTATTCGCAAAAAACAAATTGGCGAAACTATTCGTGAACTTGGTTTGGATGGACAAAATAAAAAAGCAGGCACACCAACAATGGGAGGCTTAATTATTATTGCTGCTATTTTGATTCCGACATTATTATTTTCAAAAATTTTAAATGTTTACATACTCTTAATGATCATATCAACTGTATGGTTAGGGGGTATTGGCTTTTTAGATGATTATATAAAAGTATTCAAAAAAAACAAAGAAGGTTTACAGGGCAAATTTAAAATTATTGGACAGGTAGGTATTGGTTTAATTGTAGGGTGTGTATTTTATTTTCATCCTGATGTTGTAATTAAAGAACGTTTAACACATAATGAGAAACAAAATTGGGCAATGAATAATCCTCAAGGTCAACAAGATTTAAAAATTCCTAAGTATGCCGAACAACCCGTTAAAAATCTAAAAACAACTATTCCTTTTTTTAAAAATAACGAATTAGATTATGGAAGTTTTATATCGTGGGCTTGCGACGATTGCTTAAAATACGGCTGGTTGATTTTTATTCCTATGGTAATTCTTGTAGTTACTGCAGTAAGTAACGGTGCCAATATTACCGATGGCATTGATGGTTTAGCTGCTGGAACAAGCGCTATTGTTGGTGTTGTACTAGGCATATTAGCATACGTTTCTGGTAATACCATTTTTGCCGATTACTTAAATATTATGTACATACCTAATTCGGGCGAGTTGGTAGTATTTATGGCAACCTTTATTGGTGCTTGCGTTGGGTTTTTGTGGTACAACTCTTTTCCTGCCCAGGTATTTATGGGTGATACGGGAAGCCTTGCCATTGGCGGAATTATAGCAGTATATGCCATTGCCATTCGTAAAGAATTATTAATTCCGATTTTATGCGGTATATTTTTGGTAGAAAATATTTCAGTGATTTTGCAAGTATATTATTTTAAATACCAAAAGAAACGTAAAGGTTTAGAATATGCACAAATACATCGTTTATTTAAAATGGCGCCCTTACACCACCATTATCAAAAGGTTGGTTTTCATGAATCAAAAATTGTGATGCGATTTTTTATTATTGGTATTATGCTGGCAGTATTAACGTTCGTAACACTAAAACTACGTTAATGGACAAACGCATTGTAATATTAGGTGGTGGCGAAAGCGGAGTTGGCAGTGCAATACTAGCTAAACAAAAGGGTTTTGATGTTTTTGTAAGTGATAAAAATTTAATTAAAGAAAAATACAAAGTACAATTAATAGAAGAAAATATTTTGTTTGAAGAAGGTGTTCATAGCGAAGAAAAAATTTTGAATGCCGATGTGGTAATTAAAAGTCCTGGTATTCCTGATAAAGTCGACCTGATTCAAAAATTAGTTGCTAAAAATATTTCTGTTATTTCTGAAATTGAATTTGCGGGGCGTTACACTTCGGCTAAAAAAATATGTATTACTGGTAGTAACGGAAAAACAACAACAACTTTATTAACATACCATATTCTTAAGAAAGCCGGTTATAATGTGGGTTTAGGCGGTAATGTTGGTAAGAGTTTTGCTTACCAAGTAGCTAAAGAAAATTTTGATTATTACGTTTTAGAACTTAGCAGTTTTCAATTAGATGGGATGACAAGCTTTACTGCTGATATCGCAGTGCTTTTAAACATTACGCCTGACCATCTGGATAGATACGATTACAAATTTGAAAATTATGTTGCTTCAAAATTTAAAATAACCAATAACCAAAGCGAAAATGATGCTTTTGTTTACTGTGCGGATGACTTAACTATTCAAGCGTACATGCAAAAGCATCCAATTGTTGCACAGCTTGTGCCATTTAGCATCAAACAACCAATTGATGGCAATGGCGCATTTTTAACCAATAACCAAATAACCCTTAATTATAAACCAAACCAAAACCAACCCTTAATTATGACAATTGAACAATTAGCACTGCAAGGTAAACATAATGTTTACAACAGTATGGCGGCATCATTAGTATCGCGTATAGTAGATGTACGTAAAGAAATTATTCGCGAAAGCCTACAAGATTTTCAAAACATCGAACACCGTTTAGAATTTGTTGCAACCATTAACGGAATTGAATTTATTAATGATAGCAAAGCCACAAATGTAAATTCAACTTGGTACGCTTTAGAGAGCATGCAAAAACCAGTTGTATGGATTTGCGGCGGACAGGACAAAGGCAATAATTATGATGAGTTAACAGAATTAGTTAAAGCAAATGTAAAAGCAATTATTTGTTTAGGTAAAGACAATAAAAAAATTATTAAGGCATTTAAAGATTGTGTTAATATAATTGTTGAAACTGATAATGCGATGGATGCTGTTGCAGCTTCCTATAAAATTGGTACAAAAGGCGATGTGGTTTTATTATCACCTGCTTGTGCAAGTTTTGATTTATATAAAAATTATGAAGAGCGTGGCATGCAATTTAAAGCTGCTGTAAGATCGTTATAAATTTTAATTAAGAATTATAAATTTAAAATAGGAATATGAAACTATTCAACTACCTAAAGGGCGATAAAGTAATTTGGGCAATAATGTTTTTATTGTCGCTACTCTCTATTTTAGTAGTGTATAGCGCTGTTGTAACCTTAGCTCATAAATATAAACAAGGTAATTCTGAGTATTATTTATACAAACACTTTTTATTAATAACAGTTGGCTTTGGAATTGCGTATGTGTTTCATAAGTTAAAATATACACTATTTAGTCGTGTTGCACAAATTGGATTTATTGTTTGCATACCGCTTTTAGTCTACACCTTGCTAAAAGGAGTTAGTGCAGGTGAAGCAAATCGCTGGATAGAAATTCCAGGATTAAAATTAACATTTCAATCATCTGACTTAGCTAAATTGATGCTAATATTATATGTTGCGAGAGTGTTAACTATCAAGGCAAAACAATTAATAGATTTTAAATCAGTATTTAAATATTTACTAATTCCAATTGGTGTAATATGTGCATTAATACTTCCTGCTAACTTTTCTACTGCTGCCATTTTATTTTTTAATTGCTTATTATTAATGTTTTTAGGAGGTATTCACATAAAAATAATTTTAAAAATACTTGGTATTTGTATTTTGGTTGGCACGCTATTTTTTACTATAGTATGGTTTGCACCTAATTCTATTCCTGGTGGAAGGGGCTCCACTTGGAAAGCCCGTATTGAAAATTTTAATAGTGGCGATGCTAAAAGTAATTATCAAAGCGAGCAAGCAAAAATTGCAATTGCTGGCGGTATTATTGGTAAAGGCCCTGGTAACAGTACGCAGCGTGCATTTTTACCACAAGCCTCTTCCGATTTTATTTATGCAATTATTATTGAGGAATATGGTTTATTAACTGGTTTTGTAATATTATTTCTTTACATGATATTACTTTATCGCGGTATTAAAATTTTAAGAGATAATGAAAAACCATTTGGAGGATATGTCGCTATAGGTTTATCTTTTAGCTTAGTATTTCAGGCATTAGTAAATATGGCCGTTGCGGTAAATTTATTTCCGGTTACAGGGCAGCCATTACCTTTAATAAGTATGGGCGGCACATCCATTTGGTTTACGATGATTACCCTTGGGATTATTTTAAGTATTAGTAAAAGTGTAGAAGATAAATTTGAAGAAAAATTAGAAGTTGTTTAAATAACAGAACGCTGATAACGATGATTAGTATTACGAAATATGATTAATAAACAATATATCTGCGCTATTTTTCGAATCCAATAGAAATAAAAAAAAGAGAACGCTGATAGCACTCATTGGTATTATAAAAAATAATTTCAAGTAATAAATAAAATCTGCGCAATCTGAGAAAAACAAAAATATAGAATTGAAACAACTAAAAATTATATTAAGTGGCGGTGGAACTGGTGGACATATCTTTCCTGCAGTTGCTATTGCTAACGAATTAAAAAAATTAGTTCCAATTATTGAAATTTTATTTGTAGGTGCTTTAGGTAAAATGGAAATGGAAAAAGTACCCGCTGCCGGTTATAAAATTATCGGTGTTCCCATTGCGGGACTTCAAAGAAAGTTTACATTGCAAAATTTTAAATTACCTTTTTTAATTATTAAAAGTTTGCTTAAAACAAAAAAAATAATTAATGAATTTAAACCCGATGTCGTTGTAGGAACAGGAGGATATGCAAGCGGTCCGTTGTTAAAAGTAGCAACCAATAAAGGGATTTCAGCTTTAATACAGGAACAAAATTCCTACGCAGGTATCACTAATAAAATCCTATCGAAAAAGGTAAATAAAATTTGTGTGGCTTATGAAGGCATGGATAAATTTTTTCCGAAAGAAAAATTAATTTTAACTGGCAATCCTGTACGGCAAGATGTAATTGACATTGTAGATAAAAAAAATGAAAGTCTTACTTATTTTAAATTAGACGAAACCAAAAAAACTGTATTAATAGTTGGAGGGAGTTTAGGTGCTAAAGCAATTAATGAAGCTATTGGAAGCGGCTTGGTTGAGTTTGCAACAAATGATATTCAATTAATTTGGCAAACGGGTAAAATTTATTTTGAAACTGCAAAAAAACAAACGGCTGATTTTGAAACTAAAAATATAAAAGTAACGGATTTTATTTCACGAATGGATTTGGCTTATGCAGTTGCAGATGTTGTAATATCAAGGGCAGGAGCGGGTGCAATTTCCGAATTATGTTTGGTGCAAAAACCTTGTATTTTGGTTCCTTTACCATCAGCTGCTGAAGACCACCAGACAAAAAATGCAATGGCATTGGTAAATAAACAAGCTGCAATTATTATAAAAGATATAAATGCTTCAAAAGATTTAGTAAAGGAAACTATTGTTTTATTAAATAATGAAGTTAAACAGCAGCAATTAAAAAATAATATAAAGGAATTAGCTTTTCCTAATTCAGCAAATATAATTGCCAAAGAAGTTTTAAAATTAGCTAACTACACTTTATAATGAATATATTAAATTATAAATTATATTATTTTTTAGGTATAGGCGGTATTGGCATGAGCGCATTAGCCCGTTTTTTTAATCATTATAAAAAAACAGTTTATGGTTACGATAAAACACAAACTAATTTAACCGATCAATTACAAGTTGAAGAAATTTTTTGTCATTTTGAAGAAAATGAAACTTTATTAAAAAAAATACTTGATAAATTTACGAAAGAAGAAATTCTGATTGTATATACTCCTGCGGTTTCAAAAGAACATATAGAATATCAGTACTTATTAAATAACGATTATACAATTTTAAAACGAGCGCAAGTTCTTGGTGAAATCTCCAAGCAATTTAAAACTATTGCCATTGCTGGTACCCACGGCAAAACAACAACAACTACTTTAGTAACACATCTTTTAAAAAGTGCTGGTATCAATTGTTTTTCTTTTATGGGGGGAATTTCTAAAAACTATAACACAAATTTATTATTGGGAGATGTAAATGACAAAAATTCATATATGGTAGTGGAGGCAGATGAGTATGATCGCTCTTTTTTAACCTTACACCCTCAAATAGCTGTTATTACAAGCGTTGATGCCGACCATCTAGATATTTATGGCGATGAAAATCATGTAAAAGAAGGTTACACATTATTTAGCAAGCAGGTAACCGAAAATGGTATTTTGATTGTTAAAAAAAATGTTGATAACGATTTGACACTCACTGCAAAACGCTTAATCTACTCGTTAAATTTAGATACAGAATATTGTGCACAAAACATTACAATACAAAATGCACAATTTTTTTATGATATACAAAGTCCTATCGAGAATATAAACATTGTAACCCTTGGCTTACCTGGATTACATAACGTTGAAAATTCAATTGCAGCAGTAGCTATTGCACAATCGTTAGGAATAAAAGGTGATGTTATAAAAAATGCTTTACGTTCTTTTAGTGGTGTTAAACGCCGTTTTGATTATAGAGTTAAAACTGATGATTTAGTTTTTATAGATGATTACGCTCATCATCCCGAAGAATTAAAAGCTACAATTGATTCGGTAAAAAAACTATATCCTACAAAAAAAGTAACTGGTATTTTTCAACCACACCTGTTTAGTAGAACGAGAGATTTTGCAGATGCATTCGCAGTGAGTTTAGATTTGTTAGACGAATGTATTTTGCTCGACATTTATCCAGCACGTGAAAAGCCAATTGAGGGTATAACATCGCAAATGCTAATTGGTAAAATGAAATCAAAAAATAAAAAAGTACTAAGTAAAAATGCGACAGTAGAATATTTAAAAATAAATAGGCCAGAAGTGCTTTTAACAATGGGAGCTGGAGATATTGATGGATTGATTGAACCTATTGAAAAAATATTAAAATAAAATTGAAAAAAATAAATTATAAAAAAATCATTATTACTTTGCTTTGGATTATTTCCTTAGCAGGTATTGCTTTTTCATTGGCATTTGTTAGTAAAAGCGAAAGTAACACAACCATAAAAAGTGTAAGCATTGCTATTCAAAATAATGACGAAAATCCTTTTTTAACTGAAAATGATATTACTACTTTTTTTAAAGAGCGGAACGATTCTTTAATAAATAATCAATATAAAAATATTAATATTCCTGAATTAGAAAAAGCGCTTAACTCTCATCCCGCCATTCAAAATGCCGAAGTAGCTGGCAATGTATATGGCGAATTAAAAATTAATATCGTACAGCGTACCCCTGTTTTACGAATTATTAATAACGATGGAGAAAGTTATTATATCGATTCACAAAGCAGATTAATGCCATTAAATGAAAATTATTGCGCAAGAGTATTAGTTGTAACAGGTTTTGTTTTTGAGCCTTTTGGACGCCGCTGTGATTTTACAGTAGAACAAATTAAACAAAATAAAACATTTAAAGAAGTGAGCTTATTGGATGATATTTTAGATGTGTCAAATTATATTACTTCCGATTCAATTTTAAATCCTCTAATACAACAAATTTATGTTAACGAGGACAAAGAACTGGAATTGTTTCCAAGCATCGGTAACCAAAAAATAATTTTTGGAAATGCTGAAAATATTTCTGAAAAATTTAACAAACTAAAATTATTTTATACACAAGGATTAAATAAAACGGATTCCTGGACAAAATATTCTATCATTAATTTAAAATATAAAAACATAGTAGTTTGTACTAAAAAATAATTTTATGGAAAATACAACAAATCAAAACCCTGTAAACTTAGCTTCTGAATTGGTAGTTGGCTTAGATATTGGTACAACAAAAATTGCTGCTATCGTTGGTCGTAGAAATGAATTTGGTAAAGTTGAGATTTTAGGAATAGGAAAAACTGAATCGCTGGGGGTTAACCGCGGTGTTGTTGTAAATATTGAACAGACTGTAGCTTCTATTAAAGCCGCTGTTGCAATCGCCGCCGATAAAGCAAATGTTGATATTGGTGAAGTTATTGTTGGAATTGCCGGCCAACACATTAAAAGTATTCAGCACCGTGGCACATTAATGCGAAAAAGTTTAGAGGATGAGGTTAACCAAAATAATATTGATGAATTAATTGAAAGTATGCACCGAATGGTAATGCATCCTGGCGAAGAAATTATTCATGTTATTCCACAAGAATATATAGTTGACAATGAAATCGGAATTAAGAATCCAATTGGCCATGCTGGCATTAAATTAGAAGCCAACTTTCATATTATAACCGGACAGGTTAGTGCAGTAAAAAACATTTTTAAATGCGTTACACGTGCAGGGTTAGAAACTGCAGATTTGCATTTAGAGCCTTTAGCCAGTGCCGATGCGGTGTTGAGCGATGAAGAAAAAGAAGCTGGTGTTGTACTAGTTGATATTGGTGGAGGTACAACAGATGTTGCTATTTTTTATGATGGTATTATTCGTCATACAGCTGTTATTCCTTTTGGTGGAAACATTATTACCGAAGATATTAAAGAAGGTTGTGGTATAATTAAAACACAAGCCGAGCAATTAAAAGTTCGTTTTGGTTCAGCATTATCACAAGAAAATCAAGAAAACGAAATCATTTCTATTCCAGGTTTACGAGGCCGTCCGCATAAAGAAATTTCTGTTAAATTTTTAGCACAAATTATTCAAGCGCGTATGGAAGAAATTTTAGAGTTTGTTTTATTCGAAATTAAAAGTAGTGGCTTTGAACGTAAATTAGCGGCAGGCATAGTTATTACAGGAGGCGGTGCTATGTTAAAACATTTACCGCAATTGGTTATGTTAACTACAGGTATGGATTGCCGCATTGGTACTCCAAACGAACATTTAGCAAGTAATGATGATGAATTAAAAAATCCTTTATTTGCAACAGGCGTAGGCTTAGTAATGAAAGGTATTGAGAAATTTGAACGTGATAGTAAACGCGGAATGAATAGTTCGAAGCCAGAGGTTGTAGTTGAGAATATAAAAGAAGATATTAAACAAAAAAAGAAAGAAGAGAAAAAAGTGGTAGGACATTCACAGAAAAAAATCGGTTCCTTCTTTAATTCAATTTTAGACAAAACGAAGGATTGGATGACTGACGATATTGAATAATAAATAATTTTAAGTTTTTAGTTCTTAGTTTTTAATTTAAAAAAACATAGATAAAAACACGGAATATTAAAAACTAATAACTAACAATTAATAACTAAAAATATGATGCAATTTGAATTACCACAAGAAGAAAACTCAATTATAAAAGTAATTGGAGTAGGCGGTGGCGGAAGCAACGCCGTTAACCACATGTACCGATTAGGTATTAAAGGGGTTGATTTTATAGTTTGTAATACCGATAAACAGGCTTTAGAAAAAAGTCCTGTTCCAAATAAAATTCAATTAGGTGTAAAATCTACCAAAGGCTTAGGAGCAGGTTCAAAACCTGAGGTTGGAAGAGATGCGGCATTAGAATCGATAGAAGAAATAAAATCGTTTTTAGGTAACGATACACAAATGGTATTTATTACTGCAGGCCTAGGTGGTGGTACAGGCACTGGTGCAGCCCCCGTAATTGCAAGTATTGCAAAAGGTTTAGGAATTTTAACGGTTGGCATTGTTACAATTCCATTTGCTTTTGAAGGAAAGAAACGAAGGTCGCAAGCAGAAGCAGGCTTAGAGGAAATGAAAACTTATGTGGATACATTATTAGTAATTGGTAACGATAAATTACGTGAAATATATGGCAACTTAAAAATGAGTGAAGCTTTTGAACACGCTGATGATGTACTTACTGGTGCTGCAAAAAGTATTGCAGAAATTATTAGTTTACACATGCACATTAATGTTGATTTTAATGACGTTAAAACAGTAATGCAAGATAGTGGTGTAGCCATTATGGGTAGTGCCATTGCAAGTGGCGAAAAACGCGCTATTAAAGCAGTAGAACAAGCCTTAAATTCTCCTTTATTAAATGATAATGATATTAGCGGTGCTCGCCATGTGCTATTAAATATTATGAGCGGTAGTGATGATATTGATATGGATGAATTTGGCGAAATAACAGATTTTATACAAGATGCTGCTGGTGGAACTGCCGAGTTAATTACAGGCTATGGTACCGACCCTTCTTTAGGTGATAATGTAAGTGTAACAATTATTGCCACAGGATTTAAAGCCAAGACAAGCACAGGCTTTGAGCCATTAAGTTTTAAAGATAGAAAAGTTGTAAACTTAGATGAAAAAGTTATTGAAACGCCAGTTGTAGAAAAACAAATTACAATTATTGATGAGATTCAAAATAACGAACCTTTTGTATTTGTGAAAGAAGAAATAGAAAATAATATATATCAAGAAACAATTAATACTACAGTAATTAATATTGAAGAAAAAATAGAAACAAATTTTGTTATTCATCAATTTGATGAAGAAATAAAAAATGAAGTAGTAGCTGAAACAATAACAACTATTACTGAGTTTACTTTTAACGATATAAAGGATGAGGTAAAAGCTATAGTTACTGAAACAGTAACAAATTCAACCGAAGATACCATTAGCCGTGAAGAGCAAATAAAATTGGCACAAGAGCGTATTCGTAAACTAAAAGAAATTACTTTGAAAATGAAAAGTCCTGAAGGCCTAGCTGCGTTAGAGAAACAAACAGCTTTTGAACGTAAAAATATTTCGTTAGAAAACAAAACACCAAGTACCGAAAGTACAGTATCTCGTTTTACCTTAACCGAAACCGAAGATAAAAAAATTGAAATTCGTCCAAATAATTCATTTTTACACGATAATGTAGATTAAATAAAAAAACCTTTATTTAAGTGCCTGAGAGAAAAACTTTCAGACATTTTTTATTAATCAAATTTCATTTCTAACAATTTGGATTCTAAAACTACATGAGAACTAAATTTATTTGAAATATAATATGCCAAATATTCTTGCTCGGTTTGGCTTGAGGTTGGAACGAGAATTATATTTTTGAAATCAATTCCCAAATGATGTAAATCCATCAGAGTGCTATAACCACTACGACAAATAATTTTTTTACTTTGAAGAATTACTTCACTTAATTTTTTAGCATTTGGTGAATTTATTATTTCTATATTTTGGGCATCGAATTTTGTTGAATGTGGACAAGCCAACGCAAATTTTAAACTGGGATATCGTCTTCCTTTTTCAACAAGTAAATTTTTAAAAATAGTTTGTTGGGGCTCGGGACCTGAAATTAAAAACAAAAAGTCGTAAATCTTTTCTGATACTTCAATTTTATTTAGCCTGCTTAAAATACCTAAATATTTTACATTTTTATGAAAATGAAAACCATGCGATAAATCCCCACTTAAACTTTTGCTTTCATTAACATTATCTGGAATCCAAAGCTCATCAAAATTTAAAATGAACTTTTTATTTATTGCCTGTAAAAACATATTTGCAAAAGGAGTTTTTAAAAAAACCTGATGTGTTATAAAAATAGAATGTACATTTTTTGAATAAAATCCAAAACGGTTGTCGCTAACTATAATATTTATTTTATGTTTTTTAATTAGTTTTTCTACTAATTGGTGCTCTTTTTTAATATTATATAAAATTTTAGGCGAATCTAAAAATAATTTTAGCCAAATAGGTAATTTTTTAGAATACCGAATGTTGTAAGTAGGCACATTTACTTTTAATAAATCGGGGAATTCATCGTTAAAAATTTTTTGTGTTAAAGGTGTTACACCTAATATAATATTGTTGCTTTTTTGTAAGTTTTTTATTAAAGGAACACATCGCGTTGCATGGCCTAAGCCCCAATCTAATGGCGAAATGAATATGGTTTTAGCTGATAACAAAAAAGCTTATAAAACTATTTTAATTTTTTTGAAACACATAGGCGTATATATATTATAATTTTTAAATGGAAAATATATAACCAATCATTCACAAAAGCATATAATTGAAGAGTAACTTTAATTTATTGTGTGTACTTTAATATTTTTTATTTAAACTAATCCTATGTTTACATGTGTTATATTTTTTTAGATTAAACTAAATTATTAAAGATATTTTACAATTTTAAGTTGTTTATCTTCTTTTCACTTCTTAAAAGTTTTTTCATAAATTTCAATCCATTTTTTAACAGTAATTTTTGAGGCCAATTCCCCAATTAATATAGATGGTATTTGATCTACTTTTTTAAAACGGATGCAGCTTTTACCCATATCTAATTTAGTTTTGCAATGCTTTGGATACTCTCCTACAAACCAGTTTAGTAATTTATCACTGCTATAAATACCCAAGTGATGAAGCACAATAAAGTTTTTTTGCGAAGCAATATTTATAAAACATAATGGTAATTTTGTATTGCAATGGTATCCGGCAGGATAAGTTTTAAGTGGTACTACATAGCCTATCATACTATAAGCCATCACTTCATCAAAGCCGTTTGGCAAGTTATTTTTTATAACTTCTCTTAATTCGGTCATCACCTTTTGTCTTTCTATGGGCAGTTCGGCAATGTAATCGTTTGGGTTTTTTGCAAATGATTGCATAATTTTAATTTATATAATTTGCAAAAAAAAGGACTACACTTTAGGTAGTCCTTTTTACATATTTTAAAAGAGTCTACTCTTCATCGTCATCGTTACCATTTTTATTAATAAGTTTGGTTGGGTCTTTTTTAGGAGCATTCGGATCAACATAATCAAAACTTAAAATACTAAAGTTTGTGCGACGATTTAATGCGTGCATAGCTTCTTTTTCTTGCTTAGTTTTTGCTTTAGCAATATCAGCATCACTTACTAATAATTGTGTTTTACCAAAACCTTTTGCACTTAAACGGGCTGGAGCAATTTTTTTCTCATCCACCAAATACCTTACACATGATTCAGCACGGCGTTGAGATAACTCTTGATTTTTCTTTGCATCGCCACGACTATCTGTATGTGCATTTAATTGACAAGTAATGTTAGGGTTATCTATCAACGTTTGGTATAAAAAGTTTAACGAATCTTTTGATTGTGGCAATAAATCAGCTTTTCCTACTTCGTATAATACTTGTGGCATACGAATTTCTTTTTCAACTGGTTTTAATTCAAAATCAGCTATAAAATCTTTCGATTTATCTAAACCAACCGTTGTAATTACACGTTTATCGAGCGAATTAAAATAACCATCTTTATTAAAGGTTGTCGATTTAGATGATTTTCCTGCCTCAGTAGTAATAGTGTAAGTATTTTTTTCTTTTAATTTAAAAGTATAACTACCATCTTTAGTTGTCATCGATTCGTTTATTGAACCATCGCTACCTACCATTTTAATTTTTACATTTTCAACCATTTCTCCTTTACCAGCTCCATTTTTGCTATTACCTGAACTTAATGCTAAACCTTTAACACCAAATGTTAATGGTGGTAAATTAAAACTCCAAATATCATCACTACCTTTACCACCTTCGCGGTTACTTGTTAAATAACCACGTTGTTTTTTACCTTCATAAATAATTCCAAAATCATCGTAAGATGAATTAATAGGATATTTTAAATTTTCAACAGCTTTGTTAAATTTACCATCTCCACCAACTTCAGCCATAAAAATATCTAAACCGCCCATACCCGGATGATAATCTGATGAGAAATATAATTTTTTACCATCATCGCTTACAGTTGGGTACATTTCATTACCTTCAGTGTTTACCGCAGGACCAGCATTAGCTGGTTGACCCCAAGTATTTCCTTTCACGTCAAAGGAGCACGACCAAATATCTAAACCACCGTAACCACCACTTTTGCGCGAAGTAAAGTATAAAATTTTACCATCAGAACTTAAACAAGGATGACCAAATTGAATAGAATCGTTATTAAATGGTAGTTTTTGTGCTTCGCCCCAAGTACTACCTTGTTTTTTAGCCATATACACTGCACATTTTGACTGCTTGTTACTTTCTTCAGGGCAACGCGTAAAGAAAATTAAATCGCCTTTTTTACTAATCCAAGCTGTGGCTTCGTTTACAGGTGTAGAAATAGCTGGAGGCAATATAATAGGAGTTGACCATTTACCGTTTTTTGGATCTAATTTTGTTTCAAAAATATCAGAATGATTTGTACCAATATTTAATTCTATAGGTCCTAAAGAACCTTCGCGGCGAGATGTAAATGTAATAGTTTGATATTTTTTATCACTAAAACTTGGCGAAAAATCACTTTCTTTTGAGTTAATTAATGCCATATTTTCAATTTTGTATCGTTGAGGAGCATCTTTCCATTGTTGCGCTAATTCGCAGGATTTTACGCCTAAATCGGCACGTTTTGCATCGCCACCCTTTGTTTTATAATTGTTGTACTCAATAATTGCTTCAGGGTATTTTAATTGAACCTTTAAAACTTCGGCTAATTTTAAATATACTATTGGATCTTCAAAATTTGCAGCAACTGCTTTATTGTAATAGGTTTCTGCTGCTTTGTAGTCATTAATTTCTTGGCTTGCAACACCTTGTTTGTATAAAACAGTTGGTTTTTGGGATTTTGTGCAACTTGTGTAAGCTTGTTTATACATTTGAATGGCTTTAAAATACTGATGTGCTTCAAACGAGGCATCAGCTTTTTTTAATAATTTTTGTGAGAAGCCATGTGAACTAATCATTATAACAGCAAGGGCTGTTATTGTAAGTTTAGTGATTTTTTTCATACTTATAATGTAGTTATAAGGCACGAATATAATAAAATTTATTAGATTGTTTAAAAAATTTAAAAAAAATTTAGTTTTTGCCGTACTTTTGAGCTAATGAGTGGCATATATATACATATCCCTTTTTGCCGTAAAGCTTGTAATTATTGCGATTTTTACTTTAGTACTAATTTAACCAACAAAGCAATTTTAATAACTAATATATGTAACGAAATTAATTTAAGACATTCTTATTTAATAAATACAAAATTAAGCAGCATTTATTTTGGTGGAGGAACTCCAAGTTTATTATCATTTGAAGAATTAAATTTACTTATAAACACACTTACTATTTACTTTAGTTGGGATAAAAACGCGGAAATTACTTTAGAAGTTAATCCAGATGATATTACAATAGAAAATTTAAAAAATTGGCAGAAGGTTGGAATTAACAGGTTAAGTATAGGTTTGCAGAGTTTTAATGATGAAGAGTTAGCTTGGATGAATAGATCGCACACTGCCATACAGAGTGTAAATTGTGTAAAAATGGCCCAAAATTTGGGGTTTAGTAATATTAGCGTTGACCTTATATATGGTAGTAAATTTCAAACAGCAAAAATTTGGGAAGAAACGCTTAAAACCGCAATAGAACTAAATACACAGCACATTTCGGCATATAATTTAACAATTGAAGCAAAAACCGAATTAGGAACTAAATTTAATAAAGGTATAGAGCCTGCAATAAACGATGATTTAAGTAGTAAACAGTTTTTACATTTAATAGCTGAACTTCAAAACGCAAACTTTATTCAGTACGAAATTTCAAATTTTGGAAAAGAAAATTATTTTGCAGTACATAATAGTAATTATTGGAAAGGCAAACACTATTTGGGCTTGGGCCCTTCGGCGCATTCGTTTAATGGAAAAACAAGGCAATGGACTGTTAAAAATAATAGCCTTTATAACAAAGCAATAGAAAATAAATTGCCTTTTTTTGAAGTTGAAGAATTAACACTCAACCAAAAATATAACGAATACATTTTAACACGCTTACGAACTATTTGGGGTTGTGATTCGAAAGAAATTAAAAACCTTTTCGGCGAAACAATTTTTGATTATTTTTTAAATCAAGTAAAAAACAAAAAACAGTTTCTTGAAGAAAAAAATGGCATTTATATTTTAAATTTAAAAGGGAAATTAAATGCAGACGGAATTGCGAGTGATTTGTTTTTGTAAATAAGAGACTATTTATAGTTTATATAATTATTATGATATACTTATTTTTGGATACAAATTCGATAAATTTTAGTAAAAAGCAAACAACTTCGACTACAAAATTTAACTTTTTTCTCTCAAAAATATTCTATAACATTTTTAAAATATAAACAACCTCTATGTATACCTTCGGTGATGAAAAGTAGAATTACCTTTTACTCTTTTGCGAGCACGTTCAGCATTTTGTTTTGCTAAAATGCCATCTTTATAACGCTTGCCTTTTGTGCGGTACCGGCTAAATAGGTGTCGGGTTTCACGTACTTGCGCACGACCCGATTTTGTACTATGGTAAACCCACGCTGGCTTATCTTTACGAAACATACGCGCAAATACACCTTTACGACCAGAACTGCGCGAGAAACCTTTAGAGCCGCCTTTTTGGTTTTTATGTTCTCGTTTGCGCCCGCCTGTTTGAGCAACATAAACATTACTTAAACTAAACGTAAAAAGTAAAATTATTAATAGAGCTAATTTTTTCATTTAATATTACAATATTATAAAAAAAAACTGAGGTTTTAAAACTGCTCGCTCATTAAATACAATAAAATTAAATAAAGATTTCAACACTTTGTTAAAAGCAATAACTTAATATTACCAAGTAAAGCTAAGTCTTTTAAATATTTTTTAAAAACATAACAATTACTTAAAACAACTTACGTTTTAATGCCAAAAACTAAAATATCATCTGTTTGCTCGTTTTATTGTTTCCAATTGTTAAATGCATACTCTAAAAACGATTCCTGTTTGTTAATTGGCATACAGGCAATGGTTAATAATAAATCTTTAAAGTTTTTACGATTTAATTTTTTTCCACGTTCGCCACCAAATTGGTCGGTATAACCATCGCTAAGCATATAAATAGTGTTGTTAGGTTTTAATAAAATTACCTGCTCTTCAAATACTTTTTTTACATCTTTATAAAATCCTAAGGGGTAGAAATTTTAGAAAAAAATAAATAAATTTAAAAAAAGCTAAAAGTATTAGCCAATACAAATGCACCAACACATATACGGGATTGTATGATAACGTAGACTTATATTAAATTGTATAAAATTCATTAGATAAATAAGGATAGATGAATATTTTTTTGAAACAAGTATTTTGTTATGCTATAATATTAATTTTACATTAAAAAATTAACTATTAAAAGTTGGTAGGTATGTTTTTTTTATTCTAAATGCATATCTTTAGTTTTTAATCTCTAATTTTTAATTTTATTTTATGGCTGTAATTTTACCTGTAAATAATATAGCGCCAAGCTTCGGAAATAATTGTTTTATAGCGCCAAATGCCACTATAGTGGGAGATGTACAAATGGGAAACGATTGTAGCGTTTGGTTTAATGCAGTAGTGCGTGGCGATGTAAATAGCATTAGAATAGGCAACAAAGTAAATATACAAGATGGTGCAGTGTTACATTGCACTTACAAAAAAACTACTGTTAGTTTGGGTAATAATGTATCTATTGGGCACAATGCCATTATACATGGTTGCACGGTAAATGATAATGTGTTAATTGGCATGGGCGCTATTGTAATGGATAATTGCGAAATTGGCAGTAATACTATTATTGCCGCCGGCGCTGTTGTAACTGAAGGTACTATTGTGCCTTCTGGCTGCATATTTGCTGGTGTACCCGCAAAAAAAATAAAAGATATAAGCCAAGAATTAATTAGTGGCGAAATTGATAGAATAGCAAATAACTATTTAATGTATAGTGGTTGGTTTAAGTAACGGTTTGCGGCTTGGCGTTGGACGGATTATAAAATAAGCAAAATTTTTACAACCGAAAAACTTAATTTAAAAATATAAAATACTTACTTTTTGTTTTTGAAAATAATCTTTCTGATGTTACTAGGTAAAACAAAGCAAAAATTTACTTTTAAAACCGCCTAACGACATTAGCCGTTATTAGGCAATCGTTATTTTTTTATCAACTTCTTATTTTGTTTACCGCCAATTTTGATAATATAAAGTCCGTTTGATAAATTGGATACATTTAGAATTTCAGTTGTGCTAGTAATTTTAGAAAATACTAATTGCCCGTACATGTTATGGATGTTAATTACATGATTTAAATTATCGGAGAACTGAATTGTAAGTTCATCAGAAATTGGGTTAGGAAAAATATTAAAATAATCAATTTCGTTATTCACTATACTTGTTGAA
>Ga0163144_10012571_pt1 | contig 17763 bp, 12 predicted proteins | sample OliLak19BULKMAT1_FD_123175 | JGI IMG/M metagenome (GOLD analysis project Ga0163144, IMG submission 123175) | Freshwater microbial mat bacterial communities from Lake Vanda, McMurdo Dry Valleys, Antarctica - Oligotrophic Lake LV.19.BULKMAT1 | ecosystem: Environmental > Aquatic > Freshwater >...
CGGTGCTGTTCGAGCGCACAATGATTTTGCTCTCGTCGTCATGTGTCCGAGGGGGCCCGGACACGGACCCGGCCCCCCTCGGGCTCCCCCCGGGAACCGCTTCCGGCGTGCCTTCATGAGTGCCCGCTCGGTCAACCGAGTTGCCCTGCGCGGCCGCTGGAGACGCCGAAAGCGCTTCCGCCTCATCATGTGTCCGAGGGGGCCCGGACACGGACCCGGGCCCCCTCGGGCTCCCCCCAGGAACCGCTTCCGGCGTGCCTTCATGAGTGCCCGCTCGGTCAACCGAGTTGCCCTGCGCGGCCGCTGGAGACGCCGAAAGCGCTTCCGCCTCATCTTGTGCCCGAGGGGGCCCGGACACGGACCCCCTCGGCTCAAGAAACCCTCCCATGTTGAGAACCCAGCACCCGGCGGCTTTGCCTTCGGTCTCGAACTCGATGGCCTTTGTCTCCTTCAGCAGGTCGAAGGCCTTGGCCCAGAAATGTTGACGGAGGATGTCGGACTCGCGGACGAGGAGGTCGTAGCCGATGTCGAGCCGGGCCATGGTGGCGATATGAGCGCGTACGATGCGCGAGGCCACGTGTTCGCCAAGCTTGGCGGTCGAGCCTTCGTGTTTCTCGATGGCGTGAAGGGTCGCGCCCTGCAGGGCCTTGCGCTCTTTGTCCTCGCCGTACCACTCGAAGACCTTCGCGTACAGGTCCCAGCAGTAGTAATCAAACCGGCCGGGCAGGTTTTGGACCTCGGCCAGTGATTTCTTCTCGAGCTGTTCGAAGCCCACGATGACATCCGCCACCTGTACGCCGGTGTCGTCGATGTAGTTCTGAGTGAGAACCTCGTGGCCGCGCGCCTGCAGCAGACGGACGAAGGTGTCGCCGAGGATGGAGTTGCGCACATGGCCGATGTGAGCGGCCTTGTTGGGATTGATCGAAGTGTGTTCGACGATGACCCGGCCGGGGCGATGCTCCGGGGCGGGCGGTGTCTTGAGGAAGGCGGCGAGCTTCGTGGTGAACGCCCTTCGGTCGAGAAAGAGGTTGATGAAACCTCCGCCCGCCACCTCCGCCCGCGCGATGCCGTCGACGCCCGCCAGTTTCGGAGCCAGTTCGAGGGCGATTTCGCGGGGCTTGCGTCCGATCTTCCTGGCAAGGTCGAAGGCGAGAGGCAGGGCCATGTCGCCGAGATCAAGCTTCGGAGTGGTCTGGACCAGGATTTCTCCCAGGGTCACGCCGAAGGCCTCCGACACGGTTTGCCGGATGCGGTCGGTGAGGTCCTTTTGGAAAGCGAGAATCATGGCGGCCTATTGGGTTTGGAAGCGCGCCTGCTCGCGCGTAGTGAAGAGCGGGGCTACTGAACGACGACGGGAAGATCGAAATCCGCCGTGCCTTTGCGGCACCAGTTCTCACGCTTCGAGCAGTAGAAGTAAGAGAGTGTCGTCTTGACCCGGCTCAGTCCCTTGGCGGCATCGGGAGTGGCGGTGACGGAGAAACGCACGGGCTTCGCGAGGTCCAGATACTTTACGGTCGCGGGGTCCGGAATGACCCCCGAACTCTTAGGCGGAGGAGGTGCGAGGAGAGTGGCGCCCGCGGCGAACTTGATGCGCGGCGCCGGCTCCTCGTTGATGTGAACGTCAGGGTCCTTCTGCCGGAACTCGAAGACCAGGTGTCCGGCCGCCCCTTTCTTCGCGGGCGCTTCGTAGGCACCCGTCACGTCGAAATGCTGGGAGGGCATCAGCGACGGCATCATCTGCACGGCTCCCTGCAGCAGCATTGCGGACACGAAAGCGGTCACCATCATGCTCCCATTGTATCGGTCCGAAGACTCCCGACCGTAGCGCTGCTTGCGTTCGCGCCGCGCGCTCCCCAAAAGGGGGCGAGCCCGTGTCGCTCCCTTCGGGGACCGTGATGCCCAGGAGGCTGCCGAGGAGGTTCGGACTGTGCCATGCGGCCCTGCTGAACCCCTCACTTTGCAGAAGGCTGAAACTCCGGATTTCGCCACTCATCGTGGTCCCGCTCCTCCTCGTTGCCAGGGTCCTGCATCTTAATGCGACGATTGGGGATACAATATCGGCGAGGATCAAACCCCCGGGAACAGCAATCAGGCTGTGGGGCGTTTTCCCAGAAAGAAGATCGCACGGTGGGCTCGAAACTGTTTGTCGGCAACCTTAACTTCAAGACCACCGCGGATGAGATTCGCGACCTGTTCTCACAGGCCGGTGCGATTCGCGAAGTCTTTCTCCCCACAGACCGTCTGACCGGTCGTCCGCGCGGATTCGCCTTCGTCGATTTCGAGAATGCGGATGATGCCGTGAAGGCGACCGAGAAGTTCAACGGCATGGACCTCGGCGGACGCGCCCTGCGCGTGAATGAAGCCGAAGAGCAGAAGCCTCGTCCGGCGGGTGGTGGCGGCGGTCGTCCCTTCGGCGGCGGTGGTGGTGGTGGTGGCGGCTATGGCGGCGGCGGCGGTGGTGGCTACGGCGCGGGCGGCGGTGGCGGTGCTCGTCCCTACGGCGGTGGTGGCGGCGGCGGTGGTGGCGAGCGCAAGGGTTCGCGCCGCAACGTGCGCGCCCAAAAGCGCGGGTTCTAGGCAAACCGGGGAGGGTGCGAGCCCTCCTCAAGAACGCAAAAAACGCGGCTTCGGCCGCGTTTTTCTTTTTGTGGGCCGTGTCTGCTCTAGCGGAGCGCCTCGTCCAGTTCTCCGGAGATGCGGGCGGCGTGGGCGTTCAGGGCGACCACGCGCGCTTCCGCTTCGTTCTCTTTCGCCTCAAGGCGATTCGACAGATCGAAGCGCTCGTTCGCGATGTTGAGGGCCGCGAGTACGGCCAGGCGAAAGGAGTCGATGGTGGCGGTTGACTGCGACAGATCCTTCATCTGGGCGTCGACGTAGTTCGCTACTTCGCGAAGGCGCGGTTCGTCCTCGGCGATGAGCGAAAACGTCTGGCCGAAGATGTCGATTTCGACGCGCTTGGGTTTTGGAGCCATGGTCAGGTCCTTCGGCTAGTCGAGGCTCTCCAGCAAGGTGACGATTTTCGCCACCCGCGCGCGCACCTGCTCCTGCTCGCTCCGCACCGTCTCGAGTTCCGCCACGAGAGCGTCGACTTTCGCGGCGTTCCCCGCGGCGTCGCCCATCTGAGCCTCGAGGGCCGCGAGTTTCTTCTCCGCGTCGGCGAGCTTCGTCTTTTGATCCTTGAGCTGTTCGTCGAGGGCCTTGTTGTCCTTGCGCAGCTTCTTGACGAGCTCCGCGGCTTTTTTGACCTTCTCTTCCAGAATGTCGAAGCTGTCCTGCATTCCCTCTCCTGTTCCCGCGATGAGACTGCTTTGTTTCAAGGCCCGATCTTAGGCCAGCTTGGCGGATCCTCAGCCGTTCTTCTCCGCGAAACTCGCGCGCACCTGCTCCATGGCCGCGTCCACCTCGTCGCTCGACAAAGTCCGCTCACCGCTACCGAAGCGGAACGTGAGGGTGACACTCTGAGCGCCCAGCTTCTGGAGCGAGTCGTTCTCGAAAACGTCCACCAGCTCCACCGAGGTTGAAAGAACGCCGGCGTGCTCCCGGGCCCGACCGCGAATGTCGTCAGCACTGGTGCTCTTCGGAACCGTGAGCGTCAGGTCTCTCGCCACTTCCGGGAAACGCGAGAAGTTCGCGAAGGCGAGTGGGTCGCGGCCGCCGAGCGCGCCGATCTTGAGTTCGGCCACTACCGGTCGGTCTTTCAGCGCGAACGCATCGATGGTGTCCGGATGGATCTCGCCCACATAGCCGGCCCGAACGCCATTCAGAAGGACGGTGGCGCTGCGGCCCGGATGAAGGAAGGGTGGCGCGCCTCCGCGGTCGAGAGTGATGCGGGCGCTCGTGTGCCGCTGAAGGACTTCCTCGAGCGTCTGTTTGAGGTCGAAGAAGTCCAGGGGCCGCGACTTCGCCGCCCATCCGCGGGGCGTGGCGCCCGAAATGAGCAGCGCCAGTCGGGGCGTTTCCAAAGGGCCGTCGGCCGATGGCGCGAACGTGCGGCCGAGTTCGAAGAACTGGAGGTTTCGAGCACCGTGACGCTGATTGCGTTCAAGCGCTTCGAGAAGGCCCGGCATTACCAGGGATGTGCGCAGGCCATCTTGCTCGACCGAGAGCGGGTTCGCGATCTTCACCACGGGGCCTTGCGACGCTTCGCACTTCGCGGAGTTGACGAAGTTCAGTTGCAGAACCTCGCGGTAGCCGAGGCCTTGAAGAAGGGCCTTCATCTGGCGCTCGGTGGTCTGCGCGGAAGTGAGGCCCGCCGCCCGGCGCGACGCGGGCACCGTGCGCGCGATTTTCATCAGACCGTAGTGCCGCGCCACTTCTTCGATGAGGTCCACTTCGCGGGTGCAGTCTCCGCGCCAGCTCGGCACGACGACCTCCCACGTCCGATCGGTTCCAGGATGCGCGGCCGCGCCCGGGGTGGCTACGAAGCCCAGGCGGGCGAGCGTCGCCTTGGAGTGCTCGGCGGGAACCGCGGCACCGAGCCGGGCGTCGACGTTGCCCAGGCGCAGGGTCAGCTTGCGCGGCACGATGGCCACACCGAGAGCCTGCACCAGCCCCGGTCGAGCGGTCCCCATGGCACCACGGTGGGCGAGGGCGGCGAAGCGGGAGATCGCGAGAGGGCCCGCAGCGGGATCCGCGCCGCGCTCGAAACGATGAGAGGCATCCGTGTGCATGCCGAGCGCTTTCGCGGCCCGTCGTGTGATGAGGGGATTCCAGTACGCGGCTTCGAGGGCCACCGTGCGGGTGTCGTCGGATATTTCTGAGGACGCACCGCCCATGATGCCCGCGAGGGCGAGAGCCCCAAAAGCGTCCGCCACCACACCCATCTTCGGGGTAAGCGTACGCGCGACGTCATCGAGAGTCCGGACCACCTCGCCCGCAGCGGCCATGCGCGCCTTGAGAACGCCGCCGCGGATCTTGGTCAGATCGAAGGCGTGGGTCGGCTGCCCCATCTCGAGCATCACGTAGTTGGAAAGGTCCACGATGTTGCTGATCGAGCGCTGCCCTGCGAGTTCGAGCCGATCCTTGAGCCAGGCCGGCGAGGGCGCCACCTTCACGTCGAAAACGCGTCCCGAGAAGACCGGGCACAGTTCGGGCGCCTCGATTTCGATACCCAGAACGTCCCTTGAGGGTGCTCCGGCTTCCGGAAACTCAAGGGGAAGAGGTTTGAGGGACAGGCCGTAGAACGTGGCGGCTTCACGAGCCACGCCATACATGTTCATGGCGTCGACCCGGTTTGTGGTGATGTCGAGGTCGAGGACGGCCTCCTTGCCGAAGAACTCGATGCCGTCACAGGCCAGGCCGATGCTGGTGAGGTCGTCCGCGAGCTGCTGCGGCTCGACCGCGAGGTCGACGAAATCCCGGACCCAGGAAACCGGAACCTTCACCCTTCGACTCCGCCCTCAAAAGCATGAGGTTCGCTGAGGGACCGGTCCTGCGCGGAAATCATGAGAATTGTTCCAGGAACCGAACGTCGCTCTCGTAGAAGAGACGGATGTCCGAAACGCCGTACTTGATCATGGCCACGCGCTCGATTCCCGTGCCGAAAGCGAAGCCGCTCACTTTTGCAGGGTCGTAGACGACTTTGCCCAGGCGGGTGTTGACCGATTCAAAGACCGCAGGATGCACCATACCCGACCCGAGGATCTCGACCCAGCCCGTTTGTTTGCAGACACGACAGCCGGTTCTCCGGCCCCTGCAGGTGCTGCAGCCCATGTCTACTTCCACCGAAGGCTCGGTGTAAGGGAAGTACGAGGGCCGGAAACGCACCGGGTACTCTTTCCCGAAGAGACGATGGATGAAGGTCTCGAGGGTGCCCATCAGATCGCCGAGGGAAATGCCGTAATCGACCACGAGGCCCTCGAACTGGTGGAACATCGGGGAGTGAGTGATGTCGTCGTCGCGTCGGAAAACGCGACCCGGGCAGAGCACGCGGACGCCGGGGGGATTCTCGTTCGCGAGCATCGACCGGATCTGGCCGGTGGACGTGTGGGTGCGCAACAGACGTGGCGGCGCACCCTCGAGATAGAAAGTGTCCTGCATGTCGCGCGCGGGATGGTCCGCGGGCATATTGAGGGCTTCGAAGCAGTGGAAGTCGTCATCTATTTCGGGTCCGTCGAAGATGTCGAAGCCGAGGCCTGTGAAGACATCCTCGACTTCTTCGCGGACGAGAGTGAGCGGATGTTTGCTGCCGAGAGCTCGATCGCGCCCCGGGAGCGATACGTCGATCGTCTCGGACGACAGGCGCGAGTCTCGTTGCCGCCGCTCGATGAGTGCTTCGGCCTCGCCGATCTTCGTCTCGGCCAGAACCTTGAGCGCGTTGAGCGACTCGCCCGCCTCTTTCCGGGCCTCGGCCGCGAGTTTTCCGAGATCCTTGAAAAGGGCCGTGACCTCGCCCGCCTTGCGGCCGAGAAACCGGTCGCGCAGAGCCTGCAGTGCGGCCGGATCGGTAGAAGACCCAAGCTCGGCCTCGAGCCTCTCTCGAAGCTCGTAGGCCCGCGCTTTCAAATCATCGAGAGTGGTCACTGGCGGTCACACCTTGCGGCGCACTGCGAACCAAGGACGGAGCCGAATTCCTGAGTGGCTCCGCGTCGCGGATCCACTCCAGAGCAAAGTCGCTTTCGCTCGTTTGTGACTTCGGCGGAGTCCGCCCAGGGGTTCGGGGGGCAGAGCACAGCGTGAAAGGAGGTCTGCGGCCCCCCGCTAAGACACCGCGGCGGCGGCCTTGGGTGTCGGCTGCTGAGCCATATGCGGCTTCACCTGCTCGACGACCTTGGCGAAGCCCGCGGCATCACGCACCGCCATGTCGGCCAGCACCTTGCGGTCGAGGGCCACGCCCGCAGCCTTGAGCCCCGAGATGAACTTCGAGTAACTGACCCCGGCGAGGCGGCAGGCCGCGTTGATGCGGACGATCCACAGCGAGCGGAAATCGCGCTTCTTCTGCTTGCGGCCTTCGAACGCGTTCTGTCCGGCGCGGATCGAGGCCTCTTTGGCGAAGCGGTACAGCTTGCTCTTGCCGAGGAAGAAGCCCTTCGTCAGCTTCAGTACTTTCTTCCGCTTGTTCCGCCTGGCGGAACCACGCTTTACGCGAGGCATGTTGTCTCTTTCTTGATGACTGGGGCCCCTATGGCCGCCGGTCCGTCACACTTTTGAAAACTCAGAGGTCGAGGCGGTGACGAAGCCAAGGGGTGCGCGTCGGCTCCCTTAAACCCTGATTCCTTGTTTCCGCCTGGCCGATGGCCGTAAGGTGGGAACGCAGAGCCGCGGAGTTTACAACATCGGGGGTTGCTGAAGGCTGAAGCACACGGTGGTTCCGGCGCAGGCACCCTCGGCGGCTTCAATCCAGACCCGCCCCCCGTGGACCGCGACGATCCGCTTCACGAGGGCAAGGCCAATGCCCGTTCCCTCGCTTTGTCGATCCAGCTTGTCGAAGAGGCCAAAGACCTTCTCGCGGTATGCGGGATCGATGCCGATGCCGTTGTCCTTGATGAAGAAGACCGACAGGCTTCGTGCGTCCAGGCCGCGGAAGCCGACCGCGATGACCGGATCCTGTTGGGAGCCCATGAACTTGGCCGCGTTGTCGAGAAGGTTCTGGACGATTTCCACCAGGCGAATGCGGTCCCCGTGCACCCGCGGTAAGTCTGACGCCACCTCCACGCGGACGCCCCTTTCGGTGAGTCGCCCGCTCACGATCTCCACCGCCTCCTGGACCACATCCTGCATTTCCAGGGTTTCCGGAGCGTTCAGAACATGCCCGACCCGCGACATCTCCAGCAGTTCCTGGAGGAGGCGATCCATGCGGGCGGTGGCGCGGGTGATGCGCGCGATGTCCGTCTTCATCCGTTCGACATCGCCATCGACCGCGTCTTTCTCCAGATAGCCAAGAAAGCCCTTGATCGTGATGAGGGGGCTCTTGAGGTCGTGAGACACCGTGTAAGTAAAGCGCTCCAACTCCGTGTTCCTCGCCTCCAGTTCGCGGATCAGGTTTTCGCGTTCGGCCTCCGCGTGTTTGCGGTCGCTGATGTCGCGACTGATCGTGGCCACCGCGATCGGCCTCCGCGTCGCCGCATCGTGGATGACGAACGCGTTCATCTCGATGGGAATCGGCAATCCCCCCTGGAAGGGGCGTACTGCCGATTCGCCGCGCCAGGACCCCTGACGCTGCAGGGCCGGCACCACCTCGCCTTGAAGCCGGGCCGCCTCCGTTTCCATGAGGAACTCCGAGGCGTGTCGCACCTTTGGCTCGTCGGCCCGGTTGATTCCCGCAAGTCGCGCCCCGGCCGCGTTGAGATAGAGAACCCGGCCCTGGAGGTCGGAGTAGCCGATGAAGTCGCCGGAGGCCTCGATGATGGAAGCGAGTTTCTGATGGGCCTCCTCGATGTTCTGCCGTTCGGTGACGTCGAGGGCCGCTCCGATGGTGCGCACCGGATGACGGGCCTTGCCCTCTCCTGCAAAGAAGGTCTGGGCCCGGTTTTTGAGCCAGGCCACGCTGCCGTCCCGGCGGACGATGCGGTGCTCGACGTCGAAGATGCCGTTACCCTCAGGATCATGGGCGGCCCGGATCGCGGCCTGAATCCGCTCGCGGTCCTGGAGATGGACGAGGTCCACGAAATCGTCCGGTCTGACCGGCTCGTCCAAGCCCCAACCGTGGATCACCCGCTGCTGAGGCGACTGATAGATCGTGCCCTGGATGTGATCGTGATCGAAGATTCCAATCTCCGAGACGTCCACCGCGGCCTGCAGCCGATGTTCCGCTTCGATCAGACGAAGGCGGTCCTTTTCCTCGGATGAGGGCGTGGGGGATGAAGGCGTGGCGGACGCGGCCCTCGTTCGCCGCGCGAAGGCCCGTCCGGCGAAGAACGCCAGCAGGACGAGGCTCACGGTCGCGGCTACACGCAACAGATCGCTCATAAACGGACAAAGCCCGAGTTGTTTCGACGGAACGCCCCGGGGTTGAAGTTAACCCGATTCAGGGGTCATTGTCACTGGTATGGAGGCGGCGTTCCAGATTTCGTCCGCGTATTGCCGCGTGGTTCGGTCCGAGGAGAACTTGCCCATGCCCGCGACGTTCAGAACGGACATGCGTCCCCACACGTCCGGCTTCTCATAGACGGAGGCCGCCCGCTGCTGGCCGGCGGCATAAGCGGCGAAATCCGCGCAGAGGAAGTAGCGATCCTCGCCCCGCAGGGAATCCACGATGGGCCGGAAGAGGTTCGAACCCGAGTCGAGCGCTCCGCTCGCGATGATGTCGATGGCGCGACGCAGTTCGGCGCAATCCTGGATGAATGGATCGGGGGAATAGCCGGCCGCGCGCAGAGCTTCAATCTCCTCGCGGGTGTGGCCGAAGATGAAGATGTTGTCCGGCCCCACTTCCTCACGGATTTCCACGTTGGCGCCGTCGAGGGTGCCGATGGTCAGCGCGCCGTTCAAGGCCGCCTTCATGTTCCCGGTTCCCGACGCTTCGGTGCCCGCGGTGGAGATCTGCTCGCTCAGGTCGCACGCGGGGAAGATCACTTCGGCGAGGGAAACCGAGTAGTTCGGCAGAAAGGCCACCGCGAGCTTCCCGCGGGTGAGCGGGTCTTTTTCGATGCGCTGAGCGATCGCGTGAATCAGTCGGATCGTGAGCTTCGCCATAGCGTACGAGGGCGCCGCCTTGCCCGCGAAGATCACGGTGCGGGGGACGAAATCCGCGGGGTTCTCCAGCAGACTTTCGTGAAGGGCGAGGGTGTGGAGCGCGTTCAGAAGCTGACGCTTGTACTCGTGGAAGCGCTTCACCTGGCAGTCGAACAGAGTGTCGGGATCGAGCTTGATGCCGAAGTTCTTCATGGCCCGGTCGGCCAGGATCACCTTGTTCACGCGCTTGAGACCGGCCCACTCGGCGCGGAAGCCCGCGTCCTCGGCAAACGGTGTGAGCGCCCGGAGTTCGGCCAGGTCACGCAGCCATCCGGTCCCGATGGCCCGGGTGATCAGGCCGGCCAGGCCTGGGTTGCTCTGAAGAAGCCAGCGTCTTGGGGTGATTCCGTTGGTTTTGTTCGAAATCCGCCCCGGGAGCACACGGTCCAGATCGGCGAAGGTCTTCTCGCGCAGGATCTCGGTGTGGAGAGCGGCCACACCGTTCACCGCGTGGCAGCCCACGAAGGCGAGACTCGCCATCCGCACGGTTCCGTTGTCGTCCAGGATGGCGGTGCGCCGGACCAGATCGGCATCACCGAGGGCCTCGGCCTGCGCGCGAAACCGGCGGTCGATCTCCTCGATCAGCTCGAAATGGCGGGGCAGGAGCCGGCGGAAAAGGTCGGTGGGCCAGCGTTCGAGCGCCTCCGGCAGAACCGTGTGGTTCGTGTAGGCGAAAACGCGCTGGGTGATATCCCACGCTTCATCCCACGTGATCTCGTGGTCGTCCACCAGGATCCTCATCAGCTCGGGGATGCCGAGGACCGGGTGAGTGTCGTTCAGCTGGATCGCGACTTTGGCCGGCAGGTCCTGAAAACTTCGTCCCCCCACTTTAAGAAAACGGCGCAGGACGTCCTGCAGCGTGGCGCTCACGAAGAAGTACTGCTGCTTGAGGCGCAACTCTTTGCCCGAATACTGTTCGTCGGGGGGGTAGAGGACTTTGGAGATGTTCTCGCTTTCGGTCTTGTCCCGCACCGCGCTCACGTAGTCGCCCTGGTTGAAGTGGCGGAGGTCGAATTCGCGGCTGGACTTGGCCGCCCACAGGCGCAGGGTGTTGACGGTGTCGTTCGCGTATCCGGCAACCGGAGTGTCGTAGGCCATGGCCCACACTTCCTGGGCATCGGCCCAGCGGACCCGAACCTGACCCAAAGCGTCCGTGACCCGTTCGCTCCGGCCATAGAAATGAACGGGGAAGATCGCATCGGGTCGGGGGATCTCCCAGGGGTTGCCGTAGCGCAGCCAGTTATCGGGGGCCTCGATCTGCGCGCCTTCGTGGATCTTCTGCTGGAAGATGCCGTACTCGTAGCGAATTCCGTAGCCGTAGAAGGGGAGGGCCAGGGTCGCCGCGGAGTCGAGAATGCAGGCGGCCAGCCGTCCGAGACCGCCGTTGCCGAGGCCCGCGTCCCATTCCCTCTCCTGCAGGGATTCGAGGTCGTAGCCGAGCTGCCGGAGCCCCGACACGTGCGCATCGCGCGACTGCAGGTTCACCACGTTGTTGAGCAGCGCCCGGCCCATGAGGAACTCGAGCGAGAGGTAGTAGACGCGTTTGGCGTCCGCCCCGTAGTAGGCACTCTGGGTCTTGAACCATCGCTCCATCAGCCGGTCACGCACCGAGTAGGCGGTCGCCATGTAGGCGTCGAAGTCGGTGGCGGTATGGCCGTCCTTCGCCACGGTGTACATCATCCGCTGCGCGAAGGCGGTGATCACACCCATTTCATCGAGCCGGCCTGGGATGGGCTCTGGGATCACGCGTGGCCTGGGCACAAGGTGATGCTACTTCGTTCTCAAGCCAGGTCCAGTCAAGCGGCCGCGGAAAGTGGGATCGACGCGGTGCGTCCCCTGGTGGTTGGCGCCGTTGTGGTTGAATGCCGCGTGCGCCATCCTTTGATTCTGCTTATCCCCGCGCTGTGGGCCGCCTCCTGCGCCACCACGTATCCCGCTCGGGGTCTGGTTTTGCGCGTCGATCCTGCCGCGGCCATGGTCACGGTGTCGCACGATCCGATCATCGGCTACATGAGGGCCATGGTCATGAGCCTGCCGGTGAAGGATGCTCGGGAGATGTCCTCGCTGCGCCCCGGCGACGTCATCGAGTTTCGGTTGCGTCCAAAGAAGAGTGGAAGTTCGATCGACCGCATCCGGCACCTCTCCGCCGCGGGCGCCGACGCGGGCCTGACGATGACGCCGTCCACGAGCGCGCTGGTCAAGGTGGGGGAGGCGGTGCCCGACTTCATTCTCACCGACCAGGACGGACGTGCGGTGTCTCTTTCGTCCCTGCGAGGTCAGGTAGTGGCGATCACCTTTATCTATAGCCGTTGTCCTCTGCCCGACTACTGCCCGCGTATGGTGAACAATCTCGCGGTGATCCGGGATCGCTACCGCGATCGGCTTGGCCGCGATCTCACGCTTCTCACCGTGACCTTCGATCCGAAGTACGACTCTCCGGAAGTGCTCGCGAAGTTCGCCGCGCGCTACCTTGCCAACATTCCCGGCTGGCGCTTTCTAAGCGGCTCACCGGAAGCGATCGCCACGGTCTGTGCCTCGTTCGGCATCGAGTACTGGCCGGACCAGGGGCTCATCACCCACACCCTGCAGACCGCGGTGATCGACCGCGAAGGCCGGCTTCGCGCCAGTATCGAAGGACGGGGCTTTACCGGCGGTCAGATCGCGGACCTCGTGGGAACGGTACTTGAACCTTAGGATCTACTTCGCGTAGACCTCGACGAGGCCGACGCCGGTTGCGCCGTTCCTGCCGCGAACGATCGCGGTGTAGGCCCCTGGCGCCAGAGTCCGGAGGATGGCGGATTCCAGGGCGCGCGTCGGGCCATTCCCGCTCGCCTGAATGGCCGCCGCTTCAGCCGAATCGCCCCAGTTGTCGTTGGACTCGATAACGCTCGAGCCCGAGTAAAGGTCCAGGGTCGTGTCGGCGAGGGCCCCCGGCACGTTGAATGGGGCCAGGCCCAGGGAAGGGCCCTTGGCGACGATCAACACCCTCTGCGGAGAGGTTCCCTGAACGATGAAACCTCCGATCAGGACGTCGTCACCGGTCCCCACTCGGCCCCGGGTTGAGATGTTGAGCAGTGGGATGTCAGGACGGTCGGTTTCGAAGACTTCGACGAGGCCGATGCCCGTGGTGTTCGAAACGCCGGCCAGGTGCACGGTGTAAGCCAAACCCGGGCTTACGGTCGTGTAGATGGCCGACTCCTGGGGCCGGGTGAGAGCGAGTGCGGCCGGAATGTCGGCGGCGTTCGCGGCGTTCTGCCAGTTGTCGTTGCTCGCGATCTCGGTGGAGCCGGCGAAGAGCCGGATGCTCGGGTCGGCGAGAAGGCCGGGCACGGAGAAGTCGGCGAGAGAGGGGCCGCGCCCCCGGATGAGCACTTTTTTGGGCTCGGTTCCGCCCACGATGAATCCACCGATCATAACGTTGTCGCCGGTCTGAACGGGCCCGCGCGTGGAGATGTTGACCAGCCGGGGAATGGCACTCGAGCCGATCGTGAAGGTTTGGGTAGCCTGGGGTGCCGGAGCGAACACAGCACTTCCTCCCTGGTTCGCGGCGATCGTGCAGGGCCCACCACCGATGCCGTGGATGGTCGAGCCGGTCACCGCGCAGGTTTGCAGCGTGAGCGACGTGAAAGTGACGGGAAGCGCGGAAGTCGATGTAGCGGCCAAGGTTCCGGTTCCGAAGACGGAGACGGTAGGAGCTGCTCCGAAGGTAATGGCCTGGGCGGTCTGGCTGGAGCTAGGGACGATGCCGTCGATCTGCGAGCCGAGTCGCACCGAGCCGCCGCCCTCGTTCAGGAACCTGGCGAAGAAGGTCTTGTTGACGTTGTCAGTCGCGACCAGCTGCAGGTTCGAGGAAGGCACTCCTCCGAGGATGCTGTTCGCCGCCGAAACGAAACCGCTGGTTCCCGTGACACCGTCACCCCAGGTCACCGCACCGACATCGGTCGACGTTCCCTGGCGAAACCAGGAACTGCTGACCACGTAGTGACTAGTGCTCAGGGCCGTGACTCCATTCTTGGGAGGGGCTCCGGTGGCCCCCACGAGGTCTCCCGCGGTGACGCCCACCAGGCTGTTGGTCTCTGTGATGACTCCACTGGTACCGGTGACACCGTTGGCCCACGTCACCGCCCCCGCCTGCTCGACCGCGCCGCGGTCCCAGTAAGGGCTGCTGATCACGTAGTTGCCGTTGCTGAGCGGCGTCACGCCGCCCCAGCCGACCTGATCGCTTGCCCGGGATCCGATCAGGCTGTTCGACGTGTTAGGAACGCCGGTGATCCCGCTGGTTCCGCTGCCGAAAGTTACCGCACCCGCGTTGGTCGTGGCTCCGCTCGTCCAGTAGGGCGTATTCACCACGTAGTTGCCGTTTGAGAGGGGGACGATAATGCTGCCCAACTGATCAAGCGCGGTGGACCCGACCAGGCTGTTCGCGGTGCTGACCGCGCCGGCGATTCCCGTGGTTCCGCTGCCCCAGGTGGCCGCCCCCGCCGCATCGGCGGAACCGTTGCGCCAGGACGGGCTGCCCACGACGTAGTTCCCGTTGGTCAGTGCGATGACGCCGCCGGAGGAAACGCTCGCGAAAGCGTTGAGCCCGATGAGGCTGTTCGAAGGGCCCACCACGCCTGCAGAGCCGCTGGTTCCGTCGCCCCAGGTCGCCGCGCCCGCGCCCGCGATGGGCGTATTGTTCCATTGCGGGCTTGAGATCACGTAGTTTCCGTTCGAAAGAGGCGTCACTCCACCGCCACCCGCGAAGTGGGAAAGAGACGATGCCCCGCCCACCATGCTGTTGGAACTCGACACCGTACCCACCGTCCCGGCGGCTCCGTTTCCCCACGTGACGGCGCCCGCGCTCGTCGACCACGCCGGACTTACGACCACGTAGTTCCCATTCGTCAGGGCGACCACACTACCGGACGCGACGCCGGCCGACCCCGTAACGCCCATCAGGCTGTTCGAGGACCCTATTGGTCCGGTAATGCCTACGGTGCCATTGCCCCAGGTCGCGGCCCCTTTTCCGTCCCATTGCCCTGAGCGCACGACGTAGTTTCCATTCGTCAGCGGAGTGACCCCTCCGCTGCCGACCCGGTCGGATCCTAGCGACCCGACCAGGCTATTGGCGGCACTCACCGGGCCGACAAGGCCGGAAGCGCTCGCCCAGGTTGCGGCGCCGACATCCACCACGGCACCGTTGTCCCAGGACGGGCTCACGACCACGTAGTTCCCATTCGTGAGCACCACCACACTGGTCCCTACGGCATCGCCCGCGGTGGATCCCATCAGACTGTTGATGCCGCTGATCACTCCGGTGGTCGCGATCGTCCCGAGGGCAAAGGTCGCGGCGCCGGCGTTGGCAATCGAACCCTGATCCCAGTAGGGCGCGCTGATCACGTAGCTGCCGTTGGGGAGCGGACTGATCTGGACCGCACCTCGACTGTCGCTGAAGTCACCGGCGGTTGTGCCTACGATGCTGTTCGAAGCACTGACCACACCGGTGATTCCCGTCCCGCCATGGCCCCAGGTCACCGCTCCCGCGTCCTTGGCCAGGCCGTTGTCCCACAGAGGACTGACCACCACGAAGTGGCCGTTGCCGAGGGCCACGACTCCACCCGAGCCAATTCGGTCTTCAGGGGTGGCACCCGTCAGGGTGCTGAGGAGAGCGCCGGTGGCGCCGTTGAAGACGTAAACGGCTCCCGCGTCCCGGGCCGTGGTGTCGTCGTTGGGCGAGGTGACCACCACGTTGCCCGTACTGAGCGCCACCACCGTGACGCCGAACTGATTTCCATCCCGCGGATTCGGATCGACGAAGCGCCCAAAGGGCGGACCCGCGGAGACCAGGGGAGGCGAGGCCAAAAGAAGGAGCCCGGTCAGAGCAAAGGCACAGGGCCCCATGGTGCGGGCGGAGCTTGAACTCCTCGGAATCCGGCGACGGGCGACCGTCACTGGTTCAGACCCTCGACTTCGTCCGCGTTGCGCGCGGCCCCTTTGATCTGGGGAAGATCGGCATCGGCGCGGATCCACGCCTTGCGCGCCTGATCGAGTGTCTTCTCCGCTTCCGAGGTGCGGCCAAGACCACGAAGGGCTTCCGCGAGGCCGAACAGGGCGCGCCCGCCTCCGGGCTCGCGGGAGACAGCTTCGCGGTACGCCTTCTCCGCGGAGCCCCAGTCGCGCAGCTTGAGTGCCGCGTGGCCCCATGCTTCGACCACCGGTCGCGGGTAGTACGGTGGCTCGGTATAGAGAAGATCGGCCTCGAGGCCGGCGGCTTTGGCGAAGAGATGGCGCGACTTCTTCCGGTCTCCGCGCTGTGCCGCGATGGTCGCTTCCAGCTCGATCTGGGCGATGCCCAGAGGGCGCCTGGAGGCGTCGAGCCTGGGCAGGATCGCGGTCATCGCCTTGAGCGCAGCCTGCGCCTCGGCTTTCTTTCCGGTGGCGGCGTAGGCGAGTCCCCTGGCCCAGACGCGCCAGGCGTTTTGCTCAGGCCGATCGTAGACCGGAATTGTCGTGCCATCGAGAATCTCGTTCCACCGCTCGAACCGCACCAGCGTCTTCACCAGGGCGAAGTAGCCCTGACGCCACGCCACCCGCTGAGAGCTTCCGCGACGTTCGCGCGGAGTCTCCTTGAAGTCGTTCATCAGATGCGCGACCTGTTTCATGGACTCCTGGTAGCGGCCGTCCAGATTCAGAGCCTGGATGAGGAAATGAACGTTATGGCCGTGATGGCCGTTCGGGTAAAGGGTGTCGGCGTTCATGTAGCCGCGTTCATTGTCCGCGGCGGCCATGAAGGCCTTGACCGCGTCGTCGATGCGGTCGCTCTGTGCATAGATATGCCCCGGCATATGCAGGGCGTGAGGAATGTTGGTGACGAGTTCGGGGTAACGCTTGCTTGCGGGCCACGCGCGCTCGGGCGTGGTGCTGCCCTCCCAGCCGTGAATCAGGTAGTGATGCGCGCCGAAGTGGTCAAAGTCCTTCGCGACGATCCCTTCGAGGAGCTTCAGTCCTTCCATCGTGTTCGTGCGCGGCTTCTTGGAGGCCGACTCGAAGCCATCGAGAAGGGCGAGCCCGAGAATCGACCTGGCCTCGAGGTCGTCGGGATAAGCACTCACCAGCTTGCGCAGACCGGCAATGTGGTCGGCGTCTTTGGTCTTCGACGCCTGATTGCGGCGCGCCGCCTCGGCCTCGATGTAGAGACGCTCACGCGGGCTGACCTTGTCCAGGAGCGTCATGGCTTTTGCGATCGCTTCGCGGGCGCGGATCGCGGGGGAAAGAGCCGCCCCACCCACACTGCGCGCAATCTCCGTGCTGGGGGTCGCGTCGTTGCTGCCCGGAGCACGGCCGCCATCGAGGGGATCCCGGAGCAGTTGGAACGCCGGCCGATAGTCGCCGCCGGCACTCACCGAGATGCCCCAATACGCCATCGCCATGTCGGGATCGAGGGTGGCCGCCTGAAGGAAGGAGCGCTCCGACTCGAGGAACCAGAACGAGTGCACCTGAGAGACGCCCTGGTTGAAAAACTTCCGCGCCTCTTCGGAGTGCGTGGTTACCGGCATGTTTGTGACCCCCATGCCTGAAAGCAGTCGGGCGGGCAGCAGGGGCTGAGCGCCGGGTACCACCGCGCACAGGTCCGCTTCAGGTCGGGGTTGCGAAAACGCGGCGCTCGTACCGACGAGAAGGATCAGAAGGCCGCAGGCGGCCGAAGTGAGCTTGTGCATGGTCCGAGTCTAGGGCAGCATTCGGTCCAAGACGTGCTGGTCCGTCCCGCCACGTCGGGCGCGAGAGTGGTGGCGGTGCTCCCCCCCCGTCACACGGGCTGTTCTGGAAACAGGCCCGGCATCCAGCGCGACGCCAGCGCCGCAGGAAAAGCCAGCAACAACGGCGCGCGCGTGCTCGCCGAGACGAGCACGCCGCGATCAAGCAGCGCAGAGACCACGCGGCGCGCGTTGCGCTCACTCGTATCCAGTAGCGCCGGAAGATCTCTGCGCGGGAGCTCCCCGCGGTAGAGCACCGCTTCGAGGATCTGCCCCGCCCTTGTCGGCAGGGCATCCGCACGGATCTCTTCCTCCGCCCAAATCAGGATGCGGTTGCGAAGTCGATTCGGCTGTACCA
>Ga0163144_10012573_pt1 | contig 17760 bp, 14 predicted proteins | sample OliLak19BULKMAT1_FD_123175 | JGI IMG/M metagenome (GOLD analysis project Ga0163144, IMG submission 123175) | Freshwater microbial mat bacterial communities from Lake Vanda, McMurdo Dry Valleys, Antarctica - Oligotrophic Lake LV.19.BULKMAT1 | ecosystem: Environmental > Aquatic > Freshwater >...
CATAGCGACGACCGCTTAGCTGCGACTTGTCTGGGATCCAGATCCCAGGAGCCGAACGCACCGAGCGGTGCGCTCCGGCAACGGCCCATATGTCACTCGACAGACGACAGCCGTGGCCCCCATGCCTACCCTCGGGACTTGCGCCCTGTGCCCGACCCTGTAGCGGAGTCCCGCGAATGCTTCCCCAGTCTGCCCGCTCCGCACTGCACCGGGTCGTCGTACCGGCGTTGGTCGCCGTCCTCCTAGCGGGGATCCTGCTCGTCCGTGGGGCGGCTGCCCCCGCACCTGCGCTGGCATTCCATTGCCCGCCTGGCCAGGTCGATCAGATCATCAGCGGCAACCTGATCGTCTGCGTTCCCGATGGCGGGCTGAGCAACGACCTTGCGTCCGATCAGCTGCTCAACCGGGGCCAGATCAATGGTGGGCGCCACTACGCGACGGACCCGCAGCGCGCTGCACTCACCACCATGATGCAGACGGCCGTCGCCAATACGGCGGCGACGCACCAGGTGCCGGCAGCCGAGCTGGCTGCTGTTCAGACGTGGGGGCGCCCTGACGCCCAGGCCGAGCTTTGGGGCCTGATCGTCCAGGCGATCACGACCCCGGCGTGCCCAGCCGGGGTGGCGACGGACTGCCGAACGCCGAATCAGCAGCACGTCGTGGACTGGATGGCGGCCATGGCGCAGCGCCAGGGCACAGAGACGGCGATCGCCGCAGGCCTCGAGCTCGTGAAGTACTCCGGGCTGAGCCAGACCTCGTACAACGCGCTGTTCGCCAACGGGGCTCAGCCCTCGCAGGAGGCGCTGACGTCGTTCCTGACCATCGAGCCGCTCAACTACAACACCACCGACCCGGCGACGGCCACCGGCGGCTACTGCGTCTACCGCTCCCCTGCCCCGTTCCAGGCCGAGTACACCGGCTTCAACGATCCGACCTGCTTCATCCCCTGCCCGAATGTCGTGGGCTGCGACGACCCGATGCCGGAGACGCAGCAATTCATCAAGTGGGGCGCAGCCGCCTGGACGAACGGGGTCTACGACACGGAGGAGTACGCGTCGGCGACGCGCGCCATCTCCCTTGGCGTAGGGCTGGGGGGCCTGGCTGCCTCGGTCGTGGCGGGCGTCACGCTGACGACCACGTTGGGTGCGGTCCTTGCGGGTACGTCGTTCACCGCGGCGGTCTTTCCGTTCGCGGCGACGGTCTCGATCGTCGTCGGGAGCGGCGGCTTCACCGGGGCGGCCCTGACCTCGACGACGACGGCAGCGAGCACAGCCGCCGCGGGCGTCCTTGCCGCGAGTGCGGTGGCCGCGGTCGCCACCGCGGTGATCCTGTTCATCACCGGGACGACGATCCGAGCGATCGACCTGATCACGGACCTTGCCGTGCCGGGCGACATCGCCAAGGCGATCGTCGACGCACGCACCGCGAGCTACGACCCGGCGACGATGATCACCGACGACCAGGACCACCGCACCCTCTATCAGCTGTTCGTGGGCGCCACCCTCCCGGGCCCGCTCTACGAGACCTGCAATAACCAGCCGAAACTGTTCCCGGTGCAGGCCATGTGCCTCAATGCTCCGGCCATACCGGCCGCGGCCGCCAGCGACCCGCAGTTCGTCGTCACGGATCATGCGACGACATCGGCGCCTGCCTCAGCGACCACGGTCTCCCCGACCATCTCGTTCTACACGCCCGGCATCGAGGTCCGGTACCTGACCGAGACGCGCCTGCGCGGCACCTGGTTCATCCACACCATCGGTGGACAGACGGTCCAGACCTTCCGGATCCGCTTCGCCGACTGGAGCGGGGCGATGCAGACCGCCTGGCTGCTCAGGAAGGATTCCGGCGCGTACACGTTCTTCGGCATCCCTGACGGTGGCTGTGCGGGCGCGGCGACGTGCGAGGGGCCACTGATCGTCCCGGCCACGTGCACGACGGACGGAACTTGCTGGGAAAGCCCGTCGATCAAGTACACCGGGACAGACGGGGTGCTCCACACGGCCTCCGTCCAGAGTCCCGCCGCCGTGACCTGGGCGACGCCCGCCGCCATCACGTACCCGGCACCGCTGACCGCCACCCAGCTCGCCGCCGGTGCGGCCGGCGTACAAGGGACGTTCGCCTACACGGTGGACGGCAACCCCGTCGCCGCGAGTGACAACCTGGTCCTGGGCGGCGGTCCGCACACCCTCGGCGTCACGTTCACACCCGCGGCCAGCACCGGCCTGTTGCCGGGTTCCGCCCAGGTCACCCTGACGGTGAACAAGGCGACGCTGGCCGTGACCGCCCCGTCCACGACGATGCCCTACGGCGGGCCAGTGCCCGCGCTCAGCCCGCAGTACGGAACGTTCGTGAACGGCGACGACGCCCTTGACCTGGACACGCCGCCGACCTGCTCGACCACGGCCGACGGGGACTCCCCCGTCGGGAGCTACGCCACGCAGTGCTCGGGCGGCGCGGACGGGGACTACGCGTTCTCATTCACGGCGGGCACGCTGGAGGTCACGCCTGCTGCGCTGACCGTGGCGCCCTCCATTCCGGTGATGACGTACGGGGACGACGTCCCGGCGATCACGCCCGTCTACCTCGGTTTCGTGTCGGGCGACACGGCTTCCGCCGTGACCGTCGCCCCCACATGCTCGACGGCGGCGACCAGCGCATCCCCCGTCGGCTTGTACGGCACCGCATGCAGCGGCGGGACCGCGCCGAACTACACCATCACGCACCAGGCCGGAGCCCTGACGGTCAGATTTAAGGGTCTCCTCATCACGCCGACGAGCACGGCCAAGACGTACGGCGAGGTGCTCGCTTTCGACGGCACCGAGTTCTCGGCTGCTGGGCTCGTCAACGGCGACGTGGTCACCAGCCTCTCGCTCACGAGCGCCGGCGCCGCGGCGACCGCACCGGTCACGTCGTCGCCGTACGCCATCGTGGGCGCGAACCCGGTCGGGACCGGCCTGACGAACTACCTCATCCTCATCCAGGACGGGGCGCTGACCGTGGAGTCGGCGCCACTCACGTTGACGGCATCGAGCGCGAGCATGGTCCTGGGTGGCCTGGTGCCCGTCATCGACCCGCTGTTCGGCGGGTTCGTGGCGGGCGACACGGCGGACGACGTGAGTGCCGCGTCCTGCAGCACGACCGCCACTACCGCCTCGCCGCCCGGGACGTACGCCTCGACATGCACTGGCGGCATCGGGACGAACTACACGACGACTCGAGTTCCGGGGGTGGTGAGCGTCACGTACGACACTCCGGCGCTGTTCGATCAGTCCAAGGCCGTGAAGCCAGGTGCCACGCTGCCGATCAAAGTGCAGCTCCTCGACGCTGCAGGAAGGAACCTGTCCTCGGCGACGCTGCCGGTCGCGCTGGCGACACCCGTCGCGCTGCGTGGTCCGACCGGCGCCGTGGTGGCGATCCAGCCCACCGGGGCCTTCACCTTCGTGCACAAGCGCAACACCGAGCCCCTGTATCAGTACGACCTGAAGACGATCGGTCTGCGAATGGGCACCCACACGCTGTTCTTCACGGTGCTTGGCGATCCGACCGTTCACTCCCTGACCTTCAAGATCCGCTGACCTCGTACACTGGGTCAGACCCCGGACGGCGACGTCCGGGCGCCTGACGCGAGCACACGTCTCTCGCTGGCGAGCATGACGCCCGGGAGAGCCCTTGATCCGATCCCTGCACCGAACGATCCCGGCGCGACGGTCGCGGATCATCGGGCGCGGGGATGAGTTCGAAGCCATCCGGCAACGCCTGGCAGGCGCCGATGTGCGACTGCTGACCCTGAGCGGTGTCGGTGGGATAGGCAAGACGACCATCGCGGCCGAGATCGCGCGCGTCACGAGCGAGGCGCGACCGGATGGCGCGGTGTTCGTGGACCTCTCATCGGCGCGGGACGCGGAGGATGTCGCCCTTCGCTGCTGTGACGCCTTGGGCATCCTGCAGCACGGTCGCTCCCCGGTCCCATTGCTCGTGGAGCACCTGGTGCCCCGGCAGATGCTGCTCGTCCTGGACAACTGCGAGCACGTCGTCGGACCGGTTCGGACGATCCTCGACCGGCTGCTGGACCGCTGCCCGGAGCTGACCGTCCTGACGACCAGCCGGGTGCCGCTTCGAGTCCACGGCGAGACCGTCCTGGTCATCCCGCCGATGCCGCTCCCCGACCCCGGCGCGACGGATGCGGCGTCACTCCTGGCCTCGCCCGCGGTCGAGCTGTTCGTCGAGCGGGCGTCGGCCGCGGACCCGACGTTCGTCCTCGCGCCGGACACGGCTCGCTCCATCGCCGCCATCTGCCGTTGGGTCGAGGGGATCCCTCTCGCGGTCGAGCTCGTCGCTGCGCAAGCGGCTGCGTTGACACCGCATGAGATCGAGATGCGCCTCGGCGACTGGGCCACGGCGGCCCGGTCGGGGGCGTCCGGTCCGGACCAACCCATGGATGCGACGCTGGGTTGGAGCTACGACCTCCTCACGCCGCCGGCCCAGACGTTGTTCCGACGGCTCGCAGTCTTCGCCGCTGCCTGGACGATCGAGGCTGCAGAGCACCTGGTGTCGTCGGACGATGATGCCGGCGCGATGCCCGCTGCACTCGTCGAGCTCGTCGAACACTCGCTCGTCGATCGCGGCCAGCATGGCGACACGAGCCGGTATCGCCTGCTGGCGCCGGTCGCCGCCTATGCCGCCCGTCGACTCCGCGATCCCATCGAGCGGGATGCCGCACGCCGTGCGCACGCGACGTATTACCTGGGCCTTGTCAGCCGACCCGCCCTCGCCTTTCCGATGAGCGAATCAGACCAACTCGACATCGTCGCAACCGAGTACGACAACTGCGAGGCCGCCATGCGGATGGCGGAGGATGCGGGCCTCGCGCCCATCGTCACGGGCTTCGCCCTGTCGCTCCTCACCTTCTGGGGCGTCCGCGGGCTGCTCCACACCGCGGTCCGCCGGCTGGAGGCGGCCCGTGCCCTCATCGGTCCGGGACCAAGCCGCGAACGCGCGGCACTTCTGGGCGGGCTGGCTGCCTATACCCGGCTCCTCGGCCGGCACGCTGCCGCAGACGAACTGGCCGGCGAGTCGGGTCGGATGTTCGAGGCGGTGGATGATCGGTCCGGCCAGGCGACCGCCCTGGGCATCCGCGGTGAGATCGCGATCGACCTCGACGACCTGCCCGCGGCGTACGCCTACTACGAGCAGGCTCGTGTCGTGCTCGGCGAGACACAGGACCAGCTGCTGCTCGCGGTCTGGCACGGCAACGTCGGCGGCATCGCGCTGCGCGACGGGGACCTGGTCCGGGCCCGGCGAGACCTGGAGCAGGCGATGAGCCTGCTTACCGGGTCGGATACCTGGTATCTCGTGCAGCTGCTCGTGCGCCTCGGTCGCCTTGACCGGCTCGAGGGCAGGACGGAACGCGCGGCTGAGCACCTCCGTGCGGGCCTTCGCCACACCCGCCGATACGGCGCGAGACTCGACGGCCTCCGGTGTCTCGAAGAACTCGCGCGCCTCGCGCTGGAACAGGGTGATGCGGAGCGGAGCGCCACACTGCTGGGGGCCGCTGCGGGCATTCGGGATGCGTGCGCGCTGCACCTGCTGGGGCACGACCGGCGGATCCTCGCCAACGACATCGAGCGAGCAAGGGCCGCGCAGCAGTCGCACGTCTTCGACGAGGCCTGGCGACGTGGGCGCGAGCTGGATCTGGATCAGGCCATCGACTTCGCCGAGTCGTCGTCCACGCGACCGGCGACCCGCCCGGTCGACCGGAGCAGATCAGAACTGACCGCTCGAGAGTCGGAGATCGCCAGCCTCGTGGCGCTCGGTCTGACCAACAAGGAGATCGCCACGCGCCTGTCGATCGCTCCGGGGACGGTGCGCATCCATGTGGAGCGGGTCATCGGCAAACTCGGGCTGACGTCGCGCGTGCAGGTGGCGACGTGGGTGGTTCGAACCGAGGGCCGCCCGCAAGCAACGACTGGATGATGATCCGGAGTCCTCGATCACGGCCTTCGGGTCCTTGATCGCGCGGCGTGGCCTTGGGCACGCATGCACAGTCGGGTTCTGCGGGATCGACCCACGCCCCGATGAGGAGCTCGACCCAGCGGGATGCATGTCCCTCAGCCATCCCGGCGTGCCGTCCACGGAACCGCGCGGCTTGCGGGATGGTACCGGAGTGGCCCGCCGCGACGAGGGCGACGGCCACGTGGCAGCCACGTCATTGCGCACGACCGGAAACGTCATCCGCGTCACCGCCGCTCATCCGCTACGACCCGCAGTGCGAACATATGGACGATGTTGACCTTCTCGCGACTCCCGTCCATCCATCGCCTTCTGTGTGCCGGCGTCATCGTCGGGCCGCTCGCGTTCATCACGTCCTGGGCCGTGTCCGGGGCCATCACCGAGGGCTACTCCCCCATCCGCGACCACATCAGCGATCTGGCGGCGATCGATGCGCCGACGCGGCCGCTCATGAACGTCGGGTTCGCGGTATTCACCCTCGGGGTCGCGGCCGCCGCCTGGCCGCTGCGGCGGCTCATCGGGACACCGGCTTCGATCGGACTTGGGATCAACGCGGCGCTCTCAGCCGGGGTCGCCCTGGCTCCCTTGGGTGTCTCGCCAGAGGGCGATCGACTCCATCAAGCCGTCGCCGCCGCCGGCTACCTGGCTCTCGCGGCCCTGGGTCCGTTGGCCGCGCCCGCGCTCGCCAGAGACCATCCGACGCTCGCGAAGGCCTCGGTCGGGGTCGGCCTCGTGTCGTTGGCCTGTCTTGTCGCGTCCCTGGCGTCCGAGGAGCAGTCGGGCTTCTGGCAGCGTGCCGGGATCACCGCGACCGACGCCTGGCTCATCGCCATCGGCATCCTGGCCCTGACGACCGCGGACGCCGCCAGGGACGCACAGCCGCCGCGATAGGCTCGGCGAGATCACGGTAGCGGCGCGGCCGTCGGCGACCAGCGCTCAGTCGTTCGGCGTCGGAGGGTCGGCGGTCTCGGGCCCTTCGGCCGCCTGCGCAGCGCGATGGGCGGCCAGGTCGCGCTTGGCCATGCGGTCGAACACCGGCAGCACGAACGGCACCATGCACAGAGCCGCGACGAACAGCGGCACGACCAGGAGGACGATGGCCCGGGCGCCATCGGGCAGCGCCAGACCGGACAGGACCGCCGCCGTGACGACGTATCCGATCGCACTGGCCAGCAGCGCCAGGCCGATCAGGACGTAGGACGGGACGCGTGACATCGAGGGACACGATAGGCGCGACACGGCACGGCTGTCGAGCGGCGCTAGCGGTCGCCGGTCCGCTCCTCAGGTCGCCCGTCCCCCTCAGGTCAGCCGTCGTCGCGGTGACGCTCCGCGGCAAGGCTGCCGAGGGCCTGCGGATCCAGCGCGTCGTGAGGCACGCTCGCCACGCGGGCCGGCGTCGTGGCGCGCAGCGTCGCCGTCCGGACGCCGTCCTTGAGGCCCGCCCGCTCCCCGACGACAGCGCCCGGCCCGATCTCCACGACGACCTCGCCATCCACCTCGACCACGAAGATGCCATCCAGGATGAGGAAGATGTCAGTCCCCGCATCGCCCTGCTGGACGAGGGCGTCACCGGCCGCGAGGGACCGCACGATGGGCTTCGCCGCGCCGCGCATGATCGCGCCGGACAGGGATCGCTCCAGGGCCGACTCGACCGCTGCGACCACGGCCGGCGAGTCCTGGGCGCCCCACGGCGTCCGCTCCCCGAACGAGTCGTTGAACCAGGTCCCGAAATCGATGACGCCGGACTTCTGGACGAGCTTTCCGTCACGGTCGTAGATCCAGTGCCGCGGGAACGGGCTCGCGCCGAGGAGCTCATGGCTGGACGTGCCGTCGACGTTGATGGTCAAGGCCAGGGTCGTCCAGGCGATGGACGGCCAGAACTGGACGAAGGGCTTGTGCTTGACCGGTCGCGGCGTGGGCAGGCCCATCCGCCCGCCGATGGTCTGCACGAACGTGGCCGACGTCGGGCCGATCTCCGGCTCCGTCTGGATGTCCGGCAGATGGACGGCCGGGAACCGCACGGACGCTGGTCCCACGCGGACGGTCGTCGCGCCGATGTGGCCCTGGCCGAGGTGACCGGCACTCACGATCCGACCATCGTCGACCTCGATGAACGCGCGGAGCTCGTTCGCCTCGCGGAATCGGTCGCTCGTGCGCAGCGACTCGAGATCGTCGAGCTGATCCGGCGGAGGCTGGTCGTAGTGGGTGACACCCAGCGCGAACGGGATCTTGGACGGGCCGCTGATGGCCTCGGATGGGATCCAGGACACGGCCGTGACGGACGATTCGAACCGTTCGGTGGGCACCACAGCTCCTTGTGCGCGACAGACCTGATCGATGCTCGGGCCAGTGTACGGAACTCCCCGCCGACCGTAGCGGTCGTCAGCCGCGCCTCGCCAGCGATGCCAGCCACGCCTCACGGAGCGAGCGGGATGTACCGCGGCTCGATGGCGAAACGGACGTTCACGCCGGACCCGAACGCGGCCGGCTCGATGCGCAGCCCGAGCGTGGCCAGGAACGGGTTCGTGCTGTCCGGCGAGCTCCGGCCGGTGATGTTCGTCTTGGTCCTGGCGCGGATGATCTCCTCGGCCTCGGCGCTACGCCCCGGCCGCTCGATGCACAACGTGGTCGTCTCGCGGAAGTCGGCGGCGATGCCGTAGTCGCGCTGCAACGTGGCCTGGATGACCTCCTTCTGGACCTCGCCGTAGAGCGATACGGCGATCTCATGGCGTCGGTCGTCCTGACGGACATCGATGAGCGGGTCCTGCTCGGCAAGCTGGTTGAGGGCGGCGCGCAGTGAGCCCTGCTCATCGGACTGGGTCGCGAACACGACGGCCTCCAGCGTCGGACGCGGGAACCGTGCGCTGCTGTCATCGCCCGGCGGTGGCTCGCCGATGGTATCCCCGACCCGGACGGCGCCCAGACCGCGGACCGTGGCCATCTGCCCGGCCGACAGCACGTCCCGATGCGCCGACCCGATCGGGGCGAACACGCGGATGGCGGTGGGCTTGCGCTCCTCCCCTCCCCCGACCCGCACCCGCTGCCGAGCCCGCAGCGTGCCGGCGAACAGGCGCACGTACGCGACGCGCTCGCCGGACGAGGTCCGCTCGATCTTGAAGACGCGGCCGGAGACGGGAGCTTCGGAGTCGCCGTGTGCGCCGCTCAGCAGCTCGTCGATGCCGGCGATGAGCGCATCGATGCCGGTGCCGCGCGCCGCCGAGCCGACGTAGACCGGGTGGATGACGCCGGCCCGGGTCTGGACACCGATCTCCTCGCGCAGTCGTTCGGACGTCAAGGTCGCCGGGTCGCTGACGTAGGCGTCCAGGATCGTCTCGTCGTGCTCGGCGAGCGCCTCTATCAGGGTCTGGCGGCTGGCGTCGTCATCGTCCGAGCGCGGCTCGACCAGCGCGTCTCGGCGGCCCGCCCCGCGGACGTCGCCCATGGCCAGGACGCCGGGCGACAGGCGCCGGCGCATCGCCTCGAGGACCCGGTCCGGATCCGCTCCGGGACGATCGATCTTGTTGACGAAGAGCAGGGTCGGGACCTTGAGCCGCTGGAGGGCACGAAAGAGCAGCGGGGTCTGGGGCTGGACGCCCTCGACGGCCGACACGACAAGCACCGCGCCATCGAGCACGCCGAGGACGCGCTCGACCTCGGCGATGAAGTCCGGGTGGCCGGGCGTGTCGACGAGGTTGACCGCGAGGTCACCCAGGAAGAACGAGGCGACCGCGGAACGGATGGTGATGCCGCGTTCGCGCTCGAGGTCGAGCGAGTCCGTCTGGGTGGTGCCGGCGTCGACGCTGCCGATCTGGTCGATGGCGCCGGCGGTGAAGAGGAGACGCTCGGTGAGGGTGGTCTTACCGGCGTCGACGTGGGCGAGGATACCGAGGTTGAGCGTGCGCATGGGGCCTCATGTCGTGCAAGGAGGTGCTGACCTTCTGGCTGGACATGGGTGCTCCCATCTCGCTCCTTCCTCATCGTGCGTGGGACGTCCAACGAAGGGTCGCACGCCGCGTCAAGTCGCGGATGGCCCCGCAGCGAGCCGCGCTCGATCGACGAACGGGTTCGTGACCGTCACACCACCGAAGATCCGGCCGTGTTGCAGGTCCTCGGTCAGCAGCGTGGCGGCCCCCGCGACGCGTGCGTCCTCGTAACGGGCCTCACGAGCGACGATGGCATCCAGCTCGTGCGCCACCCACACGTCCTCCGCCCATGCCACGTCGTCAGCGGTCACTCGACAGGTCCGACGGGCCCGACGCCCGCTGCCTATGATGCATCGCGATGGCGTCGCATGGCGCTCGTGTGCAGAGGTGATGTCCCGTGAATCGCCCGATCCGGTCCGTCCTCGCGGTGATCGCCGCGGTCCAGGCCATCCTTGCGGTCCTGTGGGCATTCCAGGTCCCGTTGGCTGTGGACCTCTGGCCGTTCCCCGGTCGATCGCCGCTGTCGAATCTGTTCATCGCGTCGATCTTCCTGGCGGCTGCAGCATCAACCGCCTGGTGCCTGTGGGTCAGATCCGATCGCGCCCTTGCCGGGGTCGCCCTGGACTACATCGCGATCCTCGTCCCGTTTGCCGCCTTCTCGTTCCTCCAGGTAGCGGGCGGGGCCGATCAGCAGGTGGCCGTATTCGCCGTGGTGTGCGTGGTCGGGGCACTCGTGGGCGTCGGCCTCCTGCGCTGGAGCATCGGCCGACCGTGGCGATCCTCCACACCATTACCGCGGCCAGTCCGGTGGGCGTTCATCGTCTTCGTCATCGCGTTGGTCGTGGTCGGAGGCCGCCTCGTGATCCAGGCCCCGCAGACGCTGCCCTGGGAGATCACGCCCGAACTGTCCACGCTCTTTGGGTTCATGTTCATCGGCGCCGCCGCGTACTTCGCCTATGGCCTGCTGGATCAGCGCTGGGAGAACGCGGGCGGCCAGCTCGCCGGCTTCCTTGCCTATGACGTCGTCCTGATCGTGCCCTTCATCGTGCGCCTCCCGACCATCGAGGCCGCGCTGCTGCCCCACCTCGCGATCTACACGGCGATCGTCGCCCTGAGCGGCATCCTGGCGATCTACTATCTGGTCATCCACGTCGAGACCAGGATCTGGCCGAGGCCGCCCGCCGATGTGCCGGGCGCCTGACCGGTCCACGCGGGGCATCGCCCACGTGCCCTCACAGACCGAGCGCGAGGTCCTGTCGGTGGGGCCTGACCTGGATCGACGCCTCAAGCTGCTGCGGGCCGCCTGGGCCACCTTCGACGATGTCGTGGCGCGTATCGCCGCGGAGCTGCTGTCGAGTGGTCGTGGCGGCGGGCGCGACCGCGAAACGATCATCCGCCACGTGATCGCCCACGATCCCGAGCAGTTCTCGCGCAGGATCGAAGTCAGGACGCCAAGTGACGTGGTGCTGACCGCGGACGGGCTCGCCCGCCAGCGAGCCGCATACATCGACGCGTTCCGGGCCTACAACGCCGAGGGCAAGCCCGCCCGGACCTGGCCGTTCCAGTTCCTCATCCGGCGCACGGCCCACCACGTCATGGACCATGCCTGGGAGATGGCGGACCGGGACCCCGGACCCGCGGCTCAGTAGCGGTACAGCGATGCCACGAACGGCGTCCTGTTGAACATCAGCAAGGCGATCGGGAGGCCGATCACCGTGAGCTGGATCAACCAGGCCGCGGCCATCCACAGGCCGGACGCCCACCAACCGACGAGGATGAACCAGAGGCCGCGGATCGGCCACGAGACCTGCGCTCGACCGCGCTCCGCGTAGACAGTCCGGCCGTCGGTGTCCTCGCCCAGGTCCCACGTCCTGGTCCGCGGCCGCAGCGTCAGCATCGTCGGCAGTCGATTGATCAGCCAGATCCCGAAGGGGATCCCGATGATGGTCAGCAGGGCGATCCAGGCGATACCGACGACGATGCCGCTCGCCCACCAGCCGATGAAGAGCCACCAGACGAAGCGCACCAGCAAGCCAGGACCTGACGGCTGTCGGACGATGGTCACGCGTTGTCCCTCACTACACGCCGCAACCGCGTCGGCTGGCCGTGACGATAGGGCGGCGGCGGGATGACCAGGACCTTGCCGCGCGACCTTCCGTCGTCGAGCCAGCGCAGCGCGTCGGCCGTCTGGCTGAGCGGATAGCGCCGATCGATGGCCGGCTTGAGCGTACCGGCCGCGACCATCGCGGTCAGGGTCGCGACATCGTCCGGCCCGAACGGCCTCCAGCCAAGGACCAGCCCGACACGCCGGCCGCCGCTCCGCAATGACAGGAATGGCCCGAGGACCAGCGCCTTCAGGATGCGACCGCCCGAGCCTCCGAGCGTGCCGTAGTAGCCGCCCGGCCGCAGCGCCCTCCGGGCCGCTGACAGGGCCACGTTGCCATCGACGTCGAGGATCCAGTCGTAGGGCCCGCCGATCACAAGCGCATCCGTCGTCGTGTAGTCGATGACGTGATCGACGCCCAGAGCACGGACGAATTCCAGCTTCTCCGTCCGGCACGTCCCGGTGACCTCCGCGCCGGCCTGCTTCGCGAGCTGGACCGCGAACGGACCGACGTTGCCGCTGGCGCCCAGCACGAGCACGCGATCGCCCGCGCCAACCATCCGGGTCCGGCCAGCCCGCAGGCCCTGGATGGCCAGCACGGCCGAGTGCGGCAGGGTCGCGGCATCCTCGAAGGAGACGGTGTCCGGGATGGGCAGGAAGGCTCGCTCCCGGGCGCACACGAACTCGGCGAAGGCGCCCTGGCCGTGCTCGTAGAGGTCGGTGAACACGCGGTCCCCGACCCTGAAGCGGGTGACGTCCGGGCCGACGGCCTCGATCACGCCTGCGGCGTCCACGCCAAGTGCGCGCGTACGCGGCCGGCGGATCCCCAGGATCAGGCGCAGGATCGCCCAACGCGGATACAGGTTGTCGAGGTCGACGCGATTGACCGATGCGGCATGGATGCGCACGAGGACCTGGTCCCCGGTCGGCGTCGGCGTGGGGACCTCCTCCACGCGCACGACGTCGGGCGATCCGTAGCGGTCCCGGACGGCTGCTTGCATGGCGCCAAGGGTACGTCGTCGCCGACCCTTCACGACACCGTACGGTGCGGGTGGTCGACCGTCGTCCGCTGTCCACCAGCGCGCGACCCTCAGCCCGGTCTGCAACGTGCGTGCCACTGCCTGCAGCCGCGCGGCAGCCGTGCCTCCGGGATCAAGGCGCTATCGTGACGCGATGATCGGTCGTGCACCCTCGGATCTTCGAGACCTCGTCGAGCGCCTGACCGCGCTTGCGGAGCGCCGCCTGGCGTCGATGCCTCGCACGGAGACGGCCACAGCGCGGGCGCGCCAGCTCGCCGACCACGTGCGCGGCCATGTCCGCGTCCGGGCCGCATCCCTGGATGCGCCGCTGGTCGTGCTCCTGGTCGGGCCGACGGGCGCCGGCAAGAGCACGATCTTCAACACGCTCGCCGGCCGGGTCGCGAGCCAGACCGGCGTACTGCGCCCGACGACCCGCGTTGCCGTGGTCCTCGCTCACCCGGACGATCACGCCGCGCTGCGGGACGGGGCGCTGGAAGGCGTGTCCGACGAGCAGGTGCGCTTCGTGGACGATGTGACCCTCGAGCGCGGGCTGGCCCTCGTCGACGCGCCCGATATCGACTCCATCGAGCACGCCAATCGGGCCCTGGCGGATCGCCTCGTCGAGGCCGCCGACCTGTGCTGTTTCGTGACCACGGCCACCCGCTACGCCGATCAGGTCCCGTGGGCCGTGCTCCAGCGAGTGCAGGAGCGTGGCCTGCCCCTGCTGGTCATCGTCAACCGTATGCCGGCCGATGCCGCCGAACGGGCCGAGGTGTTGGCCGACCTGCGCCGCCTGCTCGTGGAGGCCGGCCTGAGCGCGTTGCTGGCCGCATCGCCCGGCGCCGAGCCACGGGCCCTCGTGGCCGTCGAAGAAGGTGCCCTCGATCCGGCCGGTGACCGCCTGCTCAGCACGGCAATCACGGCCGTGCTCGACGAGATCGAGCGCCTGCGGGCGGATCGGGCGGCCCGCCAGGCCCTCGCGGCTCGAGCCCTGACCGGGTCACTGGCTGGCCTTGGCGAGACCCTCGACCGGATCGCCGACGACGCCGACCACGAAGCCATCGATGTCGAGGCGCAGCGACGCATCGCGGAGCGTTCCTACGAGACCGCGCTCACGGCTCTGCGCCAGGAGCTCTCGCAGGGCACGTTCCTGCGCGAGGAAGCACTGCGCCGCTGGCAGTCATTCGTCGGTGCGGACCAGATGACCCGCTTCTTTTCCGAGGGCATCGGTCGGATCCGCGGCGCCATCGCGGCGGTCTTCCGGCCGGCCACGGCCCCGGTGGCCGAGATCCGGGCCGCGACCACGGACGACCTGGTCGCCATCTCCCGCCTGCAGGTCGCTGAAGCCGCGCGCCGGACCGCCACGGCCTGGTCCGAGGACTCGGGCACCAGCCTGGCGATCGCGCAGGACGCTGAGCTGTGGCTGCCCTCAGCGGACTTCGACGTCCGTCTGCAGGAGCGCATCGAGGGCTGGATCGAGGGCATCGTCAACGACATCCAGACGCGCGGCCGCTCCAAGCGGACGTTGGCGCTGGGCGCCACGGTCGGGGTCAACGTCCTGGGCACCGGGGTCATGCTCGGGACCTTCCTGCACACCGGCGGCCTCACCGGGGCCGAGGTCGGGGTGGCGGCCGCGACCGCGTTCCTCAATCAGAAGCTGCTCTCGGCGCTGTTCGGCGAAGCGGCCATGGTCGAGCTCATCGGGGCCGCCAAGCGACGTCTGGACGAGGCCTTGGCCGCGACCTTCAAGGAGGAGCGCGCCCGCTTCGATCGACTGTTGCCGGCCACGGACGTGCTGCCGGAGCTGGCCCGTGCCCTGCGTGCCGCCGCGGCCGACGTGCGGGCCCTGCCGGCGCCCACGGCATGAGCGTTGACGCCCAGACCGTCGAGCGGGCGCTGGCCGGCGCCGACGATCCGCTGCACGCCTGCCTGCGCGGGCTGCTGGAGGCGGCCGATGCAGCCGACGTCCTGGGTCTGCCGACCGCGGCCTTGCGCTTGACGCATGCCGACGCGCTGGCTCGGATCGGGTTCCCGGGCGACGCCTACGTCCTGGCCTTCGTGGGCGGCACGGGCGTGGGCAAGTCCAGCCTGCTCAATGCCCTGGCCGGCTCCACGGTGAGTGCCGCCTCCGTGCGGCGCCCGACGACCAGCGATCCCATCGCGTGGGTCCCTGCCGACCATCGGGCGGCGCTGGCGCCCCTGCTCGCCTGGATCGGGGTGGCGAACGTCAGCGAGCACGCCGGCGCGGACCTCGGTCCGGTGGCCATCCTGGACCTGCCGGACATGGACTCGGTGGCGAGCGAGCATCGCGCCCGAGTCGAGGCGATTTTGCCCCGGGTGGATGCCGTGGCCTGGGTGACCGATCCGGAGAAGTACCACGACGCCGCGCTCCATCACGGCTTCCTCCGGGCGTGGCTGCCCAGGCTTGCCCGGCAGGTCCTGGTCGTGAACAAGGCGGACCGTCTGTCGGCGGACGATGGGCGGTCGATCCGGCACGACCTGGAGCTCGACCTGGTGGCCGCGACCGGAGGTGGTGGCCTGGTGCCCGTGCTGCTTACGGCCGCGGCGCCGGTCGAGGAGACGGGTGACGGAGCCACGGCGCTGGCGGACCTTCGCCGGTGGCTGACCGACGGCGTGGCCGCCAAGGCGATCATCCGCGCACGGGTCGCGGCCACGGTCGTCGACCTTGGGCGCCACATAGCCGCCGACGCGGGGCTGGATCCTCGCCTGCCGCTCACGCCCTTCCTGGATGACAGCGCCCGCGCCGCGGGCTTGGAGAGCGCCACGGCGGCCGTGCTCCGGGCCGTGGACCTGGGTGGCCTGCGACGCCAGGCCGAGGCGGCGACCCGGGCCAGGGCACGGGCACGTGGCACGGGGCCCATCGGCCACCTGACCGCCCTGCTCTACAAGGCATCTGGTCGGGCCACGGTCGCGGCCGATCCAAACGGATACCTGATGCGCTGGCGGGAGCGGGGTTCGCTGGCGCCGGCCGTGGAGGCGCTACGCACGTCCCTGGCCACACCACTGCGGGCCGCCAGTCCCGGAGTCCGGCCGGCCTTGGCCCGCACGTTGGAGCCGGCCCCGCTGCGCCAGGGTCTGGGACGCGCCGTGGATCGCGCCATCAGCGGTGTCGGCTCGCTCGATGCACCGACGAGCCGCTGGTGGTCGCTCATCGGGTTCGCCCAGACGATGGCCACCGTAGGCCTCGCCCTGTCGGCCGCGTGGGTCGTGCTCTGGTTCGTGGCCCGGCCTGAGGTCAGCTCCGCCGACCTGCCCATCCTGGGCGCCGTGCCGATGCCCTTCGTCGTGCTCATCGTCTTCCTGTTCGCGGGCTATGTGCTGGCCCGCGTGCTGCGTCTGCACGCCGGTCGGGTGGGTCGGCACTGGGCTGACAGCGTGCGCGACCGGGTCAGTGCCGCGGTGGCTGCCGAGGTCGGCGAACGCGGCCTGGCCCCGCTGGACGCCCTCGAGGCGGCGCGGGCGCATTTGTGGACGGCAACGGCGAGCCTCGAGTCGGGGTGCGCCAGCCGCTGAACCGGACCGGGTGTTGCGGCGCGGGCGCTCAGGATCGCGAGGTCGGACGTCACCCCGTCACCCCGTCGACCCCGCGCCGGACAGCGTCCTGGACTTCGGTGACAGCCGCGGCTGCGTCGATGTCCTCGCCGCGTCGGTGGATCTCATCCGGAGACCGGTCGGCAGCCAGGACGGCCGTCACCTCAGCCCCGATCAGGAGCAGGCCGGCGGTGAGGTAGAACCAGAGCATGAGCCCGATGAGGCCACCCAGCGATCCGTAGGTCGCGCCGTAGTCGGCGACGTTGCCGACGTACCAGGCCAGACCCAACGTGGCCCCGACCCAGCCCGCGGTGAAGACGGCTGCCCCCACCAGGATCCAGCGCCAGGGCACGACGAGGGTCGGAGCGTATCGATACACCAGGGCCACGGCAGCGACCAGGCCGACGATGACGACCGGCACGGCCAGGATGCGCATGACCACGAAGGCTTGGGCGCCTACACCGAACTGCGCCGCGAGGTCCTCGGTGAGCATGGCGCCCCCGACGATGGTCACGAACGCACCGATGACCCCGATGGCCACCACCACGGTCAGCCCTGCGGCCACGGCATAGCGCAGCAGGAACGGTCGTCCCTCCGGGATGTCGTGGGCTCGATGGATCCCCTTGACCAGCGCGTTGGTACCACCAGTCGCCGCCACCAGGGCACCAAGGGCGCCCGCGACCAGCAGGCCCGGTCGTGCTGAGTCGAGCAATCGCTCAAGCTCCGGCTGGAGGGCTTGGGCCAGGCTCGGCGGCAGGTTGTCGCCAAGGCCGTCCACGAGGGCCTCGGCCGGGTTGCCCATCCCGAGCGCCGTGGCCGCGAACGCGCCGAGGGCCGCCGCGAACAGGCCTAAGGGGAAGACCGCGAACAGGAACCGATAGGCCATCTCGGCCGACAGGCCGGCCACGTCATCCTCGCGCAGCCGTCGGAACAGGCGCTTGCCCAGGGTCGTGACGTCCGTGGGCCCATCCTCGGCCGGTCCATGCGTCTCCATCACGACCGAGCATGGCAGGCTGGCCGCCGCGGGCGCCTCAGTGGACCAAGTCGCCACCTTACATTCGCCTGACGCTTCATCATGGACGCATGGACATCACCCAGCTCGCCGCCATCGTCTTCGCCGTCGCCGCGCTGGGCGTGGTCGCCTTCCAGCTCG
>Ga0163144_10012575_pt1 | contig 17759 bp, 14 predicted proteins | sample OliLak19BULKMAT1_FD_123175 | JGI IMG/M metagenome (GOLD analysis project Ga0163144, IMG submission 123175) | Freshwater microbial mat bacterial communities from Lake Vanda, McMurdo Dry Valleys, Antarctica - Oligotrophic Lake LV.19.BULKMAT1 | ecosystem: Environmental > Aquatic > Freshwater >...
GTTCAAGGTTTGAATAGGGGGCTACTGTCTACAATCAATTTATCAGCCCAAGGCATGGGTGAGGCTGTTGTTAAAATGGATGGTAAATTAGATCCTTTTGCTAAAACCCCCAGCTTTTATTTGACTGCTGAAATTAAATCTTTACCTTTAAGAGAAATTAATTCTTTCCTCAAGCATTATACCAAAGCCAAAACAAAAAGTGGCCGATTTAGCTTATTTTTAGAAGTAGCTGCTGCAAAAGGGAATGTTAGTGGCTATGCTAAACCATTTTTAAAAGATCTTCAGATTGATACTGATGAAAAAGAAGGGGCTCTTCATCATCTTTATACGAGTGCACTAGAGGTGACCGGTAAAATTTTAGAAAATTCTCAACAAAAGTCCGTGGCCACTCAAATAAAATTTAGTGGTCGATTAGATAATCCCGATACTCAAATATTATCAATAATTTTTTATTTTTTACGTCATGGTTTTATTCAAGCCATATTGCCTCAAATAGACTATAAAGTTTCGATGCAAGATTTACAGTATTCTGAGCACAAGCTGGCTAAAGTTAAATAACTTGACTTGCAGTGTAATTACCAATTTAGTAAACTATAAGAAATTATATAAATAAATTGAAGGAGAGTTTTTATGAGAAGTAAATATTTTTTTAATTTTTTTTTAGGATTAAGCATTTTAATAATGAGTATTTTAGCATACGGTGCTAGTCAAAATATCAATCAATCGGCTAGTGATGCCGCCATTACGATGAAAGTAAAAGGTAAATATGCTGAAAATCCTTTACTTAAGGTATTTGATATTCATGTTAAAACTGAAAACGATGTAGTCATATTATCCGGTGAGGTGGATAGTGACACTCAGTATGAACAAGCCGTGGTATTAGCAGAAAATACAGAAAATGTTAAGGGTGTAAACAGTGATTATTTAAAAATTAAGTCTAGCCAGCATCCTATCTCGGACACTCTCATTACAGCGAAAGTTAAAGTTGCTTTATTGAAAAATGATTTGGTGAGGGGTGAAACAGAAACGACTCCTTGGCCAATCCATGTCGAAACTAAAGATGGTGTAGTATACTTGACTGGTGTAGTAGATACCCTTCAACAGAAAGAGAGCACCATTAAAAAAGTAAAATTAGTTGAAGGTGTTAAATCCGTTAAAGCCGATTTACACGCGAAAAATAAAGCTTTGTAAAGACTCCAGATGCTCATAGCGCCTGCTTCTATTGATCAGGCGCTATGAGATTCAAAAAATATTATGCTCGCACTTCATCTTGAATTAAGAATTTGACTGGTCAACATATGCTCACTGAGACTATTGATTGATTGAATATACTCAAAACGGGTAGGTTTTCGTGTTATAGCATCCCATTGGCCGATGATCTTTAAACGTTACTCACTCGAAAAACCTTGAAATACGAGGAGTATTCCTGCGGTTTTTCTCAATCGTAACGTTTAAATCTCACCGACCACTGGGCGCTATAACACCGAAAACCTAACCGTTTTGAGTATAGGCAGTCGCTTATTAGGATACGCAGTGATATATTAATGATATGAACGACCAGTATGATTTGGTGATTGTCGGAGCCGGGTTGGTGGGAACCAGCTTGGTCGCCGCCTTAAAAAAAAGCGGTTTTCGGATTGCCGTTGTAGAAACTCATTTACCGGCATTAAATCAATTTAAAATCGATAGCAGGCCGCTTTCGTTAAATTATCAAAGCCAAAAAATTTTTAAAGAACTCAATATCTGGCAAGATTTAGAGTCCGATGCAGCGCCGATTTTGCGGGTTCATATCTCAGAACAACATCGTTTAGGTATTTTAAATTTTCGAGCGTCAGAGGAAAAAGTCCCTGCGTTAGGTTATGTTGTGCCCTTAACAAGTTTGCAAAATTTACTATATCAAAAAGCTGCTCAGGATGAGCAGGTTAAATTTATCATGATACAGAAACTCATTCATATCGAGAAAAAGTCTGCAAACATCGTAATCAGCGTGCAAACCCATGATGGCTTGAAAAACCTGGAAACTCCCTTATTAATAGCAGCGGATGGCGCTCAATCGCCGACCCGGACTTTATTAAAAATTCCCAGTACCGAAAAATTTTATGACGATGTTGCGCAGGTTTTTTTGTTTGAGTTAAGCAAGCCACATCAGTATACAGCTTATGAACGGTTTACCCATAAAGGCGCCATTGCGATTTTGCCTCTGAAAAATACGCATCACTGTCGTTTGGTCTGGACGATTTCCTCTGATTTTGCCAAAGAGATTGCTCTATGGTCTGATGAACAAATCAGTGAACATTTACGTCAGGCTATGCACGATCGATTGGGGCCGTGGCGTTTAGTTGAAAGAGGCCAATCGTTTCGCTTATCATCAGTTTTTGCTGAAAAACAGATTTTGCCAGGCGTGGTTTTATTGGGCAACGCAGCCCATACCTTATATCCCTTGGCCGCCCAAGGTTTTAATTTAGGTTTACGTGATGCGGTCAGCTTGGCGGCTTTGCTTATTCAGGCGAAAGATCACCATCAAAACTGGGGTAGCGAAGCTGTTTTACAATCCTATGTCGAAAAACGCTCTCAAGATCAACGTTGGATCAGCCGATTTTCAAATGGGTTGACGCCGCTTTTTGAATTACAACTTCCGGGCCTGTCTTTGTTGCGCGGCGCTGGATTGCTGGCGGTAGATTTAATTCCGCCGTTAAAGCATCGTTTAGCCAGGCGGTTAATGGGAATGGAGGGTGCGGGATGATTATTATTATTGGCGGCGGTATTGTTGGTTTAGTGTTGGCGACTGCTTTAGGCCAGGCCAATTTACCCGTCACTGTGATTGAAAATAAGCTCCCTGAATTGGAGTGGTCAAAACATCCCTTGGATTCTCGAGTCAGTGCTATTAACAAAGCTTCTCAACAAATTTTATTAAATTTGAATATATGGGAAAAATTGCCAGTGGATTCGGTCACTCCTTTGCATGGTTTAACTGTTTGGGATTCTGTGGGTGGAGGAGAAATTCATTTTGATAGCGATCAAATTGGAGAACCTCAATTGGGTTTTGTTATCGAAAATCGCGCTTTAATTAAAATTTTATGGGAAAATCTGGCCCATTTAAGCACAGTGACTTTATTATCTCCAGCTACGCCAGTCAAAGTGATTCATGCGCCCTCTCATTTGCAATTGGTATTGGCCGACCAGACAGTGCTGCCTGCGCAATTGATTATTGGAGCTGACGGCGGCCATTCCTGGGTGAGAGAGGAGATGGCGATAAAGTGGCAGGAGCGTTCTTATGAACAACAAGCTTTGATAGCCGTAGTGCATTGTGTGCGCAGCCATCAAAATATCGGCTGGCAGAGTTTTTTGCCGGAAGGACCTTTGGGTGTTTTACCCTTAGTGGATAGCCAGACAGCCGCCATTGTTTGGTCGAATACATTGCTCGCCGCAGAGCGTTTAATGGGTTTAAGCCCTACGGATTTTAATCAAGAATTAAGCCAGGCCTTAAATTATCGTTTAGGGGCCATGACTTGTTTAACTGAGCTTAAAAAGATTCCTTTAGTGATGCGCCATGCCCAAGAGTATGTTCAGCACCGTTTTGCCTTGATAGGTGATGCGGCGCACACCATCCATCCTTTGGCTGGCCAAGGAGTTAATCTCGGTTTTCTTGATGCGGCGGCCCTGTTCCAGGTAATTATAAAGGCTCAGCAAAAACAGCAAGATATCGGTAACATCAGAGTATTGCGCCGCTACCAACGCTGGCGCAAAGGCGACAACACCCTGATGCTTGCGGCCATGAGTGGATTCAAAGAATTATTTGCTCAGAATGCTTCTTGGGTCGTTAATTTACGGAGTCAAGGACTTAGCCTGACAGATCATACTTCATGGCTTAAAAAATTAATCATGCATTATGCGACAGGTTTCCAAGGCGATCTGCCATCTTTAGCTAAAATTCAGGGCTGTTTCTAAATTAGAAGGAAACAACCCTGAGTCACTATGCTTAAACCATGGAATATGAGGCCGCCTCTCTTGGAGCTTTTCCATGAAAAGAAAGAGGTGCCATTCGTTCTCTATTAGGCTTCCTTCGGCAGCAGCAAAATACATAACTTAAGCAATCTGTGAACCGTGACTGCGAGCCAGGTTTTTGGCTGGCTTGTGGAAGTAAGGGTTCTCTGAATGAAGATCCGTTAATAACTCCACGAGTTGAGCTTGAAATCGGTTCCGAAATTACCTGTTTTCTCTCTTTCTCATCAGAATTGTCAATGGACAATATAATGGGTGCGCCGCAAGTGGTCAACCACTGACACCAGGGTTGCTCAGAAATGCCTTTAATATTCTTACCAAATATAAAAGGTAAAAAGCAAACTAATTGCCGAGCAAAGAAATTTGAAATGCCGCAGCCTGAAATTTGATTAGATGGAGTTCCTGCAGATTCGCGAACACTGTTAACGACATCGACGATTTCATCAATTGTACTCGCTACATACATATTAAATTCATTCACTTGCGAGGAAGCGCCGGCTGCATTTAAAGAAACGGGCATTTGCCAAGGTCCTAAATCAGGAACGCCTAAATTTTCCAGAAAACCATTAATTGTGCCGGCCCGGCTCTGTAATCGCCCCAATTGATCTAAGAGATTTAGGAATTGGTTAAAACGGGCGACACCCACAGTATCAGCCGTCAATGTTAGATTGCCATTATTATCTCGATTTTGTTCTTTATTTTCCTTGGGCAATTCGATCCCTCCTCTAGCTTTAGTTTCCTTGGAAGATTCGATGCTTTCGTCAATTCTTTTTCTGGCTTCAAGATGGCGTGCATGTTCAAATTCCGCTGAATAATTATTATAAGTTTCATATAAAAATCCAGAGGCGCCTAAAATTAAAGATAAAATTGAAGTATTGGCCCCCCCCCAAATCCAAAGAGGAACTCCCAATAGTGAGCCGAAGAAAATGGCCTTAGCAACTAATGGTGCTTTTTCCTTATTAGAGAGCCTGACATTAGATAAAGTCTGGTTGAATTCTAGTAATTTTTTAGTGGGAACAGTAATGTTTTCTCCTGTCGGTCCTTTTATCATAAAAGGTTTAAGATAAATGGTGGCTCCTTTCATTCGGGATAACCAGGTATTATGTGCAGCCATTGTTCCGACAATAATGCAGAGAATGCTTTTAATTAAACTGGGTGTTATAAAACCTTTACTCAAATAATTGATGACAGCATCATAAACCAAGGAAAAGCCAAGGGCGATAGAAATTCCGCGGCAAGCGCCGTTAAAGAACCATTGAACTTTAATCTCTCGCCCTTGAGCTGAGCTGAGCCGTGAAGTTTGACTCAAGGGATTTTCGGATGTAAAAGCATTATGGACGCAGGCTTCAATGGTATCGCTGGTGAATTCTACATAATACGCTTTTCCCGACCAGACGAGCAGAAATAAAAAAGGCATTCCGATCCCCATTTGTATCCAAAGGTTGTCGGTAATGAGTTTAGTGAGTTCACTCACAGCAAGCCAATTGATTGAAGCTGCAAAGTAATTAGTAATTGGATAACTTAAATTATTTGTGAGGCTATTTAATTTATTTAAAATCCTATTTTTTTTAAATCTACTTTGTTCTTCTAACCAAAGGAGGAAAGCATGATTATAAAATTTAACTAATTCTTCGTTATAATTGTTGTTTGAAGGTATAAAGCGAGGATCAATCTGAAATTTAATATTGGGATGATCATCTTCTTGAGATGCGCTCAATCTTTTGCCATCTAAAACCTGGTTACCAATCTGTAAAACCGGTCGAATTCTATTTTTTGAACCTTTGATATGGTCAATACCATTATAATTGATAAATGCTGAAAGAACAGCTTGAATGATTAAGAGAGGATAGACTATGTCTTTCAAAATTGGAGACATGCTATCCGAAAAATCATGAATACTCATGAAAAGAGTAGAGCCGGCAAAACCAATTTCACTAAATTTAGATGTTAATAAAATATTTCTTAGCCAGGTAATATCGCTTTCTTGCTGAGACTCATCTTCCCAGCCTCTGCCTTTTCCGGCTAATCGAATGATGTTTGCTTCTTTTTCCTGGTCCCAGCCATCTTTTGCATCTTGTGAGGAGGCAAAACCACCACTGATAAGAGTATGGAGAAAGCGGGCGGGTGAATTTGAGGACGCTATTAATAATTCATTCTGAAACTCAAGATAAAGAGGAGTAATAGCATTTTCAATATTTTTTAATCTATTGTATTGAGCGCCCCCTTTAGGCCTCCAGTTTTGAATCCCCAGATTTCTGCTATTCCCAATTTTGGAATTTTGACTGGCGGTTAATCTTGACATGGTTTTATCCTCTTGAATATCAATTTTTCTATCATTGTTGTTATTTGATCGTGACATGGTTTTATTTTCCTGTGTTGTCGATTTTTTTCGTTTAATTTTTTTTGGTTTTGCCGCTAACTCCTGAGGAGTTTCTTTATTTCTCAGCATTGGAGTAAAGTGAATGTTATATCCTATGATATGTATTGTCTTTTCGTCGTGATATATGTTTTCGTTACTAACTGCTTTAGAACCAGTGGCTGTAATAAGATGATGACCAGGAATAAGCTTATTATCATGCATGGTTAGTTCGATAAGGTGAATCTTAATGCCTAAAATCGCACAAAAAATTCGTCCTTCAACGTCAGGTCGGCCCCAGATAGGGGTTTCACGAGTAACCTCTTTTGATTCATATTTTTTTTCCATTTCGGGCGCAGTAAATTCAATAAGGCGGGCATATTCCTTGACATCCGATATATCAACGGAATCTTTAAGAACAGCTGATTCTACCCATTTATGATCACGATGATCTCCATCAACATATTGTTGGCAGAGTATTCTCAATTTTTTATAAGCGGGAATCTCTTCTCTCGGCCTAACGGGAATGTGGATACCTCTTTCAATTAATCCTTGAGCAACTGAATCAAAAAAACAATCGCCTTCTGAATACGCTACGCCTCGGTGTAAAGGTATGTCTTTCAGTATCGTCGTAATGACTTCAGCATGCTGGTCATCACTGTTAAAAAGCCTAAGGCGTTCCCTTCTCATATTTAACCCCCTAAATATAAATTTGTAAGACAAGTTCGATTGACATTGTCAGACTTTTCTTTTCTTGTCAACGAAATTAGTGGAAATTAATAGAATATTTCTTAGTTTAGATTTTGCGCTTGGGAAACCTCATATGCCTTAAGTTAAGTGATGGAAATTGTTGATTATCAAAATTGCTGACAAAGAGAGGGAGATTAGTTAAAATAAAACTGAACACTTTATATAAGGAAATCAGCATGAACCAAAAAACTCCTTTATATGAAATACATTGCAGTCTTGGTGGACAAATGGTCGATTTTTCAGGTTGGCAAATGCCGCTGAATTATGGTTCGCAAATCACTGAGCATCATGCAGTTCGACGCCAGGCCGGCATGTTTGATGTCTCTCATATGGGCGTTATAGATGTTTGTGGTCCCGATGCTGAAGTTTTTCTGCGTTATGTTTTAGCTAATGATGTTAAAAAATTAGATAAAGAGGGTAAAGCTTTATATAGTTGTTTACTTAATCCTAGAGGCGGTGTCATTGATGATTTAATCGCCTATCGTTTAGATCCAGAATTTTATCGTCTTGTTGTTAACGCCGGACGGCGGATTGTCGATTTTCAATGGCTTGCTCAGCTCGCCGCCGCGTATCGATTAAATTTAATTGAACGACCTGAATTAGCCATTATTGCGGTTCAAGGCCCTGGAGCTTTGGAAAAATTATCTCCGCTTTTAAGCCATGATTTGGCTGCCAGCGTTAAGGCTTTGCGTCCTTTTCAATTTTTAATTGCCCAGGATTGGCAAATTTCTCGGACCGGTTACACAGGTGAAGACGGGGTCGAGATTATTCTACCTGCTGAATCTGCGGTTAATTTTTGGAAGGATTTACTCAAGCAGGGCATTGCACCTTGCGGATTAGGCGCCCGGGATACTTTACGTTTAGAGGCCGGTCTTAATTTATATGGCGTCGATATGACGGAAGAAACCACACCATTTGAATCTAATCTGGAATGGACTATCGATTGGTTAGACTCCACACGTAATTTTATTGGCCGGGAAGCTCTGGCGAAGATAAAGCAGCAGGGCATTGAACGCCGATTAGTGGGGTTGATTATGAGTGAGCCGGGAGTGCTGCGTAATCACCAGCCAGTTTGGCATCAAGGTGAACAGATTGGTGAAATTACCAGCGGCAGTTTTTCGCCGACTTTAGGTCAAGCCATCGCTATGGCTAGAATCAGTGGTATGACTGAAACAGCTTCGGTAGAACGCCGAGGTAAAATGATTGCGGTTAAAATTGTTAAATTGCCATTTATCGGAAGGAGCGTCCATGAACACTTACCCAAAAGAATTACTTTATAGCACCACCCATGAATGGGTGAGGATTGAAAATGATCAAACGATTACCGTCGGCATCACCGATCATGCCCAAAATCTTTTGGGTGATTTAGTTTTTGTTGAATTGCCTAATTTAAATAAAGCTATTGAGATGGGTGAAGAAATTGCTGTGGTCGAATCGGTGAAAACAGCTGCCGATGTTTATAGCCCAGTGCGAGGTTCAGTGATCGGCGTTAACGAAACTTTGCAGAATATGCCGGGTAATGTAAACGCTGATCCTTACGGCGAAGGTTGGTTATTTAAACTAAAAATAATCGATAAAAACGAATTGAAAAAATTATTAGATGCTCAAAAATATCAAAAGTTAGTAGAAAGCCATACTTAATAGGCCAGGGTGATTAGCTTATGCCGTTTATCCCACATACCTCCCAAGATATTACTCAGATGCTCTCTGTTTTAAAGATAAAGGAACTTAAACAGTTATTTGAGGAAATTCCTAAACCCTTATCGCGAAATCAGCCGTTTGATTTAGCTGAAGGAGAGTCTGAAAATTTAGTCACCCGTTTGATGCAGGAACGGGAGCCTAAAGTCCAGCCAGGTAGCCACTTTATCGGCGCCGGGGCTTATGAGCATCACATTCCCGCAGCAGTTTGGCAGGTGGCTTCTCGCGGTGAATTTTTAACTGCGTATACGCCTTATCAAGCGGAAGCCAGTCAAGGGACGTTACAACTGGTTTATGAATATCAAACGATGATGGCTCGTTTATTAGGCATGGAAATTTCTAATGCCTCTTTATATGATGGCGCCAGCGCTTTGGCGGAAGCCGTACTGATGGCGTTGAGATTAAAGGCAGGCAAGGCTAAGAGGATTTGGGTTCCTCAGACTTTACACCCGGCCTACCGGCAAGTATTAAAAACTATTTTACAGCCTTATAAAGAGTTTATTGAAGAAATTCCCTTTTTGAATGATGAGGGCTACTGGAATCCGCAATCTTTAAAAAATCGGGCTACAGAAGATTTGGCGGCCATTATTATTCCGCAGCCCAATTTTTTTGGTGTTTTAGAAGAAGTGGATGCATTAACTAATTTTGCTCATCAGCAGGGCGCTTTAGTCATTGGAGTCGTCAATCCAATAGCCATGGCCTTGCTGAAAGAACCCGGAAAATGGGGGGAAAAAGGCGCAGATATCGTTTGCGGCGAAGGTCAGCCACTAGGCATTCCTTTGGCTTCGGGCGGCCCTTATTTTGGCTTTTTATGTTGCCGAAAAACTTTTGTCCGGCAATTGCCGGGCAGAATAGTTGGGCGCACTCATGATTCCCAAGGCCGTACGGGCTACACTTTGACTTTGCAAACCCGCGAGCAGCATATCCGCAGGGCTAAGGCGACTTCTAATATTTGCACGAATCAAGGTTTATTAGTTACCGCGGCTACTATCTATATGAGTTTGCTGGGCGGTAGAGGATTACAAAATGTGGCGGCGGTCAGTCATCATCATGCCAGATTGCTGCAAGAGAGCTTAACCGCCATTCCGGGGGTGGTTTCAGTTTTTTCCAGGCCTATATTTCATGAATTCGTGATTCGTTTGCCAATGCCGGTGAATGAAGTTTTAAAGCAACTGGCCAGGCAAGGGCTCGAAGCTGGGTTTAGTTTAGTTGAGGATTATCCTCAATTGAGCGATTGCTTACTGGTTTGCGCGACTGAAACTAAAACACAACAAGATTTACTGCGTTATCAGCAATGTTTAGAGCAGTGTTTAAACAACAAATAGGTTGAATTATGGAACTTATTTTCGAAAAATCTCAACCCGGGCGTGTCTCATCGGCTCATTTAAATCATTTTTCTGGAGATTTTAAGGATATTCCCGAACATTTATTGCGGGGAGGTTTGCCGTCTCTGCCGGAAGTTTCAGAATTAGATGTTGTTCGTCATTATACTCAACTATCGACTCGAAATTTTTCAGTCGACACCCATCTTTATCCTTTAGGCTCCTGTACGATGAAATATAATCCACGTGCGGCGCATTGCCTGGCTTCTTTATCTGGATTTTTAAATCGGCATCCTTATCAGTCAGTGGAGCATAGCCAGGGATTTTTAGCCTGTTTATATGAGTTGCAAACTACATTGGCCGAAGTGACTGGAATGGCCGCGGTATCTTTAACGCCTATGGCGGGTTCTCAGGGAGAATTTGCTGGTGTGGCTATGATTCAGGCTTATCATCAATCCCGGGGTGATCTTAATCGCACTGAAATGTTGATTCCTGATGCAGCCCACGGCACTAACCCCGCTTCAGCGGCGATGTGTGGGCTGCAGGTTAGGGAGGTCCCGACAACGTCTGCAGGAGATTTAGATTTAGCGGTGTTAGCGGCGATGGCGGGTCCTAAAACTGCGGGTATTATGTTAACTAATCCTTCCACCTTTGGGCTGTTTGAAAGGCAAATTAGTGAAATTGCTAAAATTGTTCATCAAGCGGGGGGGTTATTATATTACGATGGCGCTAATTTAAATGCGATTTTAGGAGAAGTTCGTCCGGGGGATATGGGGTTTGATGTTATGCATCTTAATCTCCATAAAACTTTTGCAACTCCGCATGGCGGTGGGGGGCCGGGAGCCGGACCAGTGGCCGCCAATGAGCGGCTGAAAGCTTTTTTACCTTTGCCTATGGTGGCTCAAGAAAGGGCTGGATTTCGTTGGTTAAATACGGCTGATTGTCCGCAAAGTATTGGTAGATTATCCGCTTTTATGGGTAATGCTGGGGTTTTGTTGCGGGCTTTTATTTATACGCGTTTATTAGGTAGATCGGGAATGCGGCGGGTTTCTCAATTTGCGGTGTTAAATGCTAATTATTTGATGCAGCGGTTAACTGAGGTTGGCTATACGGTTGCTTTTCCAGGGCGGCGGGCAGCCCATGAATTTATTATCACGGCTAAACCGCTGACTCTTGCATATGGGGTTACTGCTCAGGATATTGCTAAGCGTTTACTGGATTACAATTGCTACGCCCCAACTGTTTATTTTCCGCAGCGGGTGCCTGAATGTTTGTTGATTGAACCTACGGAAACTGAAAGTAAGCAAAAATTGGATGAATTTGTCGAAATTATGGCGACAATTCTGGATGAAATTAAACATAACCCGCAGTTATTAAAGCAAGCGCCTCTTAAACAGGTGGTTGGGCGTCTGGATGAAGTCAAGGCCGCGCGAGAGCTGGATCTTAGTTTGATTTCGGATTAAGGCATTATTCAGATAGCTAAAATGAGGCAAAATAGTGTAAGTTGAAAGCATGAGGATAACCAATTCTTTTTCATATGGATGTATTGGAATATATTTTTTGTGGTAAAATAGCTTCTTATGTCACCTATTTTGCCGCATTACCCTGCCTTAGTCATTCCGGCTTATCAGCCGGATGATCAGTTGTTGCAATTGATTCAGGCCCTTAGGGGACAGCGGCCTGAACAACTTATTATTGTCGTCAATGACGGTTCCGATCATCATAAAATGACTTTATTTGAGCAGCTGCTCAATTATCAAGTTGAAGTTCTTCATCATGATCGAAATTTGGGCAAAGGCCAGGCTTTGAAAACTGCTTTCGCCCATTATCTGCAATTGATCGGCGACAATGCCTTAGGGGTGATCACCGCCGATGCGGATGGCCAGCACTCTGTGGATGATATCCTCGCTCTGTCGGATGCTTTGGCGGAAACCGCCCATCATCTTCATCTGGGGGTCAGAAATTTTACTTTGCAATCTATTCCATTGCGAAGCAGATTTGGTAACGTTTTGACCAGCTATATTTTCCGCAAAATCAGTTCATCGACGCTTTATGATACCCAAACAGGTTTGCGTGGAATTCCGGCAAAATTATTAAAATCCTTGCTCAATAGCCGCTTACAGGGTTATGAGTTAGAAATGGAAATGCTATTAATAGCAGCTAGGCAGCAAATTCGTATGAATCAAATTCCAATCAAAACCATTTATTTCAATAATAACGCCCAATCTCATTTTAGTCCTATCCGTGATTCTTTTAAAATTTATCGAGTAGTTGCTCGTTTTTTATTTTCACGCAGGAAAACAGATTTTCAATGATAAATTTCCATTCGCCGTTATTGACGGATTTTTATGAGCTGACCATGGCTTATGCTTATTGGCGGCAAGGAATGGCTGAGCGGGAAGCCGTTTTTCATTTGTTTTTCCGGCGCTCGCCCTTCAAAGGCAAATATACCATCCATTGCGGGTTGAGCAGGGTGATTGATTATTTAAAAAATTGGCGTTTTTCCGCCGATGAGTTAAGTTATTTGGCCTCTTTATTAGATAAAATGGGCCAGCCTTTATTTGATAGCGGTTTTTTAGATTATTTATCAGACTTACGTTTTAGCGCCGACTTATTTGCAATGGTTGAAGGTCAGGTGGCGTTTGGTCAAGAGCCTGTGATCAGAGTTCAAGGGCCTCTTCTTCAGTGCCAGTTAATCGAAACTCCATTAATTAATTTAACTAATTTTGCTTCTTTAGTCGCGACTAAAGCAACCCGGGTTTGTGCGGCCGCGGGTCAAGATACCGTTTTGGAGTTTGGTTTGCGCAGAGCGCAGGGACCTGATGGGGGTTTAACCGCCAGCCGGGCCTCTTATATCGGAGGTTGCGAATCGGTTTCAAATACTTTGGCGGCGATGGCTTATCAAATTCCTCCTTGTGGAACTATGGCCCATAGTTGGGTCATGGCTTTTGCTGATGAATTGACTGCTTTTGAAAAATTTTCTGAAATAATGCCGGACAATGCAATTTTGCTTGTCGATACTTATAACACAGCGCAAGGAGTTAAAAATGCGATTGCAGTCGGTAAACAATTACGATCACAAAATAAAGCGCTGTTAGGCATTCGCCTGGATTCTGGGGATTTAAATGAGTTAAGTCATAAAGCCCGGCAAATGTTAGACGCCGAAGGTTTTTCAACGACTAAAATTATCGCCAGCGGTGATTTAGATGAGTATCAGATTGCGCAGCTCAAAAATCAAAAAGCTCCCATAGATATATGGGGCGTGGGCACTCGGTTGACCACGGCTTGGGATCAGCCTGCTTTAGATATGGCTTATAAATTGGCCGCGATACGTGATGAGCAAGGGCGTTGGCAATATAAGGCCAAGCGTTCAGACCAATTAAGCAAATCCACTTACCCAGGAATTCAACAGGTTCGGCGCTTTTTTTCTGGGAAACGTTGGCTCAAGGATGTTATTTATGATCGGGAACTGGGTTTCGCGGCAAGCTTTAATAAAGATGGTGATCATCACGAGGATTTATTAATTCCTGTTTTTAAAGAAGGCCAGTTGGTTTACCAGGAGCCTTCAATCGCTGAAATTCGCAATTATTGTCTTAGACAACTGCAGAGCTTCAAGGATTCTGAAATACAGGAATATCCAGTGATTATTGAGCCGAGTTTGCAAGCAGTTAAAGAAAAATTGCTGGGCTGAAAACGCAGCGGCTATACTCAAAACGCTTAGGTTTTCGGTGTTATAGCGCCCAGCGATTGATGAGATTGAAACGTTCTGACTGAGAAAAGCCGCAGGTAAAAAAGAAGGGAGCAATAGGTAAACACTCTAAACCTGGATCCATTACAAGGAAAATGTATCGAATGGGTGAAGTTGGGATTTTAACCCTCAACTTACAGCGCATTCTAATCGTTACTCTTAAAAAAGTATCGATTCAGTTAGCAATGCTTATCTATTTTCTCCCTTCATCTATAATTATAGACTAAATTTATGAAAAAATTAAATGAACTAAGCGCCCAATTTTTGGGGCGGCCTTATCAAGTCGGCGCTTTAGGGGAAGGTGAGAAAGGTTATTTTGATCAATATCCATTATATAGTATGGATGCTTTTGATTGTTTGACTTACGTCAATACGGTCTTGGCTTTATTTTTTGCCAATAGTTGGACTGAATTTCCCAAGAAAATAGCTGAAATTAATTATCGAAATTCAATAGTAGCTTACGAGAATCGCCATCATTTTATGGGGGTTGATTGGAATCCAGAAAATGCTCGATTGGGTTTTGTCCAGGATATTACCTCAAAAATAATGGATGATAAGGGCGGCCCTGTCAGCCTGATCGCAGAAACTTTAATTGACCGGCCTAATTGGTTGCGGCGGCGTCAAGCACAGGACATCAGATTAATTCAGTCTTTGTCCCAGGAGCAGTTAGCCGCAAGACTACAGGAAATGCATGGTTTGGCAGATCGCTTGAAGGCTGAAGTGAGTTATCTGCCTTATATTCCACTTAACAAATTATTTACTGAAAAAGGTGAGCCTGAATTTAAAATTTTTTCTCAAATCCCGGATGGCGCTATAATTGAAATTGTTCGGCCTAATTGGGATATTCGAGAAAAAATTGGCACTCACATTGATGTCACTCACTTGGGCTTTTTTTTCAAGCAATCCCATCAGCTTATTTTTCGCGACGCCAGTTTGTTAAAGCAAAAAGTGGCGGATACTCTTTTAATAGATTATTTGCGTCAGTATCTTCATCATCCTTCAATACAAGGAATTAATATCCAGGCTATTGCTAGCTACTAAATTTTCTGGCGTTTCGAAGATTATAAATTAGGGCAGCTCCGTTTTTTTGTTTGAACAGAATTGAGAACAAGATTGGGGTTTATTGCTTTGCCATGTTTGTACAAACCAAAATGCAAATGAGGCCCCGTTGATAAACCAGTATTGCCGACATAACCAATAATTTGACCTTTCAAAACGAATTGTCCCGGTTTTAAAAAATAATGAATCCGGCTCATGTGAGCATATAAGGATTGATAGTGGTGTTTATGCTGAATCATTATGGTTTTGCCATAGCCGCCGTTCCAGCCGGCAAAAATAATTCGACCATTGGCTATTGCCCGGATAGGTGTGCCAGTGGGGGCAACATAATCAATTCCATAATGGGGTCTGCTTATATGTAATATAGGATGCCAGCGATGAAGCGTGTAGCCGTCACTAATTCGAGTGAACTTAATCGGAGCAGTTAAAAATACTGAATTATTTAAAACGGGTACTTTACGAATATTTTCTTGCGGTAAAATTATCACAGGTTGTTGTTCAGGTTGCTCTTCTTTAGTCACGTTAGTTACAATCGATATTTTAGTGATCTTTGCGGACTTAAAGTCTTCCCAGGAAACTGGGTTTAAAAAAAGGAAGCTTAATGTTAGAAATACTATTGTATGATTTAAAATGGAAGATGTTGCTCTCATAGAAGTAAAGCTAGCACACCTTTTTTATTTAGCGAAAAAGCAGTTTTTTTGGGCAATTATTGGTTTTTTAATTTGCATCTTTTGGTTCGAGGGTATAAAAATGACGACAATTGAACAAGCGTTCAACGAAATTAAACGGGGCACTGTAGATATATTATTAGAAGAAGAACTTTTGGAGCGTTTGCGGGAAGGTAAGCCGCTGCGAATTAAGCTCGGTTTTGATCCCACGGCTCCCGATATCCATTTGGGTCATACTGTCTTAATCAATAAATTGCGTCAATTTCAACAATTGGGCCATAAAGTGCTATTTTTGGTAGGTGATTTTACCGCTATGATTGGCGATCCCAGTGGGAAAAGCGCAACCCGCCCACCTCTGACTCGCGAGCAAGTCTTAGCCAACGCTAAAACTTATCAAGATCAGATATTTAAAATATTAGACCCTGAAAAAACTACGGTAATGTTTAATTCTTCCTGGATGGGTAAATTATCGGCTGAAGATTTAATCCGACTCGCAGCAACTCATACAGTGGCTAGAATGTTGGAGCGAGATGATTTTAACAAGCGTTATAGCAATAACTCTCCTATCGCCATTCATGAATTTCTTTATCCACTATTGCAAGGTTATGATTCGGTGGCTATGGAAGCTGATATTGAGCTGGGCGGCACTGATCAAAGGTTTAATCTGTTAATGGGAAGGGAGTTACAAAAACATTATGGACAGAAACCTCAAATAGTGATTACTATGCCTTTATTGGAAGGATTAGACGGTGTTAACAAAATGTCGAAATCTCTCGGAAACTATATCGGTATTACTGAGCCGCCGTTGGAAATAATACGCAAGATTTTGCGGATAGATGATCACTTGATGTGGCGTTACTATGAATTACTGAGCTTTAAATCTTTTTTAGATATTGAGAGTCTCCGAAATCAGGTTAGAGCGGGTGCAGATCCCTGTGAGGTAAAAAGAGAGTTAGCTATAGAAATATCTGAACGGTTTCATGGCAAAGAGAAAACCGATGAAGCTGTGGGAATCATAGATCAGTCACGTAAATTAAGAAATGCTTCTGGAAAGGAGCAAATTAATCAGATACTGGAGGCTAGTAAAAACCAAGAGCATATACTTCATCCTAAAGAAGGAGCGCTATCAGTTTGGATAGCTCACGCCTTACTTGAGTTAAAATGGGTCAAAAGTAGTTCCGAAGCTTTAAATAAACTAAAAGAGGGGGCCATTTATTTAGATGGAGAGCAGGTTCAAGACAAAAATTTCCAGATTCCAGTGGGAGAAGACCCTCATTTGATAAAATTTAAAGACAGAATTGCTAGAATCAAAATTTTGTCACCCTAAAGGACATTATTTTTTTAAGAAAGGTTATATCATTGAATTTAAAGAATATTAAAACTTTGGCCCCAAAATTCAAGGGCTAAAATAGAGTTATTATTCATTTGAAAATATAATTTAAATATACTATACTTAATAGATACGCAGCAGATGAGATGAATTAGGTCTTGACCCGCCTGATATAAGTCTTTGAAAATAAATGGAATTAGTGATAACTGTGAAATTATTTTAAAATATATTAACTATTTTCGAAAATAGTGTTGACAAACCCTTAGAAATCCGTAGAATGGCAACTCTTCCCGATAAGGGAAACGATCTTTAAAAAACAGCAGTACATAAATATGAAAGCAGTTTAAGTGAGTGCTTTGGGTAGATAATTGAATCTTTAAGAAATTATCGATGCCAAACGCCAACTTAACACTGGCGTTTGTGCGTCGAGTCCGATCAAGCAGCGAAAGCTGCGAAACTTTAAAGTGAAGAGTTTGATTCTGGCTCAGATTGAACGCTAGCGGCATGCTTAACACATGCAAGTCGAGCGGCAGCGCATCCTGGGGCAACCCAGGAGGGCGGCGAGCGGCGGACGGGTGAGTAATGCGTAGGAATCTGCCTTATAGTGGGGGACAACCCGGGGAAACTCGGGCTAATACCGCATAATCTCTAAGGAGCAAAGTAGGGGACCTTCGGGCCTTACGCTATAAGATGAGCCTGCGTCGGATTAGCTAGTTGGTAGGGTAAAGGCCTACCAAGGCGACGATCCGTAGCTGGTCTGAGAGGACGATCAGCCACACTGGGACTGAGACACGGCCCAGACTCCTACGGGAGGCAGCAGTGGGGA
>Ga0163144_10012576_pt1 | contig 17759 bp, 15 predicted proteins | sample OliLak19BULKMAT1_FD_123175 | JGI IMG/M metagenome (GOLD analysis project Ga0163144, IMG submission 123175) | Freshwater microbial mat bacterial communities from Lake Vanda, McMurdo Dry Valleys, Antarctica - Oligotrophic Lake LV.19.BULKMAT1 | ecosystem: Environmental > Aquatic > Freshwater >...
GAGGACTAAGCAAATCCTCTGACGATTCTATTTTGAGGTTGTGTTTGCCAGTTCTCATTTATCTTCCTCCTGACCGTATTCTTTCCAGGTGCTAACCAAGTTGTTCATGGCCTTGTCAAAATCAATAAGCTCATGCCCCAAGCTATGGGCCCATGCAATCAGACCAGCGGCTTCTATAAACGCTTCTGTTTTAAGTAACTTTTTGTTCTGAGCGTCAGATAAGGTCTCGGGCACATAATTAGCAGGGAACGGAACAAAACAGCTTCCCATGATGCAGTGCCCTTTGTCAACCGAGTTATATACCCACCCAGTCGGAGTCTCAATTCGGGTTACGAACAAGTGTCCGTCCGATATGATTTCCTGAGCATGGTTTTGAGGGGGATATGTTTCCATTGTTACGTCCAGTGTTGTTTCGTTAGTCATATATCTCCTTCGAGGGTTTAACAGGGGTCGGTCTCGTCAATCCAACGTGGTCCACTATTCCAATTGACTTGGCTTCGTCGGCTGTCATATACCAGTCTGTATTTTTACGTGACGAAAATTTTTCTGTAAGCCAATTCTTATCCCTGCCCATATCTAAGGACATATTGGTTAGAATTAGCTCGTTTACTTTATTGAACTGTTCAGCAGTTGCCATAAACTCAGAGTTTTTTAACATAAACGTCTGTCCAGAAGTTTCGTGCATCATAACAGAAGCACTTGGGGCTGCGAATCTAAGTCCTTTTGTTCCAGACGCAGCGATAGGCACAGCACAGGAATAAGCCCTGCCTATTATAGTTGTTGATACGGGTTTTTTGGCGCTTTTTATTAGATCTCTCATGCCCAGCATACAGCTGACCTCACCTCCGCCTGAGTTGATAAAAATATCAATAGCCGACACATTACTGTCAGCCTCAAGACGGAAAAAGTCTGTGCAAAATCTTTTTAAAGAGCCTTCATCAAAATCAATTATCCAAATCATAAAACCTTTCTTAAGAATCTCACGTCCTTGGGAGACGATCGCTAGAATTTAAAACTATCATAAAGACCTGAAGAAGACAAGCTCAAAAACTGAAAGTCAAAGTTGATTTTCGCTGTCTAATGAGATTTCTTCCCAATTTGCAAGGTCTTTCTTGGCTATTGTTACTAAGTCCTCGCTCACGCAGAACCATCTGTTTTTGCTAAAAGAAGATACGTTCCACCACCTGCCTCGGATCTTTAGAGACTCGGCGCTTGAGTCAACGGAGATTATTTGAATAGCCACGTCTACGTTTGCCACATGCTGGTAACATTTACCTATAGTCATTTTAATCTCTTTTCCACCCATACTGTCTTATTATTCCGCAAACGGAGGGGCAAGTCAAGCAAAAAAAAAGCCTGAGGTCTCCCCCAGGCTTTCGTATTAAAGACTTCTTTGGCTATGACATGGACCGAAGCCCACAGGACATGCATTCTAGAAGGTTTCCGTTCAATGTGTGCCCCCATTTGTGCAGATGGCGAACCTTTGGCTTTTTGCTGTACTCTACTATCTCAACAATCAAAGCCCCACCCAGAGACACTAAAAGAACGGTTAATAATTCAATCATTTCACCTCCTGCCACATCATGCTCCGTTGTTTTTTGATAAATTGCCAAATGGACTCCAAAGGGACGGCAATCCCAAAGCTTAAGCTACCTTGTCCTGCAAAGATAACCCCTGCCAGCTCTCCGCTGTCGTTAAAAATAGGGGAGCCTGAACTACCGGGCATTATTAGGGACGACACTAGGTGTCCCTCTCTTGTTACAAACTGAGGAATTTTGCCTGATGACAGACAGGTCCTTGCAAGCAATAGGTCTAAGTAGTCAGCGGTCTCGCAATCCTTATAACTCTCGATTAGGGTGACAATCATGTGCTCTGAGAAATGCCCCTCTGTGACTATAACTGGAAGTAGAGCTGGATGACCAACTACGATAGACTTATCTCCAACTTCTGGAGCTTTGTTCGCAATTTTAACATCAATGCCTAAGTCGGCGTCTATACCGATCAGGCATAGGTCGTGAGATGGGTCTATTTTCAAATAATGGATACGATGTGTTAAATGGCCCGGGGTTTCAATTACTCCGCCCTTTGTAGCGTTGCAGACGTGTTTGTTGGTCAGTATGATCGACCCACCTTGCCCAGAGCTTAAAATCAGTCCCGAGCCTCCGCTGTTTCCAGCACTGTTGAGGACTTTGACCGAGACTTTCATAAAATCTTTGGTTGTTTTAGGTCTGAAGTATAGATCGGAACCGCAAGCGTGGGCTCCCAGAAGTATGGCCGAGGCCATAATGATGATTAACAATAACGCACGACCTTTTTCCATATGTCCTCCATGGAAAGCGTGTGCCTGACTTGAACCCGTGAATAGATAAGACATCACACGTTCTAATATTAGATTACCGTTATTGAAAAAAAAGCGATAAGAAAGACTTAAATGGTCGCATTATTAATGCTAATGAAAGTGAAGCTGGGAGGCGGCCCAGACTGCCAAAACGGTTGTAGCGACCCCCAGGCCAAAATATAGGAGCTGATTAGAGGTTCTTAGATTTTCGTATTGATTCAGAGAGTCGTATGCTTTTGATGATGTTTTTAGCCAAAGCTCTGTTCTTTTCTCAGAAACATCCAAAGCCAAATCCTTAAGCTCGATTACTTTCTTCAAACTTTCGTTTTCCTGAACCAAGTTGCCAACGCACACGTGAAGCTCTTTGGTGTAGATATATCCCCCTTGAGTCTCCCTGATGTCCTTCCAGTTACACTCCGCTTGAGCGAACTGGGACACCAATAGGGATAGGATTAGAAGAATCTTCATTTTTTGTGCCAGTCTTGATCAACAGGAAGCTTTGTTTTTTCTTGCTCTGCCTTTGCCCTGTCTTTGTACGATCCCAGTGCTGTTTTTAACGCCGCATCCTTTAGCTCTGCCTCAGCTTTAGTCTGATTAGCCTTAGAAACAACTAAGACCATTAAGGCTTCTTTAAAAATTAACAGGAGGACAATAGGAATTAGCACAATGGAAAAGATCCAAAATACGGCGGGCTTCTCTTTTGCTAGTTGGAATATTTTATTATCGATCATATGTGCTCGGGGGGACTATGTGAACAACTGTTACCTTTAATGGGATTGTTTCGCTTAAAATTAAAAACGCTAACGCATATAGCACAGCTAAGCTTGCGTTCTCGACGGTCCACGATATTGTCACTGCGTTGTAAACACGAGAAACCCACGCGGGCATAAATGGGTTGTTGTAGTCTTCTTTTGATCTACTCCCGGTAGGGGCGGCGGGTGTGGGGGCTTTTTCTACAACCGGTTCTTTTTTGGTCTCCATAAATTTTTCTTCCTTATCTTTAAGGTATATGGCCCATTAGGATTTGTCAACTTGTTTTTCTGCTATTTCTACATTTTTACCAGATTTTGTTATTTTTCTTCCAAAATACAGGGCAGCGCACATACCGAAGAGGTAGTTTGCGTTTTCTGAGTCGATACCACCGAGAAACAGGGACACCTTTGCACTTTGGGCTAGGACGGCAGAAGTGAATGAAACGGCTAGCATTGTTAGCGTAACACTGGGAGCCTCAGTCTTTGGGTCTCTGATAAAGAATATAGGCAGGCCGCCTTGAGTAAGTTTTTCTATAATATCTTTAAAAGAGTCCATTGTATGTAGATTATCACTTTAGCTAAGTAGTTGTTCTTACTTGAATTTAGACAGCCTTTGCCTGAACCATAATCTTTAGGGTGAGGATTTGATGTCTAACAATAAAATTGAGATTTCCGTAATATCAAAAGGTGGAGACGCTTCCGAAAGGGGTAGGAATAATTATTCCAATAATAGCACCCCTATTTCAAATAGTGCTAACGAGGCCAGAAGTCAGCTTCAGGGCGACTCTTCTACCATTCCCAAGACGAAGAAAGAAAAAAAGGAAGGCATAGACTGGCTAATCACACGCAATGAAAAAGAAAAACTTTACAACGAGATACTCAACACTCGACTAAATACGTTAAAAAATATGTCGCTTTTAAAGCTACCCGAGGGGAGCTTTGGCGGTCCAGGCGGTGGTGGCGGTGGTGGCGGTCCAGGTGGCGGCGGTGGCGGTCCAGGAGGCGGAGCGGGCGCAGGCTCAAAAATAGCAGGGCTAGTCGCCTCTGTTGGTCACACTTTATCGAGAACTATCTTCGCTGCCAACTACTCAGACTTAGCAAGTTCACAGATAAAAGGGGCCACAGCGGCAAACAGGGATCACTTCTCAATAAGACAGGCGCAAGGAGACTTAAGCTCATCTATTTTTAGAGATAAAATCAAAGAAGGGTCTGAGAATGCCCCGAGTAAGGCAGGACTTTTCGCTCAAGACACACTAAGCGTTGCTGCTGACGCAGCAGGCCTTATTGTCTCACTATTGGCCGTAGGAACTAGCCCTCTGACGGGCGGATTCGGGGCCCTAGCAGGTGGAGTAGGGGCCATGGCTTTCGGAGGACGACTGCTAAACAGAATTACTCCTTCGTCCTTGAACTACGGAGATGAGCTAGAGAGAAGAACCAGTCAAGGTATGATCGACGCCCAAATGGCAAAGATCAACGAAGACCCTGTGCGTAAGGCAATGATGGAGACCATGTTCTCTAGGGGTAGTACTCAGGGAACCTTTGAATTAGGAGACTTTGCCTCAAATTTAAATAAGCTTGGGTATGGAGGCGTTGCAAACGAAGAAATAGGAATCTTGTCTTCGGGTACTGATTCTGCAAATGCTCAAAAAATGATAGTCAAGAACATAGCCGAAGGAACGAAGATCGGTATGGACGCAACGGTCAACGCTAAAGAGATGAAAATGCTTGTGAACATTTTATCTAGCGGTCAAATTGCTGGAGGTGTTTACACAGACGCAGGGGCAAAATCTTTTAACGAGACCTTTATGAGTAGGTTTGCCGATGTTTCTAACGAAGTGGGAATAAAAGCTGGGGTAAGTGCAAATGAATTTGTCTCTAGTTTCGGCTCTCAGTCTGGTGGAGCATATGGTGCTGCTCAGTATACTGCGTATTCAAAAGCAGGCATATTAACGAGTGGCGTTGGGCTTAACAGTCAGTTTGCGATGCTTAAGCCAGAAGAGCTTAATGTTGATAACGAGATTGTTAAATTAGTAGCGCAAGAATCTGGAAAGACTCCCGAGGAAATTGTAAGGCTCGGGAAAGAGATTAAAAACTCGGCCACCCTGGCTTTTAATCCAACCGCTCGGAATGCTGTGGGGCGTGCAGAGTCCGAGAGAGCAAAAAGAGACAACTATCTAGCTATGTCCCCAGAAGATCAGAAAACTTTTGAAGGAAGTGTCCTTAGTGAACAGCAGATCAGTGATTTGCAGAAGAGGGCCGTCATAGAGCAGGCCGCAATACGTGGCGACAAGCTCTCTAATAAGGATATAGATGCCAGAGTAGCAGCCCAATTCTCCGAAACGGGGGCCATGCCCAGAGCGCAACAAGGAAATCAAGCAGCCATGGATTTGGTTAACGAATATAATCCAACGCTAAACACTAATCAAAGTGGACCAAAATCCCGAATGTTAGTCATAGAGGAGCCAGAGCTAAAGAGCGAGACAGAGGACGAAACTATCGCTGCTGGAAGCGGCTTTATTAATGCAGATACCGCTGCCGAAAAGCTTGCAAAATCCTTGGACTCCTTAGCAGATCGCATAAATGAGATGGAAAGAGCAAGCAAGATGACGGGTTACTATACGGGGCCACGCTCCTTACTACCAGGGTCTAAGATCTAATGAGCAACTTTAATGTAAAATCCGTAAATCAAACTGTAAAATCATCCGATGGGAATAATCACCAGACTTCGCCCGGTTGGATGTTAACTGTCGTAAGTTTTATTAACCCAGAACTGCGAAACCCGATACCATCAGAGTATGGGACCACACCCTCTGTCAGAGCTACAGCAAGCAGACCTCCAAAATGGAATAGTCAAATAGGCGGATCAACCCTCACTAACGACAAACCTTTGATAATCACATCAGACTGCATAAACCTTACCGTGTCTCATTCAAAAAGTTCTCCTCACGGGTCCTTAAGAACTGTCCTAATGCCTGGTAATATAAATTACATGGCCGCTATCTCGGCAGGCGACTATGTCCTAGCTAACATGCTTGACTATCAGCAACAGATTACTGACGACACTCAAACTGAAGACTCACTTGTCACTAGGGCTGAAAAACTAAAGCCAATCAATTTAATATCTGACGGATTCAAAGGGGTTTTCAAGGTCACTTCTGTTCGCCAAGAACTTTCAGTTGACGCATCTGGCCGTAAGTTTTTGGCCTATGTATTAGAAGGCAAGTCTTTTCAAGAGTTTGAAAACTCTATTTATTTTAGTCCCTATATAACAAGGCCTTTTGGGGAAGAGCAGGATCTAAAGTATTTAGCAAACATTGGAGCGACAATGCAAAGCAAGACGGGCCTAGCTGGACCCATACAAAGCATTGTTCAAAATTTTATAAGCCTGATCCTTGGCGGAGGTCCGACCCTCAAGGATGGCCCACCAAGCAGTACTCCAGTCAACGGGGCTCCTCTTAAGAAGGCCGACACCTCTGGGGTTCTTGTTTCGCCAAATCAGGCGTTCTTAGTTCCAAAAGGACTGGGGGAATTACTTGGGATACCAAATGCTGTGACCTTTTCTAATTTCTACAGGTTCTTTTTAGGTATTCAAAAATACGGATCATATAGGTCTCCTTCTCCTAAAAAAAGAAAAGGGTCAAATATTCCCTTAGTACAAAATCGTTCCCCTAGCAGCTCTCCGAGTAGCCCAAGTGCTGATGAAGATTTTGATGTTGACGCTTACAACCCCGAGTTTAAACCTAATAAAGCGAATTTCTTCCTGTGCCCCTCTTCAGTTCAAGGCACGACTACAGTTAGACCTGAATATTTCAATCAAAGTTCAGGCTGGTCTATAATCAACGGCTATTCTAACTCTCCCATAAATGAAATGTTTACAACTTTCAGACTTTCGCCAGAAGGGCACATCATGCCTATTTTGGTATTCAGACAGATCCCCTTTAGCTCTAATCACTATGCCTCTCTGGGTAATAATTGTACCCCCTTCCTTTCACTTCCACGCTGGATCGTATCCCCAAGTTTGGTTAAAAGCCTAAGCGTAGGAAGAGATGACGCTCTAAGAGTGAATTTTGTACAAGTGTTCGGGATTCCTTTTGGATACAACGGAAATGCTGAGACCCCTATCGCTCAACAAAGTGCAGCAGGGCAAAACTCCGTTATAGACAGTAGCGATATCAGAAGATCTGGTCTAAGGCCCTATGTGATCCAAAACTCTCTGGACTACAATGCAGGGTTCGGGTTTCGGTCAGCTACGTGGGCCAGACTTTTAGCTGACGCATTAATGGGCGGACAGATGAAGCTCAGTGGCCAGTTGACTTGCTTTGGGATTCAAGATCCTATTGCGCTAGGCGATAACCTAGAATTTGATGGAATCGTTTACCACATAGAAGGTCTCAGTCACTCATGCTCCCTTGAAAACAATGGGCAGAAAACTTTTACCACTACCGTCAACCTTTCTCATGGAATTGACAGTGACAGCAACAATGAATACACTGTATATGGGAATACTATTAACGATCTTTACAAAGACGAGCTTGAAACAGACTATTCGAGTTCTGGGGGTAAGATACTTCCCGGTGTTACGAACGACAGATCGTCAAATAAAGGAGATTCATAGTTATGATGCTACCTAATGGAACCGTATTCCCAAGCGCCCTGTTCAGTCTATCCGAAGACTCGGCTACCAATGTTTACGATAAAAATTACAAAAACTTCGCCCTAAGGGTGGGAATTATTGCGGAGTATATTCCATCTAACAGCCCAAAGTCTGTCAATAAGGTTTATCCAGAATACAATGTCACTGTGTACGAGCAAAACGGAAAAGCTGGAGGAACGCCCACTCTATATAAAAACTGCACGACAGCTCAGGGGTTTGGATCAATAGCTGACTATTTTGAATATGGACTGAGAGGTCAAGAAACTAAGTTTAATGGGGGGAATGGCGTTGATAGCTACGGTCAAGATGGAGCCTTAGTTTTAATGCTATGTATTAATGGTCAGGGCGATCGAGGCATTATAGTTTCCGCTCTCGGGCATCCAAACAGACCATCAAGCCTTAAGCCTGATGAGCTTGGACTATTTTTTGAGTACAACGGAGTCAAGCTTTCAATTGACAACGAAGGTGCTTTAGGTTTTAGTTTCAATGGAGCCACAGACAGCTTTGGTAAGCCAGTCGATAAAGCTCAGGGTACTACTTCTGTTTCGATAGATAAAGAGGGCACGCTTAAGATCCAAAACAAAGCGGCAACTTACATAATTGCGAAGTCAGGAGATGTCACAACCACAGCGTCAGGAAGCTCTACCTTATCGGTTGATAAAAATATTAACATGTCTGCAAACAAAGGAGGCGTGACTTTAAGCACGTCGGGTGATACTCTTAATGTTAAGACCAAGGGCGACTTGGCTAGTTCTATCAAGGGAAATCTAACAGTAGAGTCTAGTTCAGGAAGCATTAAGGTTAACAATAGCCTTGCCATTAAGGCCCAGCAGATAGAGATGGAGGCTCAAATTATGGCAGGAATCAAAGCTCCTCAGATTACGATGGACGGACTATGTTTCGTTGGAGGTAAGGCCGGACTGCCTATCCCAACCTTAGTGAGTACGTACCTAGGCGTGAGCGCCATGGGGCTTGTTATGAGCAATTGTATAAGCGGCTTTTCAACAAAGGTATTTGCAACATGAAAAATAAAAAAGATCAAGTCATAAAAACCCAGGAAGATTTAGACAGACTAATGGTATTTGAAGCCGATAAGTGGTGCATCGTCATGAACAACCAACACGTTGTTTTTGGAGACTCTCCTATTTACACTCGTTTTGAAGCTGATAAAAACTACAGACATTTAATAAAAAATCTTCAAATGATCATTAAACATCCAAATGATCTAGATGAGCAAATAGAGGCCCAGGCTGGGCTTATCAGCGTATACAAGCAGCCGTTCCGAGTACACTAATGCCATTATCTCAAGCCTCCCGTATTGCATTTTCTAAGAAAATAGTTGTATCTGCAAGCCGTGTGGCTTCAGTGGAAAGTATAAAGGTTCAGCTTCAGGCAGAGATCGCTAAGTCTCAGCTTCTCGAAGACGGCAACTTTTCTATCTGGAATACTCAAAATAATCTTGTGAATCTGTATCAAACAGAAAGGCAGTATTTATCGCAACTTTCTTACACTACATATACGGACGCAGATGTCGTGGCGGCCTCAAATTTGACTTCTGGAAACATTTTCTATCCGTCCACTTGGCTAGTTCAGCTTCCGTATCAGTTAGCCCGAGGACTTGGTCTATCGACCTCACCCTTTGTCGGTGAACCCACTAGAATTACTACATTTAACGCATCCCTTGCCGCTCTTTTGGCAATCTCACCGAGCAACCAAAGCAATCGCATTACTGGACAGACATGTCCTGCCGGGGGAAGTGGCGTCAACGGGGTTTCCCTTACGGCCACAACTGGATTTTCAGCTGCCATGAGTGCTGCTATCTCTGACATAGGGAGCCTAAGATCAGCTCTTTCGGCTGAGAAGACTGCTCTTGACGCAATAATAGCGGCAGAAACAAATTCAGCTAGACAAGCTCAGAACACGACAGAGAGGACAAGTGTACTGGCTGCAATTAGTGCAATTGACGTCTGGGTCGGTCTAACGAGTACGATTACGTACACACAAGCAAGCAACCTAACTCAGGTGCAGTTTAATGCCGCCACGGCTAGTTCTGCCGCCCCTGCTCCAATTGGCCTTGATCCCACTAATGTGACTAAGCTAAATCCTATCAACCTAACGGCAATTCAAGCGGCTATCACGACAAGGAGCGCCGCCCTAGCAACACGGACAACTCAACTTACAAATTACATGGGCGGCCTTACCCAAAGCCTAACGACTGGGGTCATTACGGCTACAGGGGGGCCAGTTACAAGCACTTCTCCTAATTTTTACTTTTCAAGGGCTCAAGCTCTACAGCTTAGAATAGGACTTGCCACTGGATCTTTAGTTTCGGTTAACAACATGACTCGTGGAAAGGATTCTCAAGACTCTCAGATTGCTTCCATTAAAAATGAAGCCGCTGTCTACTCAACTCTTTTGGCCTGTTCTTCGTTTGCCGCAGACGCTACAAACACATATCAGGTTAGCGTTAAAGACTCATCTCTCTTCTCTGACGGCGACAGCATTTACCTAGTTTCAGACAATTGTGATGAAATTAGAGCCACAATTCAAGACATACAAGGACAAAGGCTCGTTCTTACGATTAAGATCCCATCTCGATATCTAATTTCTGAGTATTCTAGGCTCTACAAAGAACTGTAATTAAAACAAATAGTTATCCTTTATTTTGCATTTCTTAGCAGGGCTTTTTTCAAACTCGTAATCTTATAATTGATGTTTCTTAGAAATATAACACCCCCTGTAGTACCGGGCATCTCCGTCGAAGGATTAAACACCAAGATCGTACAGCCGTGGGGTTACTTCCAGCAAGGAAAAGAGAATGGCTCTTTTTTCCCCCCTATTGACATTGACCCTGACAGATGGAATAAGCTCTATCCCTACCGACTACTTGTAATTGATATTAACACTAACGCCATTGTGAAAGAATCGCCGACTGGAGTTGGAGGCAGCACGTCTTCGGGGTCTTTTGACAATATTTCTAAAGCAGGCGTCTCTTTGGTAGTAAAAGGTGTTTCTTCCATTTTTAACTCAATTCAGACGACGTTAGCCCCACCACAGGGCGGCTTAATTTTTACTCCCATGACTCAATGGGCCTTTCCCCTGCCTATATCTCCTCAGCAAATTCAAATATCTACCCCATTTTCCATTACAACCATCCCTACGCTAACTGGGATAGTGGAAGAGCACGGAGGGGTACGTTTTAAAATGATTAACTGTTCTGGAACCATGGGTATCGCCCCGTACAGAAAATCAATCGGCGAAAACATAACTGGAAGCTTAGGGGGTCTTTTCTCTGGGACTATCTCAAATGTCGCCAATATCGCTGCACAGGCTAACGCTCTAGTAAGAGGATTTACGTCAACAGACGGAGGCGTAACGGCTGAGGATATGCAAGGTGGGTTTGCTGGAACTGGCTACGCCCAAGCCCTGTTGCTTGATCAATTCTTGGAGCAGTATGCAGAAGCTAAGAGAAACCCAGCCATGGCTGCCTGGAGGCTTGTATTTGACATTCCAAAGCAAAATCAATCTTTTATAGTAACCCCTGTTTTGTTTACGTGGAGTCAGTCGATTGATAGCCCGGGCGAGATAAAATACCAATTTCAATTAAAGGCATGGAAAAGAATAGACCTAGCAGGTCTGAATGTTCCTCCCATCTCTGTCCTTCCAAATGTTACTCCCAGTATACTTCAAAGAGTCAATAGAGCGATAACAAATGCAAGATCCACGGTTGCCGCAGTATCGTCTACGATTCAAGCTGTAAATGGAGATGTTCGTCAAGTCGGCAATGTTATTAGAAATATCTCTCTTTTGGTTAAAGAAATCGCCGGAATCCCTGCCACTGCCGCTGACATGTCGTCAAATTTAGTAAGAGATCTAAAATCGGCTCTCGCTGCCGCCGCCGCAACCATTGACGGAGCCTTTTCGTCAAACTCTCCTGCCTATGTGGGGTCTACCGTTCCTATTGGTCAGGTATCCTCTTTTAGCTCAACGGCACTTAGCTCCCCGTACTCTACTTCTCCTGAGGAAAATCTTCTTGCCGCAAATCAAGTAGTTGGCGGAACGTACACTTCAAGCGAAGGATTGTCAATTCATTCAGTTGCAGAAGGAAACCTAGGACAACAAGCCCAAAATCTTCAGGGGAATGACCCATCAAATGTTGTGTTTAGCAACCCAGATTTATATCCCGAATTTTTTGAGTCAATATCTGTAGATAACCTAGTTCTTACCCCGAACCAAAGAACGCAGGTGAACAATTATCTAGCAAGCGGATCTCTCATAACGATTCAAGACCTACTAGAGGCAAAAGCCTACTTAATTAATCTTGCCAGTCTGCTTGCGAACTACTACGGAAAGGGAAATGAAACCTACGCATATATTTATAAGACCCCTCCTGCAAATATAACGTCAACACCTCTGACAATTGAGCAATTTGACTCATTGGACGCATTTTATGAACTAATTCAGTCAATAAACCTTTTAACTGCAACTCAGCAGATTGATGATGGGCGCATCCAAAGCTCTCTTGGCTATGAGGCTCAGGTTGCTCTAACAAATGGAATCCCCTTTGTGCTAGGTCAGTCTAAAGTTAGGGCTCCAGTGCCGTTTGGTCTAACAATTGAGCAAATTGCGGCCCGATATCTTGGAGATCCGAACCGATGGGTTGAGCTTGCGGCCCTTAACGACCTTCAGGAGCCGTATATTGACGAAAGTGGCTTCATCAGACTCCTTCTTTCAAATGCGAGCGGCAGACTTATAAACGTAAGTAGCAACGAAAACCTATATGTTGGGCAGTCCGTTGTCATAATGGCTCAGACCGTCCCTTCTACAACCAGAAAAATCACACAGATTGAAAAAATAGGCCCTCTTAACGTCCTCGTCACTCTCGACGGGAACGATAATCTAGACATATATACGACAGCTAGACAAGCTAGAATGAAAGCTTACCTGTCTGGAACGGTCAACAGTCAAATGCAGATCTATATTCCATCTGATATCGTAGCGCCAAATGACCTAAGAACACGACCTGTTCCTCGGTTTACAGGCGACGATTTAGTAGGACTTTCTAAAATTGACTGGCTACTAGATGACGGCGGAGACATTGCGCTGGACGCCTACGGAGATTTTAGGCTTGCAGGAGGATTAAATAACCTCATTCAAGCCCTAAAGTTGAAGTTTGCCCAACCTTTTGCAACAAATTTGATGAATCCGACTTTTGGGGCTGGAATTAGTGTTGGAATGAATGTTTCGGATATTGAGTCGAGGTCTTTGTATTCTAAAATAGCGACATCCATTTTAGCAGATCCACGGTTTGGGTCAATCAAAAGACTTCAGATAGATTTTGTTGGGAACACTTTGAACATAAACTTAGCAGTAACAATTGCAAATGGAAGTGGAGTTCTTCCGATCAATTTTAATATCAGTATATAAAGGAAACAATGCCAAACGAAAACAATGTACCAGTCCTTCAAAGTTATGATCAATATTTAGGTGACCTTTTAGCGGCATACCTTTCTGGAACTGGGATCAATGATCTAAATGTTGGGTCTGCTGTTACATCTTTTTTTGAAACTGTTGCCTTGACTACTGCCAGAGCGTCTGGTGATGCCATCCAAATTCTAAAAGACAACTCTGTTGACAGGGCGACTTCAGATTCGCTGCAAAGAATTGCGGCAGATGAGAATCTAAGATTAGTTTCCGCAAAAGTCGCTAGCGGAAATATCACAATTGTTGACACAAGCTTTACCAAAAAATCAACTAAAATTTACTCAGGACAGTCTGCCCCAAACATTGGGTCTACAATCATATACGTTTCAGACGCTTCTTTATTTACTGCTACTGGATCGGTTTACTTAGGAAGAGGGACTTCAAACTCAGAAGGTCCACTTGCATACATCTCAAAAGTAGAGCAGGGATCTTACTGGGTGCTTACCCTAAATCCTGCCAACCCAACAACCAGATACCACAATAACAACGAAAGCGTGATTCTTGCTCAGGGTGGCGTCAGAACTATTCCTGTTAATACGGTAGTTCAAGCCCCTGCTTCGGGAGCTTCTGCCGAAGTAAACTTTAGTGTTTCTCCTCAAGCTATCATCCTAGATGGAGAGACCACGGTTACAGGTGTCCAAGTTGCTTGTTCAGAGATTGGATTGCAAGGAAACGCCCCTGCTGGAGCGATCAAGCTATTTGTCAATCCTCCCAGTGCAAACCTTACTGTTACTAACCCCCTACCTTTCACAGACGGAAGATCCACTGAGACAGACGATCAACTTAGAGCGAGAATAAAGCTAGCTCGTCAATCAATAGGACTAGGAACGGCTACGGCTATCAAGGCTTCAGTTATTGGAGCTTCTCCTGTTGACGAGTCCGAAACTGTTGTCGCTGATTCGATCATCACAGCAGCAGGAGTAACAACTCTTTATATTGACAATGGCGCTACTTACGAAGAAAAAAACGCAGGGGTAGGAATTGAAGATCTAGTCGATTCAGCTTACGGCGGCGAGAGAAATTTTCAACTTCAGTGCGGCGGCAGACAGACCTCTATTACAAAAGCCTATCTTCAAACAAGCCTACTTTCTCCTTTTGCTCTTTTTGGCGGGGAGAACCTTTCCGTTGTTGTCGGCGGTATCGTATCGACTCATGCTTTTTCTTCTTCTAATTTTCTAAGCGCAGGAGGAGCAACGGCATACGAAGTTGTTTCTTCTATTAACGCTGACAATCCACTTCTATATGAAGCGACTACGGCCTCTGGTGGAACTAAGGTTGTTATTAAAGCCAAGGCCGAAAGCTTTGACTATATTGAAATTTCACCAACGACAGGCGTGGATGCAGCACCTATTTTAGGATTCCCGTCCAATTTAGCAGAAACACTCAGACTCTATAAGAACGATGAGCTTTTAATAAAAGATGGGTTTTTAGCAGAAATTGTGGGGAACCCACAGGCTGACTGGAGTAGTGCAATCGTAACAGGAGACACTGTTATTTTAGCAGTTGACGGAACTCCTTCGGTCACTTACATTATTACAAACCAAGATTTTATAAACGAGGGAACTTACTCCACGGTCTCTTCTTCAAATTCCCTACAGTCATGGATCAATGTTTTTAATTCACGGATAGCAGGAGTCACAGCTTCACAACTAGGCTCTTCTATTCAGTTTACTTCAAACAGGGGCTTCAGTGATCAGGCCAGTGTTCAAGTTTCTGTTTCTTCTACATTAGTAACTAAGGGTCTTTTTGACAACGAAGATCTTTTCGCTCAAGGAAGAACGTCTGACTATACTCTTTCAAGAAATACTGCCCAAATAACATTAACCGAACCTCTAGTTGCTGGGGACTCTTTGTCTGCCGGTATTTTTCAAACTGAAGCCACCGTGATCGGTTCTCTTATTTCTGGTGGAATAGTAAACATCGGAAGTACGGCTGGAAGTCTGTCTCAAAGTTTATGGATAGTTGCAGATGATTTAAACGCTGAGGTGATTGCAGGCAATATCGTAGGCAATGCTGTCATTACTGTGTCTAAGCCCGTAGCGAACACTATTAGGTATGAAACAGGACTTGGTAATTTTAGCAATATTTTAATGGGCGATTACGTGATTCTTTGGTCTTACGAATTAGACCTAACGAACAGATTTGAAGCAAGAGTCTCGGCTGTTGATGCCACGTTTAACTGGTTTGAAATAACCGTAACCGCTGCTGAGTTTACCGCCGCTGTCACGGGCGCACAATCCCCGTATCAGGCAGGTATTACCTTCATCAGAACGTCAAACGTGCCTGAAAGATTCAGGCTTCCAGCAGGAACTATTGCTACATTGTCGGCAGCAGCCGCCCTTCTTAATTCTGAGACATATGGAGTCAACTTCTCGGTTATTGACAACACATACCTAACAGTCACAACCCTTACCCGATCTATATCAGGGTCAATTTTAATCGCAGCCGTTGCCTCAAACATGGGACCACTAGGTTTCTTGACAGGCCAGAAAGCTGAAAATACTGAATCCCTAGTTGCGTTTTATCAGTCTGACTACGAAGATGGGGAATACCCTGCTTTTATTCACTCTAATTTTATAACACTGGGAGCAGTTGCCAGTCCTCCTGTCTCATATATTGATGGCGTAAACCAGATGACCTCTGCCATAAACCTATCTACATTGGACCTACATCCAAACTACACGATTGGAATGCTTGAGCCATATGGAGCTATCCTAGATACACTATCTCCAAACGAACAAACTTTCTTAAATGACTATTTAGCTAGCGGCCTTACTTTAGAAGACGATATTTTTGTCAAAAGACTTAGAGTAGCATCGTTAGGCGGCGGAGCCGACAGATTTTATATTGCAGAGCCCCTTAGCTTTGGACCTGCTGATAAATTGGTCGTAGTTTTGGACAACGACGCTGTAAACAAAACTTTTGTTATGCCTATGTATAGAGGGGCAGCCACAAACTCTGGAGTCCCTTCAAGCACGACACAGTTTAATGCCTATGACTCTGAAAATTCCCCAACATCTCCTTTTTCTGGAACTGGCGGCCAGTTTCCTGCTGATTTTAGCTTCAACAATTTCAAAGTCCTGATGCAAGCCAAAGAAGTTCTAAAACAAACGGTGCCTTCAGTTGACGAAACTGCTATACTGTTTAGAGCAGTGCAATGGGATCAGTCTGGTGAGTATGTTAACGTAGGTTACACATATCCATCTACAGCAAACGCAGCAATCTCAAGCGTTTCAAGCGTTTCTGACAATGTAGAAATTCTAATCAGTCTTAAAAGCGGTCCTCTTGATGTTACGCCCGGTCTGCTTCCAACTACAAGATGGACAGTGACAAGGTCTTCAAATACTCCAGTAGTTGGGACAGACAGACTAACATACACTTACTCATCGGGGTCGGCTCCAACGCTTCCTGCTTTGGTTGGACACTATGTCAATATCCCTACAGCATCTGAGCTGTCTCTTATAAACGATGGAATCTACCTAGTCACAGCGTCAGGAGTTACCTCTTTTTCTGTAGACAGGACGACTGGAGACGGGCAAGAAGAATTCGATAGAGAAGGTGGGGCGATTATTTTTTACGGAGCGGTGGACACCACAGCTGCGGAAATCGTGACATATGTTACGTCAACTGTTTCCGTTTCTTCTGTAGTTTCTGCAACGCTAGTCAATGACAATGGAACTTCTGGAGCTGGAATCATTTCTAGATCTACTTATGACGGATCGGCCTTTGCTTACTATACTTTATATTTAAAAGATGGTGTGAACTGGATTCTTAGTAGTGACCTAGATGCTATATCCCCTGTCCCCCAGTTTATATTGAAACGACCTTTAGCATTAATTTCGGCAGTCGGTTATAATTTTTTTGCCGCTGAGCCACTTAAGCTAGTTCCTACAGATGTAAATCAAGTAAATGAGTTGTCTAATATATTGGCGGTTTCAGGCATCACAAGTGTCGGAACAGTAAGTCTGTCCGATAACACTAAAAAAATTGAGCTTGCGACAAACATTCTAGGGGGCCAAGGAGCCGTCCAGATTGTCGGAGGAACTGCAAATTCTGCTTCTGGTTCTGTTTTAAATACGTCACAAGTAGTTGACAATCAATTTATTAACACGTACATTGGCAATCCAAATTTACTTGGATTTACAAGCAATCAGCTTGTGAAGCTTACTGCCCAGAACAAGCAAAATAAATCAATGCTACTGGCTGGCGACGAATTGGTTACTATTACCCCAAATTCTCCGATCGCAGGCTATTCAAGTGTTACGCTCGGTGTTTCTAGTTCAATAACAGAAAGAAGATTCGGCATTCAGAGAACAAACCAGAGAACAAGAGGAAGATCTTTTAAGATTGAGAAACAGGGTCTACTTTCATGTTTGAGCTGGGATGGAATAAGCGGAACTAGTCCACTATTTAGCACAACCGCTGAGATTGACTTTACGGTTGGGGACACAGTCTATGTTGAAAAAGTGGGCTCTAGCGCAAACTACGTAATTACAGGAACGACCAATTTCACGGAAGTGGATATCGGGGA
>Ga0163144_10012577_pt1 | contig 17759 bp, 10 predicted proteins | sample OliLak19BULKMAT1_FD_123175 | JGI IMG/M metagenome (GOLD analysis project Ga0163144, IMG submission 123175) | Freshwater microbial mat bacterial communities from Lake Vanda, McMurdo Dry Valleys, Antarctica - Oligotrophic Lake LV.19.BULKMAT1 | ecosystem: Environmental > Aquatic > Freshwater >...
CGTCACACTCACCACCTGCGCCGCAGGCATGGCATCCCGCACGGTCGCCTGCAGTTGGCGATCGTTGTCTCCGATGACGAGGATGCGTTCGGTGGTCGGGCGGTACATCGGCACGTCATTGTAGCCGACTGGCCGCCGGGGGCGAAGTGTATTCTTCGTCCGATGTACTGCAATTGACACCAACCCGATCCGCCGAACGAAGATGGGAAAGACAAACCGCGAAAGACGAGAAAGGCGTCAGAATCAAACTCGTGCGAGGTAAATTTTTCCTCGATCGTGTGGCGTTCGTTGCGGTGGTGAAGCTGCGTGAGTTATGCGGGTCGTACCGCGCAAACTGGTGCATTTTTGCAACCTGATCACCGATCAGTATCACCGTCAGAAGCGTTCACTCGGTCCGACCGAGAAGGTTCCGACGACGAATTGCATGATGTCCGGCATGCCACCGAAGACCGTCAACTCCACCAATTCGCGCGACCGCGACCGCGCCGGGCCGGCGGTGTATTCGCTGGTCCAACCGTCGTTCAGCCCGTTGGCGTAGGGGACGAACGTCGAGTTCGAGGCTTCGGCCAATGGGGTTGACGTATTGTTAGAGGGGAATCATGGGCAGGAATCGTATTTCAGAAATGCAGGTCATCATATATCTTACAAAAACCGTACTTTTATGTTGATAATAACCGCGGTGAGGATATGCTTGAGTCGTTGTAGTGACAGGTAAGCGCTCAGCGCGTTTGTCCTGTCACGTTGTTCTTTGAAAACTGAATATCAGGCTCAGATGGACGTCGGGTCGGGTCGGATCGTGTCGTTTGTGGTCGGTTCTATGTCGTTTGCATGTCGGTTCGCGGTCGGTTTGCTCAGGTGTTTTTAGATGTGCATAGACAGCCAAGCGCCGGCCGCACCTGGGGTTGCATTTTTGCCGGGGTGGTGAGGGACGCCGATTCTTTTTTTACGCGTCAAAGTGATGAGGCGCGGCGGAAAGGCTGGGTGGCATTGCGACGGGTCGTTGTGCCCGTATACTCGCGCCGTGCTTATTCTTCTGACCAATGACGATGGGATTCGAGCGCCGGGCATTCTGGCGATGTATCGTGAGCTGACCAAGTTGGGGGATGTGCACGTGGTTGCGCCTGAGACGGTGCAGTCGGCGACGGGGCATGGGATCACGCTTGACACGCCGTTGCTGACTCAGCGGGTGACGATCGAGAACGGGTTCACGGGCGTCGCGATCGGTGGGCGGCCTGCAGACTGCGTGAAAGTCGCGGTGTCGCAGATCCTACCGCGCCGGCCGGACCTGGTGGTCAGTGGGATGAACTCGGGCGCGAACGTTGGGATCAACGTGCTCTACAGTGGCACGGTGGCGGCGGCGATTGAAGCGGCATTTCTCGGGTTGCCGAGCATCGCGGTCAGTTTGTACCTCAAGAGCGAGGTGCCACTGGACTTTGCCCGGCCGGCGATGTTCGCGCGACAGGTCATCGAACAGACAGTCGCTGCGGGGTTGAAAGGTGGGCAGTGCATCAGCATCAACTTGCCTCCCTTACGTCCCGAGGAAAGCCCAGCGGGTGTGCGCGTTGCGCGGCAGTGCGTGAACCCCTGGACCGACGAGTACGAACGCCGCCAAGACCCGCGCGGACGCGAATATTACTGGAACAGCAGCATCTTCAAACTCGGCGAGACGGACGCGGACACCGACGTCGCACAACTACGTGAACGGTATGTGACGGTCACACCGTTACAGTTCGACATGACTGATCACCGGCTCTTGCGCGAGTGGGGCGGGCGGGAATGGACGTTCGGCGACAGATAGGCAAGGGAAGCATCAGCACCTACCGCTTGGCGACACGGATCGCTTGCGCGAGGTCGACTTTCCCCTCATACAGGCTGCGACCGACGATCGCCCCCCAGATGGGGAGGGTTTTCAGCATCGTGATGTGGTCGATGTGCCCGACACCACCACTGGCAATGACCGGAACCTTGCCCGCGGCGGCCACGGCGCCGGTGGCCTCGAAGTTAGGACCAGTCAACATACCGTCCTTGGCGACGTCGGTGTAGAGGATGGCCGCCAACGGCCATTCGGAGACCTCTTTGGCGACCATAGTGGCCATTCGACCGGATGATTCGGTCCACCCACGGGTCGCGACGACCCCGTTCTTAGCGTCCAGCGACAGGACGATCGCCCCTTGGTGAGCCGGGTCGTGGACCAATTGCTCGAACCAATCCCACTTTTCCATGGCCTGCGTCCCGATGACCACCCGTGCGACGCCCGCTTGTCGCAGGGCGTCGATGTCAGCCTTAGTGCGAATGCCACCACCCACCTGCACTTGTAATCCACTGGCCGAGGCGATCCTGGCGATGAGGCTGGTCTGGACGGGGTGACCTTCCTTGGCCCCGTCGAGGTCGACGATGTGCATCCACGTCGCGCCGGCGGTGGCAAACGAGCGGGCGACATCGAAGGGATCGACGTCGTAGTTGATCTGCTGGCCGTAGTCCCCCTGTTTCAAGCGGACGACCTGACCATTGCGTAAATCGATGCTCGGGACGATGTGCATCCCGTCCTTTGTCGAGCGCGGGGCGGGGGAATGCAAGGGGGTGGCAAGGACGAGGGTCGAAGATCGAGGATTGCAAAGGCTTTGTCGATGTCCCGAGTCGCTTGCAGCTTTGCGATCCTCGACCTTCGATCCGCATTTTACGGATGTCCGATAAGGCGAACGTTATCAACCCTTTGTCGTCAGAAGAGGTTCTCGTTGACAGCGGGTTAGGCACCGGATAAAACCGCATCATCAACCTGGAGCCGGAAGCGATAAGACGGGGCAGAGCGTCTGACGTTTCCAACCTGCACCTTGGGTGGCGAGTGACCTGGCGCGAGCGAGTGAATGACCCAATCCCGCCCCGGCCACGTGCACCCCGTATCAGCCACCGGACAACCTTAATCCGCATTGGACGCGGATGTGTATGTACCGGCTGAGGAGGACCCCGCATGCTTCGTCGTCGCCTGTCTGATGCCCGTATCGTCAATGCCGCTAAAACCGTCATCGAGCGTCTGGAGGGACGTACGATGCTCACCACCCTGCATGGTGGTGACGTCCTGGAGTTCCTCGACCCCAACGACAACATCATCCGCGTGAGCATGAACGGGTCGGGCACCGACACCGCCGACCTCATCGGCGCAACGGTCGACCAGACCCAGACGCCGATCCTCCACGACTTCTCGGGCACGCTCAACGGGCAACCGATCCGTGGTGGCATTGGTGGGCGGCTCGGTGTGCAGGTGATCGGCGCGACGGGTGGCGACATCCGGGCGCTGGCATCCAACGCCGCTGGGTTGACATACGGGTTCACCATCACCACTCCACCAACACCTCCGGGTGGTGGGTCGGTCAGCCGTATCGTGCAGCTCGTCCAGATCAACAATGGAACCGGTGCGATCATCGGCACGACCAACATCACCGACGATCTGCCCACCGACCCCAACTCCGGTGACGGTGACCCTGCCGGTGACGACACGATCCTCAGCACGGTGACGGCCATCACCGCGGCGGACTTCGATCCGCTGAACAACAACATCATCTACTTTGTCACGGCCGATACCACCCCGGCCCTGAATGCCGGTGGCGACGACGGGGGTGGCACCGAGACCGCGGTCTTCTCGCGGTTGTGGACGGTCGACGTGACGAACGGCACCGTGACGCCCATCGCTGGCGCGTTCGGGACCGATGCGATCGAGCTGAACGGAGACCCGGTCGAGAACCGCGAGATCTCGATCACGTCGATCACGTTCAACAGCGCCGGGCAACTCTACGCGTACTACACCGGCTCGGTTGGCGACGGTGACGACGCCGAGACCGCGGGTTTCATCGCCCAGATCAGCCGGACAAACAACCCCGGCCGGCCGGGGGGTGTTCGTGTCACGCTGGATGGTGACGATGTTACGACGATCACCGGTATCGAGTTCCTGCCGGTGGACACGGCTCTGACCGGCAGCGTCCCAGGCTTCCCGGTTATCGACGGGGGTGGCGACGGTTTCATCTTCGCCGTCACCACGGGTGACGCCAGCACCGGTGACGCCGGAAACGATGACGACGATGATGCAGGTGGGGACGTCGACAGTACGGCACGCCTGCTGCACATTCAGCTCAGCAGTGGCTTGGCGACCAGCTTCGGTGGCTTGGACGCAATCGGTGGTGGTGAATCCGGTCACAACCTTGGTGGCATCGCGTTCAACCCGACGCTCTCCAACCCGTTCTACGACGGACCTGGTACGGCGCCACTGGGCGTTTTGCTGGGCACCGATACCGAGACCAACCAACTCGTCTTCATTGACACCCGCGCCCGCTACGAGAACACGACGCTGTGGCAGGTATACGTCACGTCCTCGACGTCGGCGACGAACATCAACGTCGCGCTGGTGCCACCGGTCGGTGCCGGTGAGCGGCCCATGCAGCCGTTCACGGGCGACGTGACGCTGCGCGTAACGCCGACTGAAGGCGATTTGACGCTGGTCAATTCGAATTCCGGGTCGACCGGCTCTGCCCTGCTAGGTGCCGTGACGCGCGACCTGTCGGATGACGATGACGACGACCTGCGCCCACTGCTGTCGGGCACGCTCGACCTGCAGTCGGGCGCCGCGCCCGCGGGCGTCTACACGCCAGGTTTTACGGTCATCGACGGCAACGACTTCGGTCGGTTCCAGTTCGGTGGGACCGTCACGGGTATCGTCGATGTAGGCGGCTCGCTGGACCTGTTCTATGCCGGCTGGCTCGTCACGGGCGCTACCGCTGGGCAGGGCAAGAGTGCGCCGACCGTAGCGAACAACTTCAACGTCGACGGCAACCTCGGCGCGCTGCTCGTACTCGACTCCATCGGCACCGAAGAGGTCAACGACGGTGCCCCAATCTACAACAGTGGCGTCGACGTCGAAGTGGGGGGCGAGCTTGGCCACATGAAGTCGGGCGAATCGGTGCTGGCAAACGTGCAGGTTCGCAACGAGGACGTCGAAACAGACCTCACCGCGCCAATTATCGATTTTGAGACGCGCTTCGGCGCGGTTGGACCGTCATTCGAGGCCGGTCGATTGATCGCCGACTTCGCGTTCAACGACACGCTCGACAGCCCGACGTACCTCCGCACGATCGGTGAGGACAACGTTAACGGGTACGTGCAGGTCGTCGGCCTGTACGAAGCCGACCCCGAGACGCTGGTGCCCGAGGTCGGTGACGTCTTTGGCGTGGGCCTCATGTCGGGACAAACCTACACGGTCCAACTGCAGAACTTAGGTGACAAGTACGTCAACGTTTACGACCCTGATGGTCGGTTGGTCGCCAGCAACGCACAGCACGGTGGGCGCAATAACACGTCACCGTTCCGCTTCACCGCCGATCGTCCTGGCACGTACAAATTCGAAGTGAAGAACATCCTCGAAGTGGTTTTCATCGAGAACTACACGCTGACGATCCGTGGTGTCGGTAACGTCGCCCTCGGTGGCATCGCGGCAGTCACCGACATCTTCAACGGTGGCGCGCAAGTCGGCGGCAGTTACGGCGTCGCGCAAGGCGACCTCGGCACGATGTTCGCCGGTGAAGCGATTGTCTCGGGTGGCGCGGGTAGTTTCGTATTGATCAGCGGACCGGACTTCACGGCGTTCGACGAGGTCCTCGTCAGCGCCGGCAACGTCCGATCGATCGATGCCGCCCAGATCGGGTTGACCGCCTCGGCGGGTCTCACACTGCATGGTCTGAACATCGAGGCGACGACCGGCTCGGTCGGCCTGGTCCGCAGCCGCACGGGCGTGACGAGCGTGCTCGTCGCCGCGGGCGTCGACCTTCAGCTCGTCGATTCCGCCGGCGCTGCTTACGTGCAGGCCAACGTCGGTGGCGCGATCGGTGTCGTCCGTGCCGGTGACTTGAGTTCCACCGACCCCAGTCGTTTCCGTGCCAACGCAGACAACGTCGGATTTGACGGTGTGATCGGTCTCATCGAAAGCGCCGCCGACTTCGGCTCGCTGGGCGGTGGAGGCCCGCAGATCGGTACCGGGCAAGGTGGTAACGTCCGTTACCTGCGCGCACCCGGCATCGTTTATCAGGATCGTCTCTTCGCTGGTGGCGCACCACAAGATGGGCGAGGATTCACGCTCTTCGACCCGGCCCAGACCACGGAAGTGACGGACGACAGTGGTGTCCGCATGCGGTTCAGCCCGTTGGGTGTTCGCACGCCCAACCCTTTGTTCGACCCGAACAACATCGACCCAGCCAACCCAGTGACCGAGTTTCTTGGCCCGCAAGTTCAACTGATCACCTACGGCATCCGCTTCAGCGGTGGCGTGGTTGTGATGGCAGCGGGCATCGTCGGTGGCGACAGCAGTGTCGGTTTGCGCATCGAGAGCGTGTCGGGTGATGGGCGGCCCGTCGAGGTCAGCCAAATCGACATGCAGGCCCAAGGGTCGGCGACGGGATTTACCGATAACGCCGACGGACTGCCCACGCTACCCAACGCTACTGGAACCACACGTACCCGTCGGGCAAAGGGGCCACTGCAACTGGATGCGAACGGCTTGGCGATCCGTGAAGACAACGGTCGCGCGCCGCTTGGCGTCAACGACGACGGTACGGTCGGCACTGCCGGTACCATCGCGCCGGTTACAATCCGCGGCTTCGGCACCGACACGACGCCGGTCGTGATTGAGATTATCGGTTCCAGTCCGGTCGACGTGCTCGACATTCTCGGGGGCACCAGCATCACGCGAATCTCGAACACCACCGGGGGTGAGATCGTCAATGTGACTGCCACCTCGATCGGTGAGATCGTGTCCTCCGGCAGCATCGGTCTGTCCAAGTCCGTCGCCGGCACGGTCGTAGCTCCGGCTGCAATTCGGACTACGCTGTTCCCCTTCGAGGGGCAGCGCATTGGTATCAATGCTGTTGCAGGTATCATCTCAATCCGCTCTGCACGGGCGATCGGCAACGTGTTTGTCGACCGCATCAGTGAGATCGTAGCCAACTCCGACGGCAGCAATGACGATGCGGTCTTCGAAGGCATCGTCGGTCCGGTCTCTGCAACTACCAATATCGGCTTCGTCCAGATCGGTGAGGGCCTGGCGCCAAGTGGCAGTGGCACGGTAGCTCAATCGGGCCTTTTCGCCGATGGCATCATCTTTCAGGTTGCCAACCAGAACACCGGTTCGTCAAACATCTACGGCGACATTATCTCCGGTACGAGGATCGGCTCGATCACGCTGACCAACGGGTCGATCATCAACTCCGACATCGCTGTGTCCGGCACTCGCCAAGGCGCCAGCAACGATCAAGGCGCGATCATCACCCTGATCACGAACCCGGGTGGCATCACATCGCGCATCCCGCTGTTGGGCACCATCGATATCAGCGGCAAGGGTGGGATCATCGGATCGAACATCCGTATCTCCGATCTCGGTGAGCTGAACGTGGACGGTTTTGGCATCTTCACCAGCATAATCGACGGACTGGCCCTGGGCCGCTTCGGTGAGATATCCGCGGCTGGCTACGGCATTCGCAACACTTCGATTTCATCGGGTGGTCTCCTCGAAGGCCTCATTGCCCGTGGCAACGGCGAGAACATTCCCGTTACCGATTACGGCCGCAGTGTCCGTTACAGTGAGACTGAGCCGCTCGACCCGTTCTTCGGAGTTAACTTCGACCCGATCATCGGGATCGCCAACGGTGTGCTCAACGACCTCAATGCCAACCTCGGCACAACGATCGCGACGCCGATTATCGATGGTGTCACCGACAGTGGCGTCATCGAGAACGTGTCGGCGAACGGTGCAGGAACGCTCGTACTTGTCTCGGCCTATCAGATCCGCGAGCGCAGCCTGAGCAATCAACCGGTGCAAGCCGAAGCGTTTACCAGTGAATTCCAGTTCGCTGGTCGCATCAACGAGATCCGCACGAAGAGCCTGATCGACGGCTTGGCCATTACCACCGGTCGCCTGGACCGCTTCCGTCCAGGGTCGGATGTCTATCGATTCGTAGGTACTGTCTCGGGCCGCATCGGGTCGATCCGCATCGACGGCACGTTCGGCAACAACTCGAGCTTCAACGCTATCGGGCCTAACGCTCAGATCAGCAGCGTCTACATCGACGGTGATCTGGACGGCACCATCCGGGCCACCAGCCGCATCGGGACGATTACGGTCACCGGGCAGATAACCGGTCAGATCATCATCGACGATCAGAACGGTGGCACGAACATCAAGACGCTCACCGCGCTCGGTGGCGTGGGCGCCAACAACCTGACCATCAACGGGTCGATCGGCAGAATCATCATCGGTGACAATCAGGCGTTCGCTGGGGTCGGCTCGACGCTGACCGTCAACGGCAACCTGGGTGGCGTCGAAATTCGTGGTGGCGTGCTCGATTCCAATATCATCGTCAGTGGCAACCTCGGCACCGTTTCCGTGAAGGGTACGCTCGCCGGTGACATTACGGTCGGTGGCAACCTGAGCAAGGTGTCGGTTGCGAACAGCTCGAATGAAGATACCGATTCGATCATCGGTGACATCTCGGTCGCCGGTAACATTGGCACTGTCAGTGTTAAGGGTGGCAACGTCTCGGGCAGCATCACTGCAGGTGGCACATTCAAGTCCTTCACGCAGACGAAGGGCAACATCGGTCACTTCGACGTCATTTCGGGCACCGTGCTGGCAGCAGGCAACACGCTCTCGGTTGGTGAGAAGTTCTCGACGTTCAAGACCACGGGCAACCTGCTGGGCAACATCAGTGCAGGGGTGTTCGGCAACGTGACAATCGGTGGCAACCTGGGTGACGGCACCACGCCGATCACGTCGACGTCTGCTGGCGACTGGACGTTATTGAAGGTCATAGGTTCAATCCGCAGCGGGTCGACCACGTCGATTGCCAACACGCTTGGCAATCTCGACGTCGATGGTGACATCGACGCCGGTGCCGTGGTCGCCGCCAGCGCGATCGCGCGGAAGCGGATCGACGGACAGGTGCTCGGTGTGGTCACGCCATAAAGCGACTGGCCCGTTTAGTTCAACGAATGCGGACGGGCGACCCACATCGGGTCGCCCGTTTGCGTTTGAGTGCGTAAACTGGGTGCAATCGTATGGCCGATGATGCTGTATCAATCCTCAATGCGACGGTCGCACGTGTCGATGCGGCGTTACGCGAGCTGGCGACGCGCCACCCCACTGCGCCGCGGAGGCTTGTTGAGGCAATGCAGTACAGCCTGACCGCCGGTGGGAAACGCTTGCGTCCGGCACTGGTCCTGGAGACGGCGCGGGCATGTAGCGCTGGCGCGACGCCCGCAGCGAAGCCAGACTCGGCCCTGGCGGCTGCTGTCGCGATCGAGCTGGTCCACACCTTCTCGCTCGTTCACGATGACCTGCCCGCAATGGACGATGACGACCTGCGCCGTGGGCGACCGACCAATCACAAGGTCTACGGTGAAGCAATGGCGATCCTCGCCGGCGATGCAATGATCGCCTTGGCGTTTGAAGTGCTCGCAACCGACGCCGACCCAGCCGTCGCGCCGGCGCTCGTTCGCGAGTTGGCCCACGCCACCGGCCCGGCCGGCATGATCGGTGGTCAGGTCCTCGACATCGACGGCCAACACCTTGCGCTATCGTTCGACGGCCTTAAGCAGATCCATGCCATGAAGACCGGCGCACTGTTGACCGCGTCGTGCCGCATGGGCGCTCTTTCAGGGGGTGCCTCCTCGCAAACGTTGGAAGCCGTCACCGCCTTTGGGCGGCATCTGGGCTTGGCCTTCCAGATCATCGATGACGTCCTGGACGTTACGTCGACGCCCGCTGAACTTGGCAAAGCAACCGGCAAGGACAAGGACCGCGGGAAGAACACTTACCCGCAATTGCTGGGGCTGGACGAAAGCATCCGCGCCGCGACCGAGCAATTGGAACTGGCGCTCCGGGCCATCAACGACCTCGGTCCTGCCGCTAACGGCCTGCGGGCGATTGCTCGGTTCGTCGTCGAACGTACCAAGTGAATCCGACACGGCTCGAATGGCCGGTCTGGAGGTCGATCGCACTACGAGCGATTCGACTCGATGACTGGCAGAGACGTGGCATGTGCCGCAGTGGGCAGGCTCACGGTGAACCGACTACCCTGCCCCACACCGTTGCTCTCGGCGCGGATGAAACCCCCGTGGTCGGTGACGATGGCGTGGGCGATCGACAGGCCCAGTCCGGTGCCGGCGGGGCGGTCGCTACGGCGTTCGGTAAAGAAGGGCTCGAAGACGCGGTCGAGCGTCTCGGTCGACATGCCCCGACCGTTGTCCGTTACGGTCAGCTCGACGACCGATCCGTCACCGGTCACGTCGACGCGCACCTCACCACCCGGCGCCGCCTCGAGCGCGTTGACGAGCAGGTTGACCATCACCTGCTTCAATTCACCACCACTACCGGTGACGAGGGTTCTTGCCGAGTCACTGTTCGTGACGACAAGCTTACGGTCGCTGAACTTAGACAGGCCCGCGAGCGTCCCGGCGACTTCACGGGCAAGTGCTGCGAAATCGAGCGTTGCGCGCGCCTCGGTGATGGGCCGGGCCAGTGAAAGCAGGCGATCGGTAATGTCCTTGGCGCGAAAGGCCTCGTCGCAGATGACCCGCAACGCAGCTTCAATCCGGTCGGTCGTCGCTGAGTCGATGGGACTTCCATCGTTGCGCTTCAAGTGATGCAATGATCGCTCGCCGTACCCTGCGATGATCGCCAGGGGGTTGTTGATCTCGTGCGCCACGCCGGCAGCGAGATAGCCGACACTGGCAAGGCGTTCGGAGCGGACAAGCTCCTTGCTTTTCTGGGCCACGCGCTGCTCGAGGCTTTGGTACAGGTCGTGCAGTTCGCCGGCCATGTGGTTGAAGCTATCGGTCAACTGGATGAACTCGGCGTCTCCCTTCCTTGGCAGGCGTTCGTCGAGCTTGCCGGCGGCCATGCGCCGGACGGCGTCGGTCAACCGGCCCAGGGGTCGCAGAACGCTTCGGTACTGGCCCAACCCGACGACGATCGTGAGCACGACGACGATCGCCGACAACGCCGCGACGAAGACGAGCGTCGCGTGATGCTTGGCGTCGGCGGCCTGCTGGCGCGACACGATCGTCTGCCGCGCGTCGGCCGAGAACCGCGCCAAGTCCGCCAGTGCCATGTCGATCGACCGCACCGCCGCCGCCGGGTCGCTGGGCAGTTCGTCGTCGGCGATGTGGATCGTGTCCCGTATCGACGCGATCGTCGGGTTCGGCAATCGCGCGTCGTTGCTCATGTGCTCATCCAGTTTCACCGCAGCCGCACGCAACGCAGTCGACGCGCGGCTGATCGAGTGCGTCTCGATGCGCAACCACCGCCTGGCGGTCGTCAACTGGGTGCCCACCTCGTAGGCCCCGCGCAGCCGCGCATTGGCGTCGAGCGCAACCCCAAGGTCCTGGCGCAGACCAGTGATGCCCCATATCGTGCCGAGCCCGATCAGGACGACCCCGACGATCATCACGCCGGTATGCAATGCCATGCGGCGGCGGAGCGTCATGGGTGAACCTCTGCGGAAGTTGAATCGATCGCGAGCATCGGACCTGATCATACCCTCCCCCGTCAACGACCGTCTTCGTGATCTGACGTTCCAAGCGATGCACGTTTGGCAGGTTGACAGCGCGCGCCCTGGTGTCCCTAATCAAGGGTATGAAAGACCCGCGGTACACCGACCTGGCCAACGTTCTCGTCAATCACTCCTGTAAGCTGGAACCGGGACAGAAGGTCCTCATTGAAGCGTTCGATATCCCGACCGACTTCACGGTCGAACTGGTCAAGCGCGTCGCCGCCGTCGGCGCGGCGCCGTTGGTCAGCACGTATCACCAGCAAGTGATGCGGGCCGTGCTGCAGAGCGCGACGGAAGAGCAGATGAAGCTCCTCGGTCAGGTCGAGGCGTCCCGCATGGGCGCGATGGACGCGTACATCGGCGTTCGCGGCAGTCACAACATCTCCGAGACCAGTGACGTCCCCCGCGAACGCATGGAACTCTACGAGCGCCACTGGTGGACACCGGTCCATCAGGAAATCCGCGTGCCCAAGACCAACTGGGTCGTGCTGCGCTGGCCGACCCCCAGCATGGCGCAGGCTGCGGGCTCAAGCACCGAGGCGTTCGAAGACTTCTACTTCCGCGTCTGCGCCGGTGTCGACTACGCCGCCATGGACCGCGCGATGACCCCGTTGAAGGACCTGATGGACAAGACCGACCAGGTCCACATCAAGGGCCCCGGCACCGACCTGCGCTTCAGCATCAAAGGCATCGGAGCCATCAAGTGCTCCGGTGAGCGCAATATCCCCGACGGGGAATGCTTCAGTTGTCCCGTGCGCGACAGTGTGAACGGCGTCATCCAATTCAACTGCGAAACGCTTTACCGCGGCACGGTCTTCACCGGCATCCGTCTGGGGTTCAAGAACGGCAAGATCGTCGACGCAACCGCCGCGGGCAACGTGGACAAGCTCAACGAGATCCTCGACTCCGACGAGGGCGCCCGCTATATCGGGGAATGGAGCCTGGGCTTCAACCCGCACGTCATGAAGCCGATGAAGGACATCCTCTTCGACGAGAAGATCGCAGGCAGCTTCCATCTCACACCCGGGCAGGCTTACCAGGAAGCGTGGAACGGCAACAAGAGCCAGATCCACTGGGACATGGTCTGCATCCAACGCCCCGACTACGGCGGTGGGGAGATCTGGTTCGACGAGAAGCTCATCCGCAAAGACGGACTGTTCGTCCTCGACCCACTAGCGAACCTGAACCCCGATCGACTCGGGGCATAGCAGCAGGGGCTCCTGCGAAGAATATAAATGAAGCCCTTTTTCCTCTCGCCCGTTCGTTGCGAGTGATGCATAAGCCATTCTCAGCGCAACTCTTACGACCATAACGGTTCACTATCCTGCACGAAAATCCTTCCGCGAAACCGTACACAAACCGACATACAACCGACATACAACCGACGCCAAACGACACGAATCGACAGGGATCAATAAAAGCCTCGAGTCAGCGGGACGAACCGCCAGCTTGGACGGGTTCGGCCTGGCGTCGGTGGTTGCGAGCCTTTGCAAAACCAGCGCGTCATCCAAATTGTCAAAGAACACACGACGCCGGACGGTTCCTAAACCCCTCAAACCCGCCTGACATCGCAATCCTAATATATACCGAACATTCAGTTTAGTCGGCGAAAATCTTGAGATTTTGTCGACCGGGTCGATCCAAATCTCGCGAACCCACGAAGGATCATCACGCAAGAGTTGCGAGAGCAGGCGCGACGACTACCCCTAGCGAGGGTTAACCAGTGAGCGTATTTCCGCCAGTAAACTACAAACTGAGCAAAATATTTGACATTTTCAGTTCAGGGTGTAAGTTTACGCAACAGTTTCGTAGCAGAAGTGAACCAGGACGTTTCCGATGACGGGTAAGCCTTCTCAGTCCATATACGATCTTGCCGACACACTGGGTGTGTCCGCGAGCACCGTTAGTCGGGTTCTCAACCGCCGCAGTGGCATTGGGGATGCGACGCGCAAGCGCGTGCTGGCCTCGGCGCAGGCTGCGGGGTTTCGACCGGCGATGTCGGCGCGCCAGGTGACGATCGCGGTTGTTATCGACCGGCATCGGTTCAACACCTACGGCGGGTTCGTCTCGAACCTGCTCAGTTGCACCGTCGAGGCACTCTCCAAGCGCGACATTGCCGTCGAATTGGTCACCGAGCACAACATCGACCGGCTGAGCACCCGTCTGCTCGACGGTGTGCTCGCGATGGCGTGGGACGCTACGACGGTCGAGCTGCTGCGTAAGTTGGGGACCGTGCCGGTCGTCACGTTGAACCGGATGGACGTCCCCGAGTTCTCGGCCGTTGCGTCCGACCACCGACGGCATGGTGAGATGGCGGTGGAGCATCTCGCCAGCCGTGGGCATCGCCGAATCGCGATGATTTGCGAAGAACGCAACAACTGGGGCACGCAACAGCGGATGGAAGGCTTCGTCGGCGCCATGAAAGCCAAGGGCCTGCCCGTCGATGATTCGTCGATCTCGTTCACCGACCACCAGGCCATGTACGGCCTGCTGCACCGGTTGACCCAGACGACCCGCCCGAGCGCGATCTTCGTCGCCAACGAAAGCCTGGGCCTGGAGGCCGCTTACATCCTGCAACATGTGCTGAAGGTCAGCGTGCCAGGAGACATTTCACTGATGGGCATGGAATCGTCACAGGTGTCGCAGTTTATCTCACCACCCATGACGACGATCGCCCAACCCCTGGCCGAGCTCGCTGAGCGTTCGCTGGACCTTCTGATGGGACAGCTTGGCACCGTCGGCGAACCCAAGCGCGTGATGTTGGAAAGTCGCTTGGTCGAACGTGAGTCCGTCGCAACCTTACCGGTCGGCGGAACGTGATAGTGTTAACGTCGTAACGCCGCGGCGGCGGCTGCATGTCTGATTTGTGAGCGGAAGTTTAATTTGTGCGGAGTCGTCACTATGGTACCGCAAGAAGCAAACCCAACGGTTTTTCGTCGTAAAGCCTTTACGCTGGTCGAGTTACTGGTCGTAATTGGTATAATTGCGCTGCTGATTTCAATCTTGCTGCCAGCCTTGAATAAAGCGCGAAATGCGGCCCAACTGGTGGCTTGCTCAAGCAACTTGCGCCAGATTGGCATCGGATTCATTCAATACTCGAACGATAACAAAGACTGGTGGCCGGTACTGAAGTATGACGCGTCGACCGTCGTCTCTGGTGCAGTGGTCGGTGACACCGCTCGTATGTGCGAGGGGTATAGCCTCGAAATGTTCCTGTCAAAGTACACGGGGACCGCACAGGTATGGTCGAGGGTTACTGCTAGCAAGTCGGTTGTTGGAGGCATCTGGATCTGCCCTTCTTCAGGTGGTACGACGGGCCCGGGAACCGGGGCACCCGGCTCGCTGAAGAAGGGATATGAATTCGACGGCAACGCAAACAACAGCGGCAAGAATTGCTACGCGGGCCTTTATTACCAGGAACGCGAAAGCAGTCATTACACCGATGTTGGTGCCGGCTTGCCTTTGGCCAATTCTACGAATCGCTGGAAGAGGAACTTTTATCGTTCGGTGCAGTTGCAGATGCCCCAGCAATGGTGCTCCAGGCGTCTCACCGGCGGCACTTCGACGAACACGCTCAGCATTGAGAGTTTTCATGGGGCCAAAGCGGGCCGACCGACCCTGTTCGTCGACGGGCACGTCTCAGTTTTGCGCAAGGCGGCGTACGCGGGTAGCGCCACGCAAGCCATGACCAACGCGAACTTAACGGTCCATCAGATTAAGGGCACGACAAACGGCGACAAGTTTGCAATTAGTGAATGACGTAGCCTGAGGAGGTGTTGCGGCCTGATCAAAAAATAGTCCTGTTCCGGTGTTACATCGTCTTTGCCGGTTGAAATGAGCGAGACTTTGCATGCTGTCGGAATCGGGTTGCCTTGTTAGAGAACGAATGGTTTTGCTTGTGCATTTCGTCTGAGGTCGCCGGGTTCTGAAACTCGCGCGTTAAAGCAGTTGCCTCGACATTGAAACGTAACGGCCGATTCTTCGGAGGAACAAAATGTATCGATCATTGAGCATCAAAGCGTCGCGCACACTTCAGGCAGCAGTCGTTGTAACGCTGGCCAGTTGCGTACCAACTTTCGCCGACACATTCACGTGGACGCCGACCGCTGCGTCGACTTCGCTGAACTGGAACAACACGTCGCAGAACAACTGGGGAACGGGCGTTGGTGGTGACTTCCCGGACATTGCCGGCGACGTTGCTAACTTGAACAACGATATCGTCGGCAACCAAGCCCTGCGACTGGGCGCTCCGATCACGGTCGGCATCCTCAACCTCGGTGATGCCAGCGGCGGCCACACGTTCACAATCAACAACAACAGCACTGCAGGCGTCGCGACGTCCACCAACACGCTGACGTTTCAGACCGCGGCCGCCGGTGGTGTGGCACAGCTCAACATTGAGGCTGCGGGCAGTGTCACGAACACGATCAGCGCCAACATGCTGGTCGGTGGCACGTCGTCGCTGGCAATCAACGCTCTGGGTGGCCAGCTCCTCTCCCAGTCCGGTACGTTTACGGTCGGCTCGGCCAATTCGGTTACACTGACCGGTGGCGTCAACGAGACGAATACCTGGGCCATGGGTGGCGATTTGGCCGGCAGCGGCACCGTCATTTACAACGGTCTGGGTGGGAGCAGCGTCTCTGGCGCGAAATCGTTCACGGGAACGTTTGTGCTCAACCGGGGTGTGAGCGGTCCCAGCAATGCCGGCAGCCTTACGGTAACCAACGGCTCGATCGCCAACTCGGCCGAAGTCGTCATCAACGGCTTTTTGTCCGGTAGTTCTTCTTCCTCAAGCATCATCCAAGCTGGAGGTAGCCTTCACACTGGCAATGGAACGTCCGTCCTAACGAATCCCGGCCAACGAATTACGCAGAACGTCATCACCTTGAACGGTGGAACGTTGACGGCCCAAGGGCAACCAGCCACGGTGGCCCTTGCGAACGATTGGCAGAAAGGGTTGGAATACCATTCGGAAACCTTGTCGACATTAAGTTTTAACAGTGGTGGCTCAGTCCTCAGCAGCGGCGCCGGCTCAAACACTTTGGGCTATCAGCTAACCGTCGGCACGCTTGCCCGGGGCGCAGGTGCGACGGCATTTGTGCGATCGACGACGCTGGGTGGGACGACGCAGATCAGCGCGTCGAATGGCACGACCTTCCTTAAGGGAGCCGGTGGTCTCAACAACACGTCGACCATGAGCATCATCCCCTGGATGGTCGCCGACGGTGGAGGGTCCAGCACCAGTTCTCCCAATGCCTTCGCGACGATCGACACGGCCACAGGCCTCATCCGGGAACTGACGGCCGCCGAATCGCCGACCGCGGTCGGCACCGGCACCACGTCGAACGTAGCCCCCAGTGTGCTGACGATGGCGTCAGATACAACCGTCAACTCCATCCGCTTCACGGCAACGGGGTCGCAGCTCATCGCATCGGCTCAGAGTGGGGTGGGCGTGGCCAAGACGTTGAACGTCACCAGTGGTGGCGTGTTCATGTCGGGCGCCGGTGGTGCACTTGGAACGGTGGGAGCAACCAATGCGGGCACCCTGAACTTCGGCACAGCCGAGGGCGTGGTCTGGTCCATCAATGTCAACACCAACGCCATCGGTGCCGCCATCACCGGCTCGGGCGGTTTCACCAAGGCAGGCACGGGCACGTTGACCCTGGCGGGCAACAACAGTGGACTGTCCGGCGACGTAAACGTCTCCGGCGGCGCGCTTCGGATTGGCGATGGTGGCAGCAATCCGTCAGCGCTCGGCTCTGGCGACGTCACCGTTCATAACGGCGCGAGCTTGCAGATCAGCTCAACCAACGCCATTGCCGACACCGCGACCCTGACGCTCGACGCCTTTGGTCTCTTCAACGGCAAGATCATCCTCGACGCCGGCATCAACGAGGTCGTCGGCAGTCTCTTGCTCGGCACGCTGCTCCAGCCCGGCACGACGTACGGGAGCACGAGCAGTGCCGCTTTGGTCAAGAATGACACATACTTTGGTGGCACCGGCATCCTCACCGTCAGCAGTGTTGTCGTCCCCGAGCCCGCATCGTTCGGCATGGCCATGTTTGGCATGCTCGCGCTGGCGGGTCGCCGTCGTCGATAGACGCTGATTTTTGGATCATTACCATCGGCGACGTGCACTTCGCGCGTCGCCGATGGCGTTTTGGTGTTTGATCA
>Ga0163144_10012578_pt1 | contig 17758 bp, 16 predicted proteins | sample OliLak19BULKMAT1_FD_123175 | JGI IMG/M metagenome (GOLD analysis project Ga0163144, IMG submission 123175) | Freshwater microbial mat bacterial communities from Lake Vanda, McMurdo Dry Valleys, Antarctica - Oligotrophic Lake LV.19.BULKMAT1 | ecosystem: Environmental > Aquatic > Freshwater >...
CTTTTTTTGCATGACCAAGATCAGCCAGTGTTACTCCTTCAAGCTTGATGCCAAGCTCTTCTGCAACCAACTTACCACCGGTCAAAATAGCGATATCTTCAAGCATTGCTTTACGGCGATCACCAAATCCTGGCGCTTTAACCGCAACAACATTCAAGGTACCACGCAATTTATTAACTACTAAGGTAGCAAGCGCTTCACCTTCAACATCTTCAGCAAGTATAAGTAATGGGCGGGAAGATTTTGCTACTTGTTCAAGTACCGGGATCAAACTCTTCATGTTTGACACTTTTTTCTCAACCAGCAAAATGAATGGTTCATTCAATACCGTTTCCATTTTTTCTGCATTGGTCACAAAGTATGGTGAAACATACCCGCGGTCAAACTGCATACCTTCAACCACTACGAGCTCACTTTCCATGCTCTTAGCTTCTTCAACGGTAATAACCCCATCACGTCCTACACGCTCCATAGCTTCTGCTATCTGGCCGCCAATAAAAGCGTCAGAGTTTGCAGAAATCATAGCAACCTGCTCAACTTCTTTTTTGCCACTTACTTTTTTAGAACGCGCTTTAATATCTTCTACCGCAGCAATAACTGCCTTATCAATACCACGCTTTAATTCCATAGGGTTAGCACCGGCAGTAACATACTTGTTACCTTCGCGGAAAATTGCCTGCGCTAATACGGTGGCGGTGGTAGTACCATCACCAGCAATATCTGCTGTTTTTGAGGCAACTTCACGCACCATCTGCGCGCCCATGTTTTCGAGGTTATCAGCGAGTTCAATTTCTTTTGCTACGCTCACACCATCTTTAGTAACCACCGGAGAACCGAATGATTTTGCAAAAGCTACGTGGCGACCACGGGGCCCGAGCGTAACCTTAACTGCGTTAGCTAAGGTGTCTACGCCACAACCAAGTTTCTGACGCGCTTCAACACCAAATATAATTCTTTTTGCCATAACAATGTCCCTTACTCAAGAATCCCTAAAATTTCATCTTCACGTAAGATCAGCAAGCCTTCGCCAGCTTCAGTACCCGCATATTTACCAAAGTACACCACGTCACCCTTGCTCACTTGCACAGGGATCGTTTTACCTTCTGGGGTTACTTTACCAGGACCAACAGCCAGCACTTTGCCTTGTTGAGCTTTTTCTTTCGCCGCATCAGGGATAATAATGCCACCTAATGTTTTTTCTTCAGCAACCTCAGTGCGTTGCACCAATACACGGTCGCCCAGCGGACGGAGTTTTTCTAGCATATGTTGACCTCAAAGTTAAAGACGTTATAACCCTACTAAGACAAGTATAAACTAATGAAAGAAGAGTTCAAGATGTGACAATAGTCCACTCAGATTTTTTTAGAAAAAAATTTAAATATCACCAAATATATACAAGCTATCGCTCTTCGTATTAACCTTGCCCCTGATGATACATTTACCTGACCATGGAGATTGTATGCTAAAAATATTCCCTTCATTACTATCAGCCGACCCGCTGAACTTAGGCGCCACCATACAAAAGCTAGAACCTTATTGTGACGGGTTCCACCTGGACATTATGGACTTTCATTATGTACCCAACCTTATGGGTGGGCCCGCATGTATTAATGCTATTCGCACCGCAACAACCAAGCAGCTTTGGGTCCATTTGATGATCACCAAGCCCGCGAACATGCTTTCCCTTTTACAGCTCAACCCACACGATATTATTACCGTACATTATGAAGGGACGCCCCTTTATGAATTACAAAAGCTGATGGAAGCTATTACCTCAGCGGGACAAATACCCAGCGTTGCCTTACGCCCAGCCACCCCGATAAGCATTCTTAAGGCACTCCTCCAAACAACAACCCCACCACAGCAAATACTCTTAATGGCGGTAGAACCAGGCTTTTCTGGACAAGAATTTTTACCAGAAACTCTTAAGCGCCTGCGAGAACTGATAACGCTGCGCGCAGCTTCACCGCAACACTTTACCATTGCGCTTGATGGGGGCATCACCCAAAAACTCATAGAAACTTTAATAAAAGAGGGTGCTGAGGAAGTTGCCGTTACTTCGGCAATCTTTTCAGCACCCGATCCCGTAGTTGCGCTTAAAAAGCTTACGGCGCAATAAGCTTAGCGCTCATTATTCAGATAGTTATAGGTCAAGTAAGCACCTGCTGCACCAAATAATGGCCCTACTGCGTAGATCACTAGGTGAGTAAGCGGCAGAGCGCTTCCTTTTATAAGAGCAACAAACATGGCACCAAAAATAATCGCGGGGTTAAATAGGCCACCAGATATCGGGTTCCCAATATAGGCAAGGGCTAAAATGGTAAAACCGATAGCAAAACCATAAACTTGGTTGCCGCGCAAAGCAGGTGATGAAACCATGGTAAGCACGACCATGCACAATACAAAGGTCAGCATAATTTCTATAGATAAGGCATGCGCGAACAAAATGCCAACGCCCGGTGCTGGCAAAAATTCTGTCTGCTTAATGCTGGCAGCAGCAAGCAAGGCGACTATGCTCCCTGCTGTTTGCGCTGCTATATATGACGGCACTACTAAGAATGGTATGCCATGCTTAAATGCCATGGTTAATGTTACTGCCGGGTTATAATGGCCCCCCGATATATGCCCACCTATGTAGACCATTGCCATTAACATGGCCGCAATGGCAACAGCGTTGCCGGTCATAGCTATGACAAAGACCAAAAAGAAGGTCCCCAAAAATTCCATCCATAACTTTCTCATTATTATCCCCCTTTTATATTACCGACTTCTCTTCTCTATCATTTTTTATATACTAAAAAAGCAGACTCCTGCCTGTCAATTGATTAACCTCAGAAAGAACACCCCCATGTCAGATAACAAAACAACCGTCACCGATTTAAAAAAGCTGGTCAATACCTTTACCCAAGAACGTGACTGGCAACAGTTCCATTCCCCTAAAAACATGAGCATGATGATTGCTACTGAGGCCGCTGAGCTGATGGAAATCTTTTTATGGGTGGATACCGATAAATCGGCCGAAGAACTTAAAAAGAAACAGGAACACGTTGAACAAGAGATCGCTGATGTTGCTATTGGCATTTTGATGCTCTGCGCTGAACAAGGGATTGATCTGAGCGCCGCTATCAAAGCAAAAATGGCGCATAACGCTGCTAAGTACCCGGTCGAAAAGGCTAAAGGGATTGCCGCTAAATACACCGAACTTTAAAACGCCGAGCGCGTAAACTTACTTCTACGCGCCCAGCACAATTTTTACGCTCCTGTGCGCTCAGCAACTTCTAGTTGTTGCGCTGTTCTTTTACTATCGGCACGGTCACTCACCGTTCTTCCTAAATAAACAGGCGGTACTGCCTGTTGCTGCGCAGCCTGCTTTGCTTGTAAGGCTCGTTGAGCTTGTAACGCTTGTGCTCGTTCAGCTAAGGCATTTTGCACTTCTTTTTTGCGTTTTGCTTCTTGCCGTGCACGAGCAGTTTTTGAAACAGCTGGCTTTGTTGCCGGCGTTTCAGCACTGCTGCCACTTGCTTCGGCCGTTACTAATTTAGGTTTTTTTACTGGTTTACCAGGCAAGCGTTGTTCGGCTGCCCGCGCCCGCAATTCTGCCGGTGTTAATTGCTGCGGCGCTTGCGCTGCTGCAGCGGCTCGCTTAGGCAGGCCAGCTGGTACAACAATGTCTTCATCACGAACAACAGGCGCTGCAAATTCAGACCAATCGGTACGCGGTGTTAGGTCAAAGCCATCCATAAAATATTCACGTAAACCTGGTATAACGCGATAGCCATCAAACGCAGCTATTACCAAATCTTTATTATGCTTTACAAAAGATGTTCCTTCGTCTGTTTCGAGCCATGTTTGCAGAATTAAGGCTAACATGAGCTGCGATATGGATAATTTTTGCAACGCTTCATGGGCAGAAAACTGAGGCTTTTTGATGGTCGACAGACGGTCGAGTAAACTTCTTTTTTTTGCAGAAAATAAGTGGCTAAATACCGGATCATTCTTTACATCATCTAACCGGCGTGGAAGATATTTCCGGTTACTTGCCATTGGCTTCTTTTTGAAGGCAATAATTTCTTCCATAAGTTTTGCTACGGTATCTTCATCGCGAGCATTAATAGAAATCATATGCGCGTAGAGCGCATCTTCTACGGCGGCTACATGTAAAAGCTGGGCAATCTTAAGTGCCGCATACAACACTTCAGGGTTATAGCGCGCTAGGGTAGCTACCAATTTTTGCTTATGAGCGTGGGCTGCTGCAACCGCCATAAAGGCCTCAATGTCTTCTTGAGCAAAATCCATATGGAATGGTTTTTCTTGCGTCCCTTTAAAGCCGGTTGTTGCTAAAGCCATGGTCTGTTTGTCGATCATTATCGGCTCGCCGTTATTGGGTTCTACCCATAGCGGCGCTCCTTCTTTTTGTGGTGCGGGACGAGCAGATTTGACCGCTTCGGCCTGCGCAACACCCAGTAGTAATAAACTCATTACTATCTTAAATTTCATAACTTCCCCCTAATACATTAAACAACTCAACTCTTTACAGAGTAAAATATTGGGGGCATAAAAAACAAGATCGCCAATATATTTACTTTCTCAAGACCATTTCACCATACTTAATTTCTGAATAGTATAAGTGTTACCCACTCAGGAACGGCGTTATGTTTGAACAAACTTTTGCAAAATTGAACACATTTTCTGAACATCATCAAACTAAGCATTTTATTTTGCATGCGATATGATCAAAAAAATATTACCGCTCCTTGCCACGCTCGGCGCCCTCTATCTGTTCGGCACCTATTTCTATTTTTCTCGTCAGCCCATTTCTAAAAACAGCTGCCCCATAACCATGCCCGATCAACTTCCCTTTGTACTCCATGACCCGGCCGATCCCCAGCATCAGTTCACCACCATTAATGATGCCAGTTGCCTGAACGCAACGCGTGTTTATGCCATAGTACCCATAAAAACTATCGCCGACATTCGGCAAGCACTCACTACCGCACGGGCAAAAAATCTACCTGTTTCTATTGCTGGCGTGCGCCACAGTATGGGAGGGCAAGCATTTTTTACTGATGCATTGGTACTTGATATGACCCAGTTCAATCGCATTATTGCGTTAGATGAAACGGCAAAAACCTTAACCGTAGAAAGTGGCGCTACGTGGCATGATATTCAGCTGTACCTTCATAAGAAAAACCTAGCAGTAAAAGCGATGCAATCTACCGATATCTTTACCGTCGGTGGCTCAATTTCGGTCAATGCCCATGGCATGGACCACCTTGCTGGCAGCGTTGGAGGAACTATTAAAGCATTCTCGTTAATGCTTGCCGATGGCAGCATACAAACAGTAAGTAAAACAGAACAACCAGAACTTTTTAAAGCAGTTATTGGCGGGTATGGCTTATTTGGCGTTATTTTAGAAGTGACCTTCGAAGTAGTAGATAACGTTATGTATACGCGAGACACTATCTTTTTGGATTACCAAGAGTTCCCTGACTTCTTTGACCAAGTAATAAAGGACAACAGCTACAGCTTGTTTTATGGTCATCTTTCAACATCACCTTTATCCTTTTTTAAGGATATGATTATTTACGGGTATACAACCATAGCCTCTACCGAACCCATTGCCCCGCTTGGCAGCACCAGCCTTGTCGGCTTACGCCGTTTTTTACTGAACCTTGCTAAGCGACGTAGTTACGCACAAGTTTTTAAATGGTTGGCAGAAAAATATATTGACCCCGCCCTTGAAAAGCGGCAAAACAAAAACACACTCTCACGTAATGAAGTTATGCATGATTCGGTAGAATACCTAGAAAACATCTTGCTCAATGAAACTGATATTCTGCAAGAATACTTTATTCCTCGCCGCAACTTTGCGGCCTGCATAGAGCAGATTGGTGCCTTGCTACGCGCAAGCAACATCCCTGTGTTAAATGCTTCAGTTCGCATAGTGCATAAAGAAGATATCTTGCTGAATTATGCCCCGGAAGACATGTTCGCCCTGGTCCTTTACCTGAATCAACGAGTAAACAAAAGAGCATTACTGGCTATGCAAACACTCACGCGTGAACTGATTGACCTGGTGCTCAACTATGAGGGTACCTTCTTTTTACCCTATCAACTCTATTTTACTCAAGAACAACTAAAACAAGCTTACCCCAACATTGATGAATTTTTTGCTCTAAAACGGGCGTATGATCCGACGCTCATGTTTATGAATAAATTCTATGCAAAATATGCGGCGTAAAAAACAACCGTTGACGCGGCAGACGAACATGCTATGCTTACTTATAATAAGTATTTTTGCGCTCAATTTTCTTTAAAGGAACTGTATCGTGAAAATCGCCGCTGCCATCACCATTCTTTAAAATTAGCCAGACTACTGGTTCAGTTTTATTCCGTATATTCACTTTTATTTTCATCAACTGTTTCGAGCTTTGCCGTACAACATGCCTGTATGCTCAACGCTGCTTGCGCTTGCTCCCGTTAGTTTTTATCGAAAGACCATATGTCTCAACTCTTATTACGTATTAACAACGTAAGAAAATCTTACCAAACAAAAGAAGCGCTTAAAGGCGTATCATTAGATTTATTTGAGGGTGAAATTGTCAGCCTGTTGGGTGTTAATGGCGCGGGCAAAACAACCTTGTCTTCTATTATTGCAACGCTGCACCCTGCCACCAGCGGTGACCTTGAATTCCAAGGAAAATCTATTTATGAAAATCTAACCGCTTACCGCTTACAGCTTGGCTTCTGCCCACAAAAACCGAACCTGAGCCTTAACTTAAGCTTACAAGACAATCTTATTTTTGCCGGCCGTTTTTATGGCATGCAAGAAGCGGCCATCCAAGAACGATTACAAATTTTATCACAACAATTTGGGCTGACGCCCTATTTGCACCAAAAGGCCTACGTCCTTTCTGGTGGCTATCAGCAACGCTTTATGATTGCACGAAGCTTAATGCATAGCCCACGGCTTATTATTTTGGATGAGCCAACGGTTGGCCTTGACCCGCATATTCGCCGACAGCTCTGGGATGTTATTAAAGAACTCAAGAAGAATGGTATCACCGTGCTTTTGACCACCCATTACCTTGATGAAGCGGAGCAACTTTCTGACCGTGTCTGCATACTTGACCAAGGGGTTATCAAACTCATTGATACGCCAGAAAAGTTAATTGCGGACTTTAAGGAAAAAAATCTTGAGGATGTGTTTGTTAAATTAATGAACGCAACAGAACAAAATTAAAAGAAAGAATATTATATGAACCAGACAAACTTTTATCTACAAACAATGCAGCATTTGCTGCATGCAGACCTTAAAACTTTTAAAGAAAGCTTCTTTGCAAAAACGATCGATCTTTTTATTTGGGTAGCCTGCACCATCGGCGTTATGGGTTACATTATGCCGGCACTCGGTCTCAGCACAGACTATGGCAACTTTCAGTTAGCTGGTAGCATCGCAAGTGCCGGGCTGTTTGAAATATTTCCCCATGTTATGCAAATGGTTGGCGACATTGAAGGAAACAATACTATTTCGTATCAGCTCACGTTACCCGTTCCTTCATGGTTAATTTTAGTAAAAACGATACTTTATTATGCTATCTGTTCCACCGTACTGAGCATCATTATGCTGCCGCTTGGCAAGCTTGTTCTCTGGAATACTTTTTCATTAGCACATGTTTCATTGATGCGCTTTATCGTGATGATAATAACTTCTGGCATACTCTATGGCGCCATTACCCTTTTACTTGCCGCGTGGGTAAAAAATATGGCCGGCATTGGCCATGTCTGGACGCGTTGTATATTCCCCCTCTGGTTTTTGGGCGGGTTCCAATTTTCATGGGCAACGCTCTATGGCATAGCGCCAACATTAGCTTATATGGACCTTTTGAACCCAATCATTTACGTTATGGAAGGCTTCCGTACCGCATTGCTTGGCCAAGAAGGCAATTTGCCATTTTGGGCGTGTGTCACCGTGGTACTGTTGATGAGTGTTGGAGCTAGCTGGTGGGCTATTGTGCAACTTAAAAAACGGCTCGACTTTGTTTAAAATAAAGGAAACATAATGCAAGAGCATATCTCCACGGCATGCCCTGGCTGCAAAATAGTATTACCAGTAACCAACTACCCCGCAGATAATCGCTACGGGGTAAGTTCTGCTGCTTGCCGCCAAGCCTTTGATGAAATTTTGGTAAAAGAAGGTGAGCTGTTTGGCTACCCCGCGGTGCATCGATTAATTATCGATGCTTATAACATTCAGCACCCACCGCACGCAGAGGTTCAAAAAGAGCTTGGTATTAGTAAACGGTTTATTGATGCTTCGGTACAATCAGTTGGCATCCATTTAATTGCGCTCTATCTTGCTCTAGAAAAAAAGATGGATTTGCGCAAAATAGCGGGGCAGATGGATACGGTGTTGCACCTTATGGAGCAACGCGGAGCCACTTTTAAAAACTTTACCCCACCAACAAGCCTTGGTGAAACGCGCGCTGCTGATGTAAGAAATGCTCTCTACACTGCTGATGATACCAGCTTACAAGAATATGAACTCCTCGCGGGGCAATGGGCGCGGGAAGCGTGGAAAGCGTGGCATCAACATCATGCGGTAATTGAGGCTTGGTACAACATGTATAGCAAATAAGTTCTGCAACAAAAAATCCCTTGCCTGCGGGCCTTATTCTCCTATAGACTAACTTACCATAGAACAAATGTAAGGAAGATAGTTTAAGAGGCATATAATCATGACCAAAAAGTTAGCTTTCATTATTCTTGCAAGTGGCAGCATGGCTCCTATTTTTGGCATGACCAAAGCAAAAGAAGAACAACAAGCTGCTACCACCGTGGTTATACCAAAAGATATGACGCTCCAAGAGATGAATACTCAGTTGAGCGCAGCCATCAAATATTATGAAAGCAATGACCATAAACAAGCCATTGCCACGCTTGAACCTTTGGTAGAGCAAACAAATGAGTTAGCAATTCAAGCGCGTGCCGCACGTTTTGCAGGGGCTCTCTGGTACTATGCTGGTGATTTTAATAAAGCTCGTCCCTACTTAGAGCTCGCTGCAAATCAATCACATACACCCTCCGCTGCCATTGATGGAGAAAGGTTCCTCGGGCTTATTTGTTATAACGGTGACAAGGACAACCAACCCGACTACGCCGCCGCCACCAACCATTTAAAAAAAATTATCCATCAAACCGAACGGCCAGAAGCACAAATGGAAGCTTTAACAATTTTAGGTCATATGAATCTACTGGGTGGCCACGGCATAGAGCAAAAATTTTCTGCGGCGGTCAGCTATCTTGAAATCGTCGCAAAACAATCTAACCTCCCTATTTTTCAGGCTACCGCAAACTGTTACTTAGGCTACATCTATTACCGTTACCGGCAATTTGATTTCGCACGTCTTTACTTAAAACCAGCAATCGAGCAAACACACCATCTCGTAGTCCAAACTGAAGCACAAAAAATCTTGGCAAAAATTAAACAAAAAGAATCCGAACGCGCCTCTGCCTAAGACATCTTGATACCAATACATCAGAAAACACCAACCGGAGATTCCTCATGCATAAACAACTACTCACGCTTCTTCTTGTAAGCTGCGGTATAACACCTCTCTTTGGGTTACACCATCCCCTTGGCATAGCAACCGAAGCCGATCACAAAACTGCAGTCGCTACCACCCCACGCTCTGCTCTCGGGACCCCTGATGCTCGGGCCGCTCAGCACCGTACTGGTGCAGAAGTAAAAGCTGCCACCGAAACAAAAGAACCGCGCGCAACCGCTGCGCTTAAAGTTATTCCTTCAGAAATGGAACTTCATATACCCAACGAGCTGGGCCATAATGAAAAACTTGATACAACAGAAAAAGAAAGCCTCTCTACTGATACTTTTAGCGAGAGTATTAAAGAATATCATAGCCGCGGCCGGCCCTATTTCCTGGCACGCGTTGTTACTCAAGACACCATCAGCGGTAAATTTAAATCATATTATTACGAAGCCCATAAATTAAATTATGCCTTATTCGGCGGTTCATATCCCCTAAAAATAACTCATAGCCATAGAGCGCTCTATAATTTTAACCCCGAGCAGGAAGCTTCTTTACAGAGAGCCTACCGAAACCCCTTAGACAATCTCCCCATAAAAAATGGCATTCACTATTTTAGCTCTAATCCCGAAGAACCTACCGCCGGCTTTACTTATTTCTGTTCCCATGAGCAGCTGCTTGCTGATGATCCTAAATTTTTATTACAGTTTTATGAAAATCAGGCTGAAGATGCTACCTTGCACGAAAAGAGCTTATTGCAACTGGGCGCGGAATATTATTATAAAAAAGATAAAGCAGCTCTTGCGTATCTTGAACCCATTGCCCAGAACAGCTCCCATAAGACCACACAAATTACCGCTCTTTATTTTATTGCTCTCATTAACCATTATGGTCTTCCTGGTGTACCACGAAACAGTAGTATCGCCAAAAAATATTTTACTATCGTGGAGCAAACCTCTACGAGCCTCCTAGAACAAATGGACGCTTCTCGCCACTTAGGAGCCATCCACTTTTATGGCGATGCAGCCAATGGTATAATCAAAGATTATCGGCAAGCAGTACACCACCTCCAAAAAGCCGCCTTCCAAAAAGAAAGTCTCCTCATCCAGTATGATGCCCTTTACATGCTAGCGGAAATTTATGCTACCGGCAGCAACTCTAGGCCAAGAAATATCACGCAAGCAATTGCTTGTCTTTTACCGGCAGCAGAACAAACCATCTCCCCTGATATACAAAAAAAGGCGCTCGCGCTTAAGCAACAGATCGAAGAGTCTGAAGAAGAAGAAGATACAGAGGTAATGGGTGGTGTTTGTGTCATCTGCTAAGAAATAATAAATCACCAAACGATTCCCTTTTATCCGCTACTCTGCCAGGCTAGTAAAAACCAAGGCATTCAAGAGAGGGCGTTACTATGCTATCAAATAAAAAAGTGAACAACGCACCAGAAAATCGACCATTAAGCTGGTATGCCAGCGCTCCCCTACCAGAAATTGTTGAATTTTTTACGACGTCAACCACGACCGGCCTTTCAACCCAACAAGCGACAGAGCGGCTTACTACCTACGGACCCAATAAAATTACCAACCATGAAGTTACCGCCTGGCAAATTTTATACAAACAAATTAAATCACCCTTTATTTATGTTCTGTTGTTCATCGCCGTCATAAACTTTAGTTTGCAAAACTTTTCTGATGGGTGCATGATTCTCTTTTTAGTAGCTATTAATACACTCTTTAGTTTTTACCAAGAATATCGCACCCACCGGGCCCTTTTACAACTCAAACAGCATATCATTGATAAAATCCGCGCCCGACGCGATGGCAAAGAAATAGAACTCCTCGTTACCCAGTTGGTACCCGGGGACATCATACAACTTTATCCTGGTGACAGAATTCCGGCAGATGTACGCTTTATCAGCGCAGAAAATCTTACCGTTGATGAATCATCACTAACGGGTGAATCACTACCCGTACCAAAAAATATAGCCCCTCTTGCCACAAAAGACGTAACCATATTTAAGGCTGCCTGCATTGGCTTTAATGGTACCCTGATTATGAATGGCAAAGGGGTCGGCCTTGTTATTGCTACCGGCAAACAAAGCTATCTCGGTTCCCTTGCAACAATAGCGTACCAAAGCCCACTTTCAACAAGCTTTAACAAGGGCATGCAGCAGTTTAGCCGTTTTATACTGTATCTTATCTTCATTACAATAAGTTGCGTTTTTATTATGCATCTTATTTTAAGCAGACAACATATGAGTGTTATTAATTTGCTCATCTTTTCTATGGCACTGGGCATTACTATTATTCCCGAAGCACTGCCCATTGTTATGACCTTTTCTCTGGCGCGGGGCGCATTACGTTTAGCAAAATATAAAGTGATTGTTAAACGATTGTCTGCCATAGAAGATCTGGGCAGCATGCAAATTTTATGCACCGACAAAACAGGGACCATTACTGAAAGTCGCCTACAATTTGCCAGTATATTAGCACAAGATGAGCGCCAAACATTACAGTATGCCCTGCTGTCCTCCGGGTTGCCAACGACGCAATTGGCAAAAGACCAAGGTTTTAACGGCCCCCTCTGGCAGCAACTTACTGAACAAGAACGGGCTCAACTGGAACAATATACGGTTGTTGCTGAACACCCCTTTGAACAAAATTTGCGTTACGCTTCTATTATTGTACGGCACGGTGAGCAGTATGAATTAATTATACGGGGCAACATTAAAGAAGTTGCACCACTTTGCAGCAACCTCACTGACCAACAACGCAACGAGCTCATGGCGTGGGGCACGGTAGAAGGCAACAAGGGCCATCGCGTCCTGTTGATAGCAAAAAAAGAGACGGTTCCCCTGACCAAAATTACGTCCCAAGACGAAAAAGAGATGCGCTACCTGGGGCTTATTTCCTATGACGACCCCGTAAAATCTACGGCAGAGGAGGCACTTACTCGCGCGCGCAACCTCGGAGTAAAAATTAAAATTATGAGCGGTGATACCCAAGAAGTTAATTTTGCTGTTGCTCAACAAATTCACTTAGTACCACCAACAGCAACTATGGCTGATGCTAGTATCAGCGGTGAACAATTTGCACAAAAAAATGGGCCCGAAAAGTTGAAACTCGTTGAGCAATGCGCCGTATTTGCTCATATATTGCCCGGCCAAAAGGTTGAAATCATTCAGCTCTTAGAAAACAACTATTATGTTGGCTATATAGGTGATGGCATTAATGATGCCCCTGCACTAAAAATTGCTAACGTTTCATTAGCGGTCGACACGGCAGCTGACATTGCCCGCGATGCCTCTGATATTATTCTGCTGCATAAAAGTTTGCGTGTCATTGTTGATGGTATCCAGGAGGGCCGGATTGTTTTTGCCAACATGATCAAATATATTAAATCTACGTTGGCCGCTAACTCTGGCCATTTTTACGCACTTGCTATTATTTCATTGCTGATCGATTTTCTGCCCATACTACCTTCGCAGCTCCTGTTGGTCAGCATTTTAACCGATCTGCCCTTAATTGCTATTTCTACTGATACGGTAAGCCCCGAAGACATCCAATCGCCACAAAATTATGATCTACGCACCATTGCTTTGGTTACCATGGTGCTCGGCCTGGTGGTGATGGTGACCGATTTTATTCTTTTTCGGGCTTTTTACCAAGCAGCGCCGGAAGTGTTGCAAACAAACTGGTTTATCACCAGCATATTAATTGAGCTAAGCTTTTTTTATTCTATCAGGAGTACGCTTCCCTTTTATAAAGCACCACTCCCTTCATGGCCCGTAATGCTGATATCATTAAGTGTAGCGACAACTACTCTTATGCTACCCTTTACCGCCGCTGGGCAAAACTTTTTGCATTTTCAACCACCAACCACCCAGGACTTTGTATTCATCGGCATGTTAGTGGTGTCCTATTTTGTGGTGACCGATATATGTAAGGTACTTTTTTATCGTTTTTATAAAACAACAACCCCAGAAACTAAGTCAACTTAATTTCTGGGGCTTATTATTACGCTTTATTAATTCTTATCCACTGCGTACCTTCTTTTTGGTACTCTTTTCTTACGGCGCTCCACGCAACGCGTGCAGCGGCACCTTCATCATGCCCATACGTTTCCCACGCATGGTTAAACGCTTCTTTATAAATATCTTGGGCGTGCTCAGGTAAATGCTTACGAACTGAATCGGGTAAATCTGTTCTGTGTGCATATGGCATAGTTATCCTTTACTTAAGAGGTTACCGAAACATCAAAACCTTTTGTTACCATGGCTTTAACTCGCTCATACTCTTTTTTATATTCAGCATCAAGCAGAGTTAAAGGAATAAGCTTACCCTCAACCATTACTTGAGGATCGGTACCGCTAAATTTACCCCGCACATGCATCGCGGCCACTTCGGGCGCACAAACGTTGCAACAGTGGCGACATTGCTTAATATGCTTCAGGTGCTGCTGAATAGTAGCATCATTACTTGTGGTTAAAATATCCCACACCGTATCATCAATAGAAAAATGAATATCCTGCATGGTTATCATGCTCAGCTCATGTGCTCGCTTCATCGCTTGCGCGGCGCTGTAATCGATAAAGGCACTATAGGCCCCCCCCCAGCGGGATTCGGTTAATGTTAACGATATTAAGCCAAACTTTTTAGCCGATGTTACCTCTTCAAAGAACCATTCACCATCAACAAAATGTAATGTATTCAGCAAAGCGTACGCTTCTTGCTGCGTCACTAAACCATCCAGATAGCCACCAGTAATATTATATTCTATGCGGTCAGAACAAAGCCCTGGTAATTTTTGGTCAAAACAACGCTGCTGATTTTTGTGCACTGACGAGCAGGCAGTATCATAGCCATACCTATGTAGAATCGCCGCAATGCCCGTTTGTTCTAAATACCATTCATGGATACCATCCTGGTAAGAATCTTTGCCTGCGGTACGATAGTCGCTTTTAAAGAACATGTCGCCGACATGTGAAAATACGGTATGAGAAACATCGTGTAAAAGCGCAGCTATTTGTTCTTCAAGTGGCGCACCAAATTTGCGTGTTACAAAAAACACACCGAGTGAATGTTGGTACCGCGTATATTCTTTATCTGGTTGTGCAAAGCGTATTACCCCGTACTGGTGAATATGCTTTAACCGTTCAAACGGAGCACTTTTGATCAGCTCCATAAGAACTGGTTCATGAATCTGCAGGGTGCCATACAGCGTGGTTAGCTGGAGCGTATCCCCCTGCTCTTTAATGGTGACGAAACTAAAAAGATTGGGGGTAAACAGAAGGGTGACAATCAACGTAATTAGTCTTCTCATTGGCGCTCCTTAAACAAGTGTTACTGAACAAACGCGTGAGATAATTTTTTTAGAATTGTCTCAAATCACCATAACAAAAAATAGTAGCGCCGCAAAGTAAAAAGAGTTACTGGGGAGAATTTCCCTTGCCAGCAACTCTTTTTTATTAATAATTCCTTACTTTATTTCAGCTGCTCAGCAACTGCTTTTAGCTCTTCCTGATAGTGTGCATACTCTGGAATATATCGCGCAATAAGCTCAGCATACTCTTTTAAATATTCGGGAGAATTCTTAGTAGCCTGATATTTTTCTGCTAATACCACCGATTCATGAATATAATCGGGGTTCTCTTGGAGCGCCGTCAATAACGGGAACAGGTGCTGATATTTGCCGTGCACACGTTTAAAGCCAAGCAAGCTTGCACTAAACGCACCATTATTATTTTTATCTTCATAGCGGTACCCTTCAACCGCATATTTCTGCGATAGAAGCTTTATTTCTGCATCCATTTGGTCAAGCTCGGGAGCATGCTTCTGCCGTAATGCTGCTACCGCCTTAAGATATTTTGGGTCAGTATAATCACCATTCACCTGATCCCCGAACGCTTTCAGCTCTTCTTGCACCTCTGCTGAAGCAAACTTTTTGACTACCCCTTCATAACGGGCCATAACCTTGCCAATCTCATCTAAGTACGCTTGCCCCTTTTCGGCTGAACCGCACCAGGTAGCCATGCTCTGCTGCTGAACCTGACGTAACGCATCTTGCTGCGTAACCGTTTTACTGAGCGCTTCAGGAGCAGCCGCATCTTGCGGGGTAATAATCAATGAAGTACCGTCGGTCTTAATTTTTACTACCGAGCCTTCTCCTATATTCAAGAGCTCTAAGAGTGCCTTATCTAATACTAAGGCGTTACTGTTGCCATATTTTACCAGCTTTTTAAGCATAATTACTCCTTGATTCAGGATTATTAAACAATGTATATACAATGTAAAATAAAGCAGATAAGAAGTCAACTCATAAAAAGGCAAACACCCTTTTCCCTAATATTGATGCTCTTATGCTCAAAAATAGTGCTTATTTGCCCTATTTTGCCTCCCGAGCACCTATGCTCCCACCAGGTTAAAACAGGTTTAAAAAATTCCCACTTGAAATATTTTTAAAAACAAGTAAGCTGAGAAGTAACAATAAATACTTTTCACACCTGGGAGGGGAACATGAAGCAGTTACTTACCAAAACCATAACAACCTTAAATACTTTTCACACCTGGGAGGGGAACATGAAGCAGTTACTTACCAAAACCATAACAACCTTACTTTTAGCCTTGGCAATTGCGCCAAGCTTACAAGCGTATCCAGCATCATTGGGTGTCCTTCAAAGAGGTAAAACCCGTGTTACCTTAATTGGTGATATCCATGGCTCCAAAGAACGTGTCGCCAACGACAACCTCTATAAGAAACGTTTTTCGTCATTATTAACCACTCTCTCATGTCAAAAAACAAAGACACGCTTTTTGTTAGAAGCAGATAGCAATACAGACAGACAAGAGATTGAACGCCAACAAAATGCTGCGTATCAGCAAATCCTCAAAGCACAAAATCTTACTTTTTTAAACAATCCCACTACAGACACTCTTCAGTATGTCAAAACATTTGCTCTTGGTACGGGATTAAATTCCGGCTCAATTTCTTTTGCTGCCATAGATGCACGAACTCGCGCCATTGATGCAATTATAAGCGTAATGCCAGAAGTAATGCCTAAAGAACCAGCAACATTTCGCAATAGTTTCGATACATCAGGCGTCCTACAAAAAATATTTGGGAAAGACACATTTAATGATTGCCTGAAAGATTGCGAAGCTATTTACCAAGAAGTATTAGCGAGAGAAAAACAACACAAATTGACTGAAAAAGCGGCAAACAAAATTCGGGTTATGAAATTAAATTATACCGAAAAAATGGATACGGTTCGTGGGATGTTTTCGAAAAGCGCCCTTAACTGCAAAATTGTTGCCACGATTAAAGCTATCTCAAAATCACCGGCAGATAAAATTGCCGTAGGATTACCAACGTTTCAAGCATACTGTCAGCACGGCTTTCAACCTATAATTTTAGGCGTAAGAGATCTTATTATGACCTATCGAATTCTTGATGAATGCGAAAAACATCAAAACATTGTTGTTTACGTAGGGGCAGACCACGTTGTTACCACAATGGAGATTTTGCAAGGCGCAGGATTTACGGTAGTCAAACAAGTGAAACGTCAAGAATTAACCCCTCTATCTGAAGCACAGTTTAAAGAAGCAACCGAGCTGATTTTGGAAAATCTAACCCAAGAAGAGTCAAAAGAAGCAAAAGCTGACACCGCTGCCAAAGAAGAAGGTAAGGTTGCTGGAGCTACTCATGTAGGCGCGGGTTCTGCAGGCGCCGCGGGCGCTGGCAGTACAACAACAGTTGCAAAGTCTACTACCTGCAATAATCCTGGTTGCGCTACAGACAAGACTAAACCGGTAAAACTACTCGATTGCGGCCGATGCAAACAAGCTCATTATTGCTCTGCTGCATGCCAAAAGGCTCATTGGCCAACTCATAAACCTAGCTGCAAAAAAGCATAATTACTGAAACAAACAAGCCCCTGAGTTCTAAAAAAGCTCGGGGGTTTAAACACCTAGGGGAGATGAACATGAAACCTACATCAATAAAAATGACATTCATAACCGCCGCTTTGGCACTTATTGCTGCCCCGCCACTACATTCTTATCCAGCATCTTTTGCCAAGCTCAAGAAAGATGGTGTCACCATTGCCTTGATTGGCGATGAACATACTAGATGGACAAAAGATATATCTTTAGAGCCACCTTATCTTAAGGCCCTAGAAGCATGGCTTGCAAAACTAAAAGATAAAAAAACGC
>Ga0163144_10012580_pt1 | contig 17756 bp, 17 predicted proteins | sample OliLak19BULKMAT1_FD_123175 | JGI IMG/M metagenome (GOLD analysis project Ga0163144, IMG submission 123175) | Freshwater microbial mat bacterial communities from Lake Vanda, McMurdo Dry Valleys, Antarctica - Oligotrophic Lake LV.19.BULKMAT1 | ecosystem: Environmental > Aquatic > Freshwater >...
CGAGCCATCGCGCGTCTCCTTGCCGCACGCGACGCAACCTGACGAACTGCTTCGTCCACACGGTTCCACCGCAGGACCGTAGTTATCGCAGATTACCCAGCATGGCGCAATCGCCCTGGGGGCGGAACGAGGGTTCCTCCTTCAATGCGGTCAAGGGATTCTTCAAGGCGCAAGAGCGACATTTGCGCCGACCGCAAACTTCTCGCGTTCAACGTACGAGAATATTTGATGCCGTGAAGTCGAAAGACAACACGAAATGAACGGCCGCGTACTTCGAGGGATGCCATGAATGGATTCTCCCGCAGTCTGCGGGAAGACCCAGCGACGCATCCTCAACGCGATCCCAATGCTGTCCCCAGTTTTGTCCCCAGTGGCTCTTGGCGTCGAACTTCGGTAAGAAGTGGCGGCGCTCGTAAGTTGTTTTTACAAAAGAAGTACCGGAGGTGGGACTTGAACCCACACGTCCTTGCGGACACTGGATTTTGAGTCCAGCGCGTCTGCCATTCCGCCACTCCGGCGCCGTCCGGCTCGCTAGACAAGCCGGGGCGTAGCTTGTCGAGTTTACGGCATCGGCGCAGGCGGTCAACCCTCGGGGGCGTGCAATCGGGACCGTCCCGTTTTTCAAGCCATGCACCGCTTGAAATGATAGCCAGTCGAGGGCTCCGCCGACCACCCGGCAAACGGCCGGCGAGGCCGATCCGCGGCGTGCCAGCGTGACCGTTTGTCGTGGTTATGCGGGCCTTAACGAGCTCCAGACTGTGGTAGACTTATGCGTGTTTAGAGCGACCGAAAAATGACTTCGCTGTTTTTTTCTCACCCTGTCCTCTCCCGCAAGGGGCGACGGGTTTGCGGACGAAGTGGTTTTTCGGGCGTTCCTTTAGCGACAAAACGACCTCTCCTCGCGCACGCTTCCGATGACCATTGTCCTCTTCGAAGATCCGCAGGTAACGCAGCTCTATCCCGTGACCGTGGGGAGGCCGGCGTTTACGATTTCCTGCGCGAGTTATCGGCTCATTGATCTGGTGAGCGGCTGGGGACACGAGGTGAGCACCGTGGTTCGCCCGCACCTGCGCGCGGTCCAGCAGGCTGACTTTCCGAACGCGGGTTCTTCAGCGTCCGGCCCCGTGGTGTCAGCGGCCGGCGGCAAGCGGTTCGATCAACCCGTCGCATTGATCAATGCTCGCGTGGTTCCCTCGGCCGCGGTGGCAAAGCGAATTAAGGACGCTCTGTGCGCCGGCAAGCCGGGCGTGGTCGCTGGTCCGCAAGGCGTGGCGCTGGCCATCTTGCCGCCCGACAGCCCGCTGCCGCAAGTGGACATCGATACGTGCGGCTTGGCCGATTTCGTAGCTGGCCTGAAACTGCCGCCCTTGGACCTCCAGCTGCCGCTGTTCGTCTATCCGCACGACATCGTTCGCCATCATTTGGAGACGCTCGCTGGCAATCTCGAGCACCGGCTGGCCGAAGGCACGTACCGAGAGATCGCCGATGGCGTGTTCGCCGCAGCCGAAGCTCAACTCGGTCAACATGTCGTTATCGATACACGCCGTGGGCCGATTGTCTTGGAAGCGCGGGCCCAGATCGGTCCGTTCTGTTACTTGAGCGGGCCGGCCCATTTGGGCGTCGGGGCTCGAGTGATTGAGCACTCGGCAATCAAGGACGGGGTGACCCTGGGCCACACAACCAAGATTGGCGGCGAGATCGAGGGTTCGATCATCGAGCCCTACACCAACAAACAGCACCACGGGTTCTTGGGCCACAGCTACTTGGGCAGTTGGGTGAACCTGGGGGCCGGCACCTGCAACAGCGATCTGAAGAACACCTACGGGCAGGTGAACATGGAGTATGCCGGCCAGAAGGTCGCGACGGGCATGCAGTTTGTCGGCGCGATCGTCGGCGACTACGCCAAGACGGCGATCAACACCGGCATTTTCACCGGCAAGACCATCGGCGCGTGCAGCATGATCTACGGCTTCGTTACGACCAACGTGCCCAGCTTCGTCAACTACGCACGCTTGTTCGGACAAGTGACCGAAGCGCCAGTCGAAGTCATGGTGGCCACGCAGGCCCGTATGTTCGCCCGCCGCAACGTCGCGCAGCGGCCGTGCGACATCCAACTGCTGCACGACATGTACGAGCTGACGCGGCACGAGCGACAGCTGGCCGGCGAGCCGCTATCGCTGTAAGAAGGGGTCGGGGGACAGGGGACAGGGGTGGGGTTCACAATCAGATAGCAATTCGGGGGTGGCACGCTCTGAGCGCAGCGAAGGGCGTGGTACGTGGCGAAATAAAGTGCGACCACGCGCTTGGCTGCGCTCCGAGCGTGCTACCCCACGACAAGGGAGATTTGTCAGCGATGAAAGTTTCACAAGCTTACGGGCCGGACACGTTCGGCCTGTCTTACGAGTTGTTCCCGCCCAAGTCGCCTGAGAGCGAAGAGGAACTATTCCGCCATCTTCCCGACCTGATGGCGTTCGAGCCCAGCTTCGTGACCTGCACGTACGGCGCGGGCGGATCGACGCGCGATAAGACGCTCGACATCGTCTGCCGCGTCAAACGCGAGTTTGGCTGCCCCGTGGCGTCGCATCTGACGTGTGTGGGCTCGACCGCGGATCAACTGCGCGACTACTTGCGCGAAGCACACCACCGCGACGTCGACAACATCGTCGCGCTGCGCGGCGATCCGCCCAAGGGCCAAACGGCGTTCACGGCCGTCGCCGGCGGCTTTGCCTACGCCAACGACCTCGTAGGCCTGATCCGCCGAGAGTTCCCGCAGTTTGGCATCGCCGTGGCCGGCTATCCTGAAACGCATCAAGAAGCCACGAGTCCCGCGGCGGATCTGGAGAACCTCAAACGCAAGGTGGATTCCGGCGGCGCAGTGGTGATCACGCAGTTGTTCTACGACAACAGCGACTTTTTCCGTTTTCGCGAGCGCTGTGAGAAAGCGGGCATCCGCGTGCCGATCGTGCCCGGCGTGCTACCGGTCACCAATTTGGCGCAGGTCAAGCGGATTGCCTCGATGTGCGGAGCGAAGCTGCCCGAACGGTTTGCGGCCGCACTGGCGTCGCACGATTCGCGCCCCGAGGACCAATTCGAGGTGGGCGTCGACTTCGCCACGGTCCAGGTGCAAGCGCTGTTGGACGCCCAAGTGCCGGGCGTACACTTCTACGTGCTCAACAAGTCGCAAGCCACGTGCCGGGTGCTGCGGGCCGTGACGCGCCCGGCTTGATCGGCGTTCTCAATTTTGATATCATTGGGTCTTGAGGGCAGGTCATGCCACGAGTTGAGGTCGTTTTTTATCGCGATACGCGTGGCGACGTGTCCCTCGTGGAATGGCTCGATCGACTTCCGTCAAAAGCCCAGGACAAATGCCTGGCGGCTGTCTCGCGACTTGAAGTGATGGGGCACGATGCAAGACGACCTTTGGCCGACTACCTGCGCGATGGAATCTATGAACTTCGCGTGCGATTGGGAACCATCAATTACCGTTTGCTCTACTTCTTTCACGGGCGCACCGCGATCGTGTTGACACATGGACTGACCAAGGAGCAAACAGTTCCTGCCCGTGAGATCGAATTGGCGATTGATCGGCGGCGCCGATTCCTCGACGACCCTCCCAAACACACCTTTGCACCGGAGATGGATTGATGGCGAAGAAAAAAACGCAGCAGCCCAAATCGCCGGCATTGCGATACATTTTCGATCGCTACGTGGCTGGCAAACCGAAACGTTTGGCGGCAGTTGAACGCGAGCGGCTGAATCTCGACATCGCCTGCAAGATTTACGAGCTTCGCACCGCCGCGAACTTGAGTCAGCGCGAGCTGGCCAAGCGCGTCAAAACGTCCGCTTCCAATATCTGCCGGCTGGAAGACGCCGACTATCAGGGGCACTCGCTGTCGATGCTTAGACGAATCGCCGCGGCCCTGGGACAGCGCATTGAAATTCAATTCGTCCCACTTGGACGAAAGACCGCGCAGGCTTAGTCGAGGATTCGTCGACTGCGCGACGCATCGACAGTGTGAGAGACGCAACGTCTTCCCACGGCCATCAATCCCATACATCGCGTCTTCGGGCTGGAAAACGGTTTGCGACTGAGTGACGTTCTCTGTTGGCCATTACTCCGCCAAGAACTTGACGAACTCCTCCAGTGCCTCGTGCTCCGTGGGAGTGAGCCGTTCCACGGGCTCCGACCGCGCGGCGAAGCGGACCGCGATGTCTCCGAATCCTTGCTCGTTCGCTGCGGAGAGTCCCGCTAATTGCATCATCTTCGCGTCGGGGAGCTTAAGTATCCGGGCCAATTGATAAACCAATCGCGGCTCGGGTTCAAAGTCCTCGTCGCGCTCGGCACGGATCAAGTCCAACAGGCTGGCCCCGGACATTTGCGACAGCTCTTCGATCGACAATCCCAAGTCACGACGACGCAGCGAGATCAAGCGGCGAAACGCTAGCCGCTTCGCCGCCGATGTCGCAGGGCGATTGGCAAGTTTGCTCACCAGGCCACCGACCGAGATGTTGCAACCTGCTTCTTCATCCGCCTTGCGGAGTAGCCACTCCGAATTTGTCGTCATCCCCAGGCTCTTCATGAACGTCCCTTCAAAAATGCCGCAGCGCTGGCTCGCGACAGCTCAAAATATGCCAGGTCTTCTTTGTCGGGATCAGAATCCAGCTTGGTCATACCGCAGGTCCGTTCGTAGAACGGTTCTGACGGCGGAAGTGAGTGCAGACCCACGCGACCGTGAAAGCCCTCGTTAGTACTCAGCATCACCGCGGCCTCGAACAGCCGGATGCCGATGCCAAAATAACGAGGTTCGTCGACGAGCGATTTCAGATTCCAGGGAGCATTCTCAATAAAGTCGATGTATACCAGCGGTTTTCCTGCGTCGGAATCCAGCACGGCGGCATGACGCGCTAAATTGATCATCATCAAGCCTTGCATGACGCCGCCACATTCAATGCCCAGACAGCGATTCGCGAGCAGGCGTAGATGGTCTTTCTTGGTCGCCCAATTCCAATGCCAGTGCTCCGGGATCGGCAGCACGGCATGCGCTCGACTCCTGGCGGCGGCTACTCTTGCTGGGCCCCAGACGGCTTCTGTGTCAACGAGCGCCGTCGGCGCCAATTCCAAATAGAGCGTCGCCACGACCGGACGCTTCGACATGGCGTCGACGAGGGTGATTTCTTCCTTGGTCACAGCACCATGAGCTCCGCCTTCTTGTTCGTGGACTCGTCCTCAAAGAGTAATTTCTCGCCCTTCGACAACCGCGCGTCAATCATTTGGTAAAGCCGCAATGCCTGGCGCAGGACCGCGGTCTTCGTGAGATCCTTTCGTTGAGCCAAGTCGGTTAACGCCGCCATTTCAGCGTCGGTGAGATTCAGTGTCATGGTCCGCTTGTCGCTCATTGTTGCTATTACTCCTGTTCTTTCTTCAATAATACACGTTTATCGAGTGCTTTGCAATCAATAAATAGCTAATTTATGGCTATTATTGAGGGTTTCGGTTCATACTACGACGTCCAACGGGTTTGGGGTGATCAAGAAAAACCCTGCACCCCGCCCACCCCCGCGTTCGATACAACTAGCAGCCCACGATGCTAGCATGCCCCCAAAGGACCGGCTGGGATTGACCCGGCTGGCCAATTCCGATACTTCACGCAAGATTTTGGACGCCACGGATTGGCGTCTCGCATGACCTGGCGGACGTCCCACGCGCCGCTTCGCGACGCGTCTGGCGCACGCCGAAAGGCACTTGGCGGGCAAAAGCACGGAGGCTCTGGTGGCCAGGCAGGACGCACTGGGCAAGTGCCTGCGGCGCGACGACGCCACAGTTGCTAACAGACCAGATGCAAAGAACCCTGTCGCGAACAAACCGCGCGCGAAGAAGCTCGGACACGTGGTCGGCATGTCTCCGTTCTTCGCTCGTGGGCCGCGGACGACGTCCGGCGGCCCGTGGTTCGTGCGGGCGGCTTCTTGGTTTGTGCCCTGTGCGATCGCCGCAGTTGCAGCGTTCTGCCTGGCGGGCGGGATCGATTCTCTCTGGCATCACTGCCGCGCGGACGTGGCCCGGCACTACCGCGCGCCATGTGGCGTGATATTGATTCTCGCGGCGCTTGCCCAACTGTGGATCGCGTTCAAAGCCTCGCGCGGACCGTATGCGAGCGGCTGGATCTCTTGGCCGTGGCGCGGTGCGTTCTGGCGTTGCCTGCTCGTGGGCGCGTTGGCCTGTTACGTCGCAGCGTTAGCTCTCGGTCCCGATGCGTACGTTCGCTATCTCTTTCGCGCAATGCTGGCCTGCTGGTACAGCGTAATCCTGCTGCCGCTGTTGGCCCCCGGACCGGCGGCAACGCTATTGCACGAACGCTTGCGGTCGGCGAGCTTTCGCCGCGCCGGCCGCTGGGTGTTTGCGCTGTCGTTGGCAACTATGTTGGGTGAAGTGGGTTTGCGATTGGTCGATCTGGCCGACGAAGCGGCATTGCCTTTCGACCGCCTGGCCGGTCAATTCAAGCTGTCCGCTGGCAGCGAGTACCACGGGCGGCAAGTGAACTCGCAGGGCTATTGGGACGAAAATTTTGAGCACGCGCGGCGACCCGGCCACTTCCGCGTGGCCGTGTTGGGCGGCAGCACAGCACTGTCGGGCAATCCCCAGACGAATTGCCTCGATCAGCTCGAAGCCCGCGTGCCGGGCGTCGAGGTTTACAACTTTGGCCTGCCACGCTCGGGCCTTTGGCAGTACGCCGCGCAACTGGAGCGCGACGTCGTAACGTTCCAGCCCGATTTGGTCCTTGCGTTCTTCACGGTTGGGCAGGACGTCACGGCCGACCCGCCCGTGCCGAGCAAATTCGATTGGCGCTCGCTGCGGTTGTGTCGATTGGCGGCCGCGACGCTCGGCCTTTCCACTCGCGGTGGCCAGAACTTCGCTACCGACGGAATGCAGGATTTCGAGACCTACCTCAGTGCGTGCAGCTCGCGCGTCTCGGTCTGCCGTACGCCGACGGACGATACAATCGAGCAACGCTGGCAAGTCACGCGTACGCGGCTGGTCGATCTGATTCGGCGTTGCCATCGCCAAGGGATTGAAGTCGCGCTGGTCGTGGTGCCCGAGGATTACCAGGTCAACCCGATCGTTTGCCAGGCCTTGCGGCGGCGACTGGGTTACGAGGCCAACCAACTCGATCTCGAGCTGCCGCAGCGGCGATTGACGCGGCTGGCCGAGGAGCTGGAACTGCCCTCGCTCGACCTTCTGCCCTATTTCCGCGCGACCGAGTCATGCACGTACACTCGCGACGAGGGGCAATGGAACGACCGGGGAAACCAGGTGGCCGGCGAAGCGCTGGGCGGTTGGCTGCAAGCCCGCTTCGGGGCGACGATCCTGGCCCAATCGCAGCGCGGCAAATGAGCCTCACTTTGGCGATTGCGGAGGCAACGCCGACGGATTGCCAGTGGCCGGCGCGAGCGTGATGTGATCGAACGAAATCTCGCCCGTCGCGCCCAAGAGTCCGATCCATACGATTGCCATGCGTGCCGACTCGGGCACGACCAAAACGCCATGCTCCTGCTGCCAGTTGAAGGTGCCCGACCAGGGACCAAGTTCGGCGCTCGTCTTTGTCGGCGCGCGGAGTTCGTCGAAGAAGCCGACGTAAAACCGCGGTAATTCACCGGGCGACATTCCTTGACGCACGTCGGTCACCTTGACCCACAGCGATACGTCTAGCGACTTGGTCAGTCGGCCATCGACGGCAAACGCCTGGAGCGCCCGCGCACTGCGTCCCGGCACGTTGTTGCTGAATGTGATCACCTTCTTGCCGTCCGGCGCCGCCGAATCGGCATGCACCTTGGCGTACCGCATGTAGTACCAACCGCTGAGGAGGCCCGTCTCCTTCGAGATTTCCTCGAAGCTTCCATTCAATAGCGCCGGTCGCGTGGGATCGGGCTTCACCAGCCGCTGCTGTTCGGCCGTGCCCGTCATCGGCACGAACATGGTGGGTTCGAGCGCTTGTGCCTCAAGCTTGCCGTTGACCTTCTTGAACGAGTACAAAGTCTGCTGAAAACGCTCCCCCAAAGGCACGATCAGTCGGCCGCCTTCACGCAGTTGATCGACCAGCGGTTGCGGCACGCGTTCGGGCGAGCACGTGACGATGATCTTGTCGAAAGGCGCAAACTCCTGCCAGCCCTTGTACCCGTCGCCGATCTTGGGATGAACGTTCTGGTAACCCAACCGAGACAGCGTGTCGGCCGCGCGCTTTCCCAAGGGTTCGACAATCTCGATGGTGTACACGTCCTTGGCCAACGGGCTGAGCACGGCGGCCTGATACCCGCTGCCCGTGCCGATCTCAAGCACTTTGTCGGTCGGCTGGGGATCGAGCTGCTCCGTCATGTAGGCGACAACGAAGGGGGGCGAGATCGATTGTCCTTCGCCCAACGGCAGAGCCATATCGAAGAACGAGTTGCGGCGATGCGCGAGCGGCACGAACTCTTGCCGGGGTGTAGCCCGCATGGCGGCAATCACGCGTGGATTCTTGATGCCGGGGGCCACGACCTCTTCTTCGACCATCCGCTCCAGCGCCGTTTTGTCGCGTCGGGCCGAAGCGGCCGTCGTCGCTTGGGCATGCGCGGGCGCGGCGGCCGATGCCATGAGCATGGCTGCCAACGCAATCAACTTTGCCGTCAGACATCCGTTCGAGACGATCCGTCGCATAAATTAAGCCTCGAGTTAGTCGATTGACGACCTACGTTCAAATTGCAAGCGCTGCTGATCCCACCCGCGCTTTATACCAAACTCATGCCCCCAGCGCGAACGGCAAGCTGTTTCCCATGGGGTCACAACCAGGCAGTGTAGGTGTTACCTACGGCTGTAGGCTACGATTGCTAGCGGTGAAGTCGTCGTTGCACTAGTTTTCGGCCGGGAGATCGATCCATGAGTGGCACATTCGATGACCCGACGAATCCCTATCGCCCCTCCAATCCAGTCCCTCCCTTGGACCCTGCGGGCCAATCCGAATCTCCAGCGCCGAGGCTGGCAGAATCGCGCGCGCCGACCGCAGAAGCCCGCTTCGGCGATCATTTGAATCGGGCCTTTAGCACTTACGGGGCACAATGGAAAGAGTGGCCCGTGCCGGTGCTGGTGGCGGGGCTGATCTTTCTTGCGAGTTATTGTTTATGCCTGTTTCCCGTACTCTTGGCGACAGGGCCGCTGTCGTGTGGATTGTACACCTGCGCGTTCCGTGGGTTGCGGGGTCAGCACTTTGACGTCGGCACGCTCGGCCGCGGTTGGGAACGAGTGGGGACGTCGATGTTGGCCGGCTTCGTACTCACACTCTTGCAGATGGCGCCAATTCTGTTGATCTATGCGACGATGTTTCTCATGCTCGGCGTCATGGGATCATTTGCCAACGGACCTGGAGGTGGGGGACGTGGCGGCGGAGGCAACGATGGCGCAGCGCTGCTGATCGTGCTGCCCCTCTTCGCATTCATCATGCTGATGATGTTCGCCTTCTATGCTTGGGTGCTTTGGATCGGCACTCGGACTATGTTTGTGATGCCGTTGATTGCCGACCGGGGCTGCAGTTTTTCCACGGCCTTTCGTATGAGTTGGGACGCGACGCGAACCAGGTTCTGGGAGTTGCTCTTGTTGTATTTCGTCGCCGGCATGCTTGCCTATGTTGGCATGCAGTTATGTTATGTCGGAGCGATTTTCACCGTGCCGCTGTATTTCCTGGCGATCGCGGCCGCGTACGACGCTCGATTCGGCATTGAATCGCCCGCGTAATGCATGTTCGCCATGAGTGGCAGGACCACTCTCACACCGGCCGCAATTGCTCTGGCTGCTGTCAGTGGCCACCGCTATACTCCCCCGCCTCGTCAAAGGCTTTCCCCCCCGTCCGCTGTTGCCGCGCGCCCGAATTTCGATTGGCGCCGGTGACCGATGCGCGCGGTTTCCAACGGCAATGGAGTGCCACGGCCATGCGAATCTGCACGATTTCGCTCTGCTGCGTCCTGGTCGCGACGACGGTCGCCCCGGCGCAAGACGATCGCCAGCCGACGACCGAGTGGGGAATCACGATCACTCCCGATCAGCTCGACGACGCGATCCAGGAAACCCAGGATTTCTGGGGGCCCGTGAAGAAACACATCGCCAGCGGTGACTTCGCCGCGGCCACGCCTGAGACTCGCCAGCAGGCCGTGGCCTTTCTCAAACGGGTGCATGACGAGCTGTACCAGCGGCTCTTTGAGCGCGACGAAGCCACGGCCCAGGATCTGCTCGACTACGTCGGCCTGCGGCTGCGTAAGTTTGTCCTCTATCGGCAACTGCGCGAGACGATGGGCGACGACGCGGCGTTTGTCGGACTGTGGGAGCGCTGGGAGCGGGCCCAGCGCGACATCCACTCTCTGCCCGAGGCCGATCGCGCGCCCCGCGTCAAAGCCACGCTGGCGCTTCTGCCCGACGACATGTCCGCGGCCGGGATGGCGGCCGAAAAGATCGACCAGGCGATGAATATCTGGGAACTGCAGGCCCAGTGCATGTCGCGGATGGCCAAGAACGAAGCCGGCAAAACGATGCTTGCCTTCGATCGTGAAACCAAGAAGGCCGAACCGCAATTGGGCGAGATCGTGCGTGCCATCTCGGCCGCGTCCGATTGGACACTCATCACCAAGACCGGCGATAAGTCCGTCACCAAGGCCGACTTCATCAAGGCTTGGGAAGAGCTTGCACAGCTTAAGTCGCGAGGTCGCACGGCGTCGAAGCCGGTGACGAGATAGGGCCTCACGCCCGGTCGAACGGAAACGCCATCACTTCAGCCAACGTTTTTGCGCCGGCCGCCAACATCACCACGCGATCGAATCCCAACGCCACGCCCGTGCAATCGGGCAGGCCGTGCTCCATCGCCGTCAACAGCCGGCTTTCCTCGGGCAAGGACGGCTTCCCGTCGGCGACGCGCGCGGCGTTGTTCGCGCGGTTGCGTTCGCGCAGCACCTCGGGGTCGGCCAGCTCGTGGAACCCGTTGGCCAATTCGATCCCACGTACATAAAGCTCGAACCGCTCGGCCAACGGCGGATCGCCTTCCCGAATGGCTGCTAGCGCCGCCTGACTCGCCGGAAAGTCGTGCAAGATCACGGGCGACGAGTTGCCCAAGTTGGGCTCGACGAGAAACACCAACAGAAAATCCAGCCACGCGTCGCGATCCTGGCGATCGAGGCTCTCGGGCACGGCGAGATCGCGCGCACAAGCGACCTTTGCCAATTCGTCGAGGCTGGCTGTATGCGGATCGACGCCTGCGAATTGCTCGAACGCCGAGCGATAGGTTACTGAATCTGCCGGACCAAGGTGCAAGAGCGCCTCGCACAGGTCGGAAAGCAGCCGCATGCCGTCGATCATCGAATCGTCGCGGCGATACCATTCGACCATCGTGAACTCGGGATTGTGCAGCGACCCAAGCTCTTCCTTGCGAAACGCCCGCGTCACCTGGTAGATCGCCTCGCCGCCCGCGGCCATGAGCCGCTTCATGGCGAACTCGGGCGAGGTTTGCAGCCACATTTTCTGGTCACCGCCGGACTTCATGTCGGTCTTAAAAACCGAAATCTCGAACGGGTCCAGGTGGCGGTCGACGACCGTCTCGGCGGATAAGAGCGGCGTCTCGACCTCGAGAAACCCGCGCGTCTGAAAGAACACGCGGACCTTGCCGAGTAGCTCCGCGCGCAGCCGCAGGTTTTGCCAGGAGGCGGTGGGGAGAAAGTCGCGGCGGTCGACTCGGTTGGGCATCTTCTGAAGGGCTTAAAAAAGGCGTCCGAAAAAAGGGGACAGGTCCAATAATCGCGGGCCAATGCGCCGCTTCCAACGTGCGATTGGATTATTGGACCAGTCCCCTTTTTTCTCCGACGGCTAGCAACCTCATTCGAATTCAAACACGCGTTGCACGTGCGGGGCGCCGTATTCCGCGCCGCCGGTGAGTACGATTACGTTTTCGAGCGGACTCGTTTCACCCAGGCTGTGCGTGTGCCCACACAGCACGGTCAGCCGCTTTCGCGGATGGTCGCGCATGACTTCCAGGAGGGCTTCGCCCACGGCCTGGCAAGTAAAATGCGGCAGCCACTCATCACTCGAGATCTCTCCTTGATACCAGCACGCCTCGCGAAACGGCGGCACGTGCGTCAACGCGATCACGTGGTCTCGTTTGGCCAGCGCCAACGGCAGCACGCGGCGAAAGTAGTCGGCTGCTTCGTCCCCCAGGGCCTTCAAGAGAGGCCAGCGATCGAGCTTGTTCGCGCCGGCGAGCTCCTCGATTAACCGATAGTCGTTCATCATTACCAGCGAGCGTTCGTAATCGCCCAAGCGCGCGTCGGCCCAGCCGTCGTGGCCGACTAGTGCGACCGTGGAAGTCAACTCGACGACGCCCGTCATGGGCAACCAGACCAGGTTTGGCGTCAGGCGGCACAGCGATTCGATCTGCTCGCGCACGCGACGGATCGAACCAAAGTAATAATCGTGGTTCCCCAGCACGAAGTAGACAGGCACGGCCAGCCGCGCCGCGATCCGCTGCAATTGCATTTCCAGATCGGGCGCTTCGGCCACGTCGCCGCCGATCAGCACGGCGTCGGCCCGCAATCCGGCGATCTCACCTAGGAACCTCTCGACGCGCTCGGCCGCGAGAAAATTCAGATGAATGTCGGTCAGCCAGGCGACGCGCTTCATGGGGTAGGGCAACTTTGCGTCGCGAGAATAGTACAGTGGTTCACACGGAGACACCGAGGTACGAGCGACTTCAAGGAGACTGTCGGTTTGGTTAGGACGCAGTTGACGATCGATGTTTTTCCACAGCCCAGGCATTCATGCCTCGCTGTTGCACACATCTTTTGGACAGAATAATGAACCGCAGAGACGCGGAGGCACGGAGATGGAAAAAATAAGGAAGCCAGGAAGGCACGACAACTCGATTTCCATCCGACTGAGGTAGTCGAGAAGGCAACAGGCCACTTTTCCGTGCCCCGAAGCCAATGTATTCGGTCTCCTGGCTTCCTCATTTCACCCAACTCGCTTTCTCTGCGCCTCCGCGTCTCTGCGGTTACCATCCGGTAGCTCGATTTGTGTGGTACGACGAGGCATTCATGCCTGGGCCAGTGAAAAGTCTGATACTGGAAATCCGCGCACCGCACATGGCCCTGTCGCCCTGCCCTCACTTCGCCCCAATCGCATACAGATGCTTGCGCGCCCGCAGGTAGATCCGTCCGTCGGCAATCGCCGGCGAGGCCAGCGTCTCGTCGTCGAGCTTGTTCTCCGCAATCTTCTCGAACTCCGTGCCGGCCGCGACGACCGTACACAACCCTGCGATGTTCAGAAAGTACACTCGACCATCGGCGGCCACCGGCGATGCCTTGTAGTCGCCCGGCAGCCGGCTCTTCCAATGCCGCGTTCCGGTTTTGGCGTCGAAGCACTGCGCGATGCCATTGTCCGTGATCGTGAATAGCAGATTATTCCAGACCACGGGGCACGGCGTGTCCGGCGTTGACTCCGTGGTCTGCCAGGCAACATCGCGCTCGGCCGACAGCTCGCCTTCGCCGCTGGTTTTGACGGCCAACAGCGGTCCACGCATGCCGCGTGTGACATAGACCAGGCCATCGGCCAGCGCAGGTCCGGAAATCGTGCGCCCGCCTACGACGCCCGCGAGCCACCACAGTTGTTTGCCGCTAGTCGGGTCGTAAGCGTCCAATTGGTTGCCGCCCATCACGACCAGTTGCGGCCCGCGGGCTGATGGGACAAGCACGGGTGTGGTGTACGAATCGCACTCTTCGGCAGCGGCGGCGGTCATCCGCATGGTCTTCCATTTCTCTTCGCCCGTCCGCTTGTCGTGCGCGACGACGTAACTGGCGGATGGCTCGTCGGCGATTCCCTTCAGCGAATCCTGCATGCAGACCGTGATCGCCAAATCGCCGGTCAACACGGGGCTATTGGCGTGGCCCCACCAGATCGTGTACGTGCCATAATCCTGTTGAAGGTTGCGGCGCCACAGTCGTTCGCCCGCGAAGTCGTAAGCCGCCAGGTCTCCGTTGCCGAAGTGGACAATGACCCGCTCGCCATCGGTCACGGGCGAAGGACTGGCCATGTTTTGCAGTTGGTGGAAACGCTGCTCGCGACGCTCGTCGGCCGATTTGCCGCGCAGGGGCATGCGGGCGACCTGGGCCGTGCCGACCTCGCGTGTCCAAAGGATCCGTCCATCGCTCTTGTCGAGCTTTAGCAGTAGCAGCTTGTCGTCCTTCTGCGTCGTGACGAAGATCGACGATTTCCAGATGGCCGGCGTACTATCGCCCCACTCGGGCAGCTCGACGCGCCAGGCGATGTTTTGGTCCTCTGTCCATTGGGTTGGCAGGCCGCGTTCCTGGCTCGTGCCGCCGCCTTCGGGCCCGCGCCATTGGGGCCAGTCGCCGGCTGCGGCTCGCGTCGGCGCAACAGTCCAGACCGCCGCCAGAATGAAGACCAATGACGCGAGGTGAAATGCTCGAAGTGGCATCATGGAAGCAACTTTTCTTGAGCGAGGCGTAGTGAGGTGTTCGGCGGCATCCACGTGGCCCCTAAAGCATAGCTTGGCCCCGCAACCATTGGCAATCGATGCGCCGGTGTCTGGAACCTTTGGCTCCGTGCCGGCATCCACTTTATTTGCACGTGGACAGCCAAAGGTTCCTGACACCGTCCGCGATCACGCCGCGCCCACACCCGCCAACAGCACGCCCACCGTATACGCCAGTGCCGCGGCGACGCCGCCGATGGCCAGCGTTTCCAAGCCCGATCGCAACAGCGGATGGTGGACGACCCAACCCTTGGCCACACCCACGACAAAGAAAGCCACGGCCGTGGCCGCTGCACTGATCGCGAATACTCTGTCGGTGGAAGCGCCCAAGAAAAACGGCAGCAGCGGCACCAATCCCACCAGCACGAACGCCACGAAGGTCGACAGCGCCGCGCGCATTGCGCTGGGTGGCTCCAAGCGCAGGCCGTGTTCTTCTCGCAGCATCGTGTCGACCCAGCGGCGACGATCGTTGGTGATGACCGTGACGATCTCTTCTAGCACCGGGCCGTCGAATCCTTTGCCGGCGAAGATCTGCCGGATCTCTTCGCGTTCGCCTTCGGGGATGCGCTCTACGTGCATTTCCTCGCTCCGCCGGGCCTGCTCGACGAGATCCTTTTCGGAACGCACGTTCAGGTAATTACTCACGGCCATGCTAAAGCCGTCGGCCAGCAGGTTCGCCAGACCCAAGATGATCGTTACGCCGTGGGGCAAGCCGGCGCCGGCCACTCCGGCCACCACCGCAAACGTGGTCACCGTGCCGTCGATGGCCCCCAGCACGAAGTCGCCCAGATAACTATGCGCGGTCGCGGCAACCAAACGCTCTTGAATGGCGGCGGGAGTATGCTGATCGGCCAGAGCGTCGGGCGGTGGGGCTTGTGACATGAATATTGCAGCGACTGCCGGAAACCCCTCACGTCTCACTCCTCAACTCTCACCCTTCACGACGTCGGACGTTCGCGCACGACGAGCACCGAACAGGGCGCATGATCCAGCACTTTCTGCGAGGTGCTGCCCATCAACAGCCGCGTCAAGGCGTTCTTGCCCAGCGCCCCTACAACCACCAGATCGACGCTCTCGGCCGTGATGGTCTTTAGAATCTGATCGGCGGGATACCCCTCGGCCACGATCGGCTGCGCCGTTTGAAACGAGGTTGGCAGCGTACTGCAGTAGCGCGTCAGTTCTTCCTGCTGGTGCTGTTTGTCGGCCTCGTGTTCGCGGACCCAGGCCTGTGCCATGGCGTCGGCGTCGGCGCTGCGGGCGCGCTCTTCGAGCCATTTGGGGACCGTTCCGACCAACATCGATTCGATCACGGTAATCACGCGACCGACGGTGCCGTTCGGAAACGTGAAGTGGTTCAAAACGTCAGCGGCTTGCCGGCTTGTGGGCGAACCGTCGCAGGCCAATAGGACGCGCAGCGGTTGATCCGCGGGCCGGCTTGGCCTGGCACGAACGACGAGCACGGGCACGTGCGACCCGTGAACGACCGATTGCGAAACGCTTCCCAACAGAAGCATATCCATAGGCCCCGCGCCCCGGGCGCCGACGACGATCATGTCGGCTTTCCACTCCTCGGCGGCCAGCAACACGCCGGTACGCGGGGGTTTGACGCCCAGAATCGTCACCACGCCCATGTGCGGCTCGGCCGGAAGATGCGCGCGGGCTTCATCGAACACGGCATCCGCTAAGGCCTGGCGCGCTCGCTCGAGCATCCTGGGCTCGACGTGCGGGTCGCGGACTTGGGGCGGCGTGAAGTACAGCGCAATCTGGTCGCGCAGCGGAGACAGCAGCCGGCCCGCCTGTCGCACGGCCTCGAAGCCATCCGCCGAACCATCGACCGCCATCAGCACTTTCATCGTTTCGTCCTTCTGACGAGATACTTTGGTCGAATCTCGGGTGGCAGGCCCCATCAAGTTGCTAAGCCAGCGGAACCTTAAATGCCTCGCCGGCCGTCTCGCTTACGTAGCGCGGCACGGCATATCCAGGCAAACGCTCGCGCAGCTCGCGCACCAATCTGCGTCCCTCGGCAACCGGCACCTCGAAGTGAGCAGCGCCCGCCACGCGATCCAGTTGATGTAAATAGTAAGGCATGACGCGCAAATCGACCAGCCGTTCGCACAACTCGGCCAATACGTCGGTCGTGTCGTTGATGCCACGCAACAAGACCGATTGATTCAACACCGTCACGCCGGCATCGACCAGCCGCGCGAGCGCCCCCGCGACGGCCGCATCCAGTTCGGCCGGGTGATTGGCATGCACCACGACGAGGGGCGTCAATCGCGTGCCGCGCAGCCACGCTAGCAGGCTATCGCAAACGCGCTGCGGAATGACGATCGGCAGCCGCGTGTGGATCCGCAATCGCCGCACGTGGCCGATCGCGGCCAAGCGCTCGGCCAGCTCGGCCAGCCAACTGTCGACCAACGTCAGCGGATCTCCGCCCGAAAGCAGCACCTCGCTCAATGTAGTATCGGAAGCGATCTCGGCCAGCGCCGGCGCCCAGGTGTCCCAAGATCGCGGGCCTTCGTCGTAGGGATAGTGTCGACGAAAGCAGTAGCGGCAATGGACCGCGCAGGCCCCGGTGGTCAGCAGCAGTGCCCGTCCGCGATACTTCTGTAAGAGCCCCGGGGCGCGGCGGCTAGAAACGTCTCCCACGGGATCGGCGCTGTAGCCGGGCGTTTCGATTAGCTCCTCGGCCAGCGGCAATACCTGGCGCAACAGCGGGTCGTGTGGATCGCCGGGCTTCATCCGCGCGATGTACTCGCGCGGAGCGAACAACGGAAATTGCTTGCTGGCACGCTGGGCCGCGGCTTCATATTCCGTCGGTAACCCCAACAATTGGCACAATTGGGCCGGATCGCGCACCGCATGCTTCAGGGCCGCCTGCCACGACGGGATTTCGCGGGTCGCCGGGGCGCGGACAAGTTGGCTCGGGGACGCTAAGATGGTCATTTTCCACGAGGCACGAGGGGGGCGGGCCAGCGGACGGCAATTCGTAGCATATCCCCCTCCCCACCGATAGCAAGACAGGAAACCGATTGTGGCCAGCTATTCAACCAGCGATTTCAAGAAGGGCTTGAAGATCCAGATCGACGGCGACCCCTACCAGATGGTCGAGTGCAACTTCGTCAAGCCGGGCAAGGGCAACGCCTTGTACAAGTGCAAGATGAAGAACCTGATCCGCGGCACCGTGCTCGAACGCACCTACAA
>Ga0163144_10012582_pt1 | contig 17754 bp, 16 predicted proteins | sample OliLak19BULKMAT1_FD_123175 | JGI IMG/M metagenome (GOLD analysis project Ga0163144, IMG submission 123175) | Freshwater microbial mat bacterial communities from Lake Vanda, McMurdo Dry Valleys, Antarctica - Oligotrophic Lake LV.19.BULKMAT1 | ecosystem: Environmental > Aquatic > Freshwater >...
CTGAGTTTGCAGACTTTTCTATTTCTGTGATTCGTATGGAATTAGACGGAGAAGCGGTAGTTCAGCGCTTAATGTCTCGTTTGATTTGTACTAATAATGACTGCTGTGCAGTATATTCATCGGCAGATTCTTTGTTGCAAGGGCAATCGGGACCTGTATGTGTAAAATGTGCGGCGCCATTAATGCGAAGAAATGATGACATTGAGACGGTAATTCGTCAAAGAATAGCTGCCTACCAAGTTCATGCTGCTGATTTGGTAGCTTATTACCAGCGTGCTGGGCGAAAAATATATGATTTGAATGTAGTGCAACCGGTTGAAAAAGTTTTTTCGCAATTTATGCGATTGATGGATGTAGAGACAGCATGATTACCTTAAAAAATGAAACAGCCTTTGCTTCTATGCGTGTTGCTGGTCAGAAATTAGCGGAGATGTTTGAATTGCTCAAGGGTTTTATTGCCCCTGGCGTTACAACCTTAGCTATTGATGATTATGTTGCTGCTTATATTAAAAAGCATGGGTTAGTTTCGGCTATGTTGGGATATGCAGGTACCTATAAGCATGTGACGTGTATTTCGCTTAATGATGTTGTGGTGCACGGTATTCCTTCGGATAAGACGGTATTGGCAGTGGGTGATTTAGTTAAAGTTGATGTATGTGCTTCTTGGCAGGGGTATTGTGCAGATATGGCCCGCTGTTTTTTTGTTGAAAAAAGTCCTTCTGATGGCGCTAGTAAATTGGTTGACGTTGCTTATGCCTCATTAGATGCGGGCATTCGCCATGCAGTTCCGGGTGGTAAGCTTTCTGATATTTCTGCTGCAGTGCAGCGTGAAGTTGAAGCTGCTGGTTTTGGTGTTGTGCGTGATTTTGCAGGTCATGGGATTGGCCGAAATATGCATGAAGCCCCAGAAATTTTAAATTATGGCCGACCTGGTCGTGGGCCGGTGATTCGTGAAGGCATGGCCTTTGCGATTGAACCAATGATAACGTATGGTGATTATGCGGTCTATATTGCCCAGGATGGCTGGACAGCAAAAACAGTAGATAAAAGTTTAGCGGCGCATGTAGAGGACACGGTTTTCGTTACTCAGCATGGTCCACAAATTATTACAAGATTATAACGAGTAGAATGGTATGTCGAAAAAAGCAAATAGTGATGTTATCCGTTTAGACGGTCTTGTTAAAGAGACATTGCCGAATGCGATGTTTAGAGTTGAAGTTGAAGGAGGACATGTGGTTTTAGGCCATGTGTCAGGTAAGATGCGTATGAATTATATCCGTATTTTACCAGGAGATAAGGTGGTGATTGAGTTGTCCCCCTATGATCTTAATCGTGGTAGAATCGTGTTACGTTATAAAGATAATAAGAGTTAGGTTTTATATTTAGGTGATAGGGTATAAAGAGCATGAAAGTAAGAACATCAGTAAAAAAAATGTGCGGTGATTGCCGTACAATTTCCCGGTGTGGTGTGGTAAGGATCATCTGTAAAAAGAATCCTCGTCATAAGCAGCGTCAAGGGTAATTATTCGGTATAGCAGTAGAGGTTATTGGATATGATAAGGATTGATGGCGTAAATTTGCCTTTAGAAAAACGAGTAGAATACGGGCTCACTTATGTTTTTGGCATAGGGGTGAAGCGGTCTCGTGATATTCTTGCGAAGCTTAAAATTGATTTAAATAAGCGCGTTAAGACTCTGTCTGATGAAGAGGTAGCGGCTATTCAACGTGAAGTTACTACTAATTATCTTACTGAAGGTGACCTTCGTAAGGAAATTCGGTTGAATATCAAGCGTCTTCAAGATATTGGCTCATACCGTGGTTTACGTCATAAGAAATCTTTGCCGGTTCGTGGTCAACGTACAAAAACGAATGCCCGTACTCGTAAAGGTCCGCGTAAAGCAGGAAGCTCAGTCGCGCTTAAACGTAAAGTAACTAAAAAATAAGAACTGAAAGATAGCATGGCCTATAAGAAAAAAACAAAAAAAGTAAAACGTCAGGTATCTGCTGCCGTTGTTCACGTAAAATCAACGTTTAACAACACGTTAGTTGCGGTGACAACTCCTGAGGGCGATGTATTGCTCCGTGGTAGTTCAGGTAGACTTGGTTTTAAGGGATCACGTAAAGGGACTCCCTTTGCTGCTTCACAAATCGGAGCAACTCTTGCAAAAGAGATGTCTGTTATTGGTATTAAGACGGTTGAAGTTAACTTACAGGGTCCTGGCTCTGGCCGTGACTCGGTAGTGCGCTCATTGCAAGCTTCTGGTTTTAATATTACTACATTGCGCGATGTAACACCGCTTCCTCATAATGGTTGCCGTCCTCCTAAAAAGCGCCGTGTATAGACTTTGTATAGACCATAGAGCTTATTTATTTGAAAGATTTATTCAATGAGCATGAGAACAAAAAATAGCAATCAACAAGATGGGGCTGATAAATCAAAAACAGTCCAGGCAAAGCGTACCCGTAAAAAAACGGAGTATGGTCGTCAGCTTGAAGAGAAGCAAAAAGTAAAGAACATGTACGGTCTTCGTGAAAAACAGTTCCGTCGTTTTTTTGAAGCGGCAGTACGTAGTCAAGAAGCTACCGGTGATATGTTGTTAAGCTTATTAGAGCGTCGCCTTGATAACGTTTTATATCGTTTAAAACTATCAACAACTCGCACTCAAGCGCGTCAAATTATTGTTCATGGCCACGTATTAGTTAATGGTGGAAAAGTTTCTTCTCCATCGTACTTAGTCGCTATTAATGATGTTGTTTCAGTAGCACCAAAATCTCTTGCAAAACCAGTATTTGTAGAAAATGTTATTGAAAAACGTGTTAAAGCTGCTGTAAAAGTACCAGACTGGTTAGAGCTTGATAAAAAAGATCATTTTGGTCGTATGTTGCGTAATCCGGTTCGTGCCGATATTCAAGTACCAATTGAAGAATATTTAATTGTTGAGTTGTACTCTAAGTAATCCATTTATAGATCGTAGGGAGATTTCATGCAAAAAAAAGAGTATCAGCCGCTTACGATTCCTCGGTTAACGTGGCACAACGAAACATTAACAGACACCTTTGGTGAATTGGTAGTAGAGCCGCTTGATCCTGGTTTTGGTATTACTTTTGGTAATGCTTTGCGCCGTGTGTTATACGGGGGAATAGAAGGTTCAGCAGTAACTGCCGTGATTATTCAAGGTGTTAACAATGAATTTTCAACGTTGCCTGGAGTAGTTGAAGATGCGATGCAAATTGCGTTGAATATTAAAGAAATCGTAGTGCGTAACACCACCGGAAAACCTGGTAAAATGAGACTTGTCGTTACTGGTGAATCAGTAGCTAAAGTATCTGATATTAAAGCGGACGATCATCTTGAACTTATTAACAAAGAACACGTTGTAGCACATGTTGCTGCGGGTGGCGTTCTTGATATTGAGTTTTTTGTTGAATCTGGTCGTGGTTATCAGCCGGCACAATGGCCAGTAGGGCAAGGGTTACAGCCAGATAATCGTATTTATCTTGATGCTATGTTTTCTCCTGTACGTAATGTTACTTATGAAGTTGAAAAAACTCGTGTTGGTCGTAATATTGACTACGATAAGCTTAAGCTCTCTATCGTAACTGATGGTACTGAAACACCAGTTGATATATTGCATTATGCTGTTTCGGTGATGCGTACTCAATTAGAGCATTTCCTTGCAGCACCAGAAATTCCGTTTAATGATATTTCAGCGCATCGTGCTGAAGATACTAAAAAAGCGGAACGTAATGGCGATCTTCTTGATGCAGGCTTGAAAGGTCTTTCGACTGATCTACTGCTTAAGCCGATTGATGCATTAGAGTTTTCAGTGAGAGCGCATAATTGCCTTATTAATGCAGGTATTAAGCGCATTATTGATTTAGTAAATCTTTCTGAAGATGATGTGTTGAAAATTAAAAACTTCGGCAGTAAATCATTTGAAGAAGTCAAAGAGGGCATGAAATCATTCGGCCTTTCTTTTGGAATGAATATTAAAGAAGCGACCTTAAAAAAGTCGTAGAATAAAAAGCTAGAATAAGGTTTTAAGAGTATGAATCATCAAAATGGTAAAAGTAAGTTAAATCTTAGTGCGCCACATCGTCGTTCTTTGATTCGCAATCAAACTATCCTGTTGATTACCGAAGGTTCATTAACTTCAACTAAAGCTCGGGTGAAAGAAGTCCGCCGCTTTGCTGAAAAGTTAGTAACGTTGGCTCGTGAAGGTAATAATTTTAATGCGCGTCGTCGTGCAAAAGCGTTATTGCCCTACAAAGACGAAGCTTTGGTTAAATTGTTCACCGATATTGCTCCACGCTACGTTAATCGTCCAGGTGGTTATACACGAATTATCTCTTTAGGTCGTCGTGTATCTGATACTGCGGATATTGCAAAGCTTGAGTGGGTATTATAGTTTTTATGATTGCGCAGCTGTTTTTAGCGTTACTGGTATTGCCCTTTAGTGGGATACGGGCTGATGCTGTTGTAGCACCAGTACCGCCATTTACGCTTGAACAGTTGCGGCAGCATAAAAATATTGTACCGGTTTTAGTGGTTGGGTCTGGTCCAACCGGCCTTGCAGCTGCGCTGCATGCAGTCCGAGCTGGTCTGCATACGGTCGTAGTAAAAGGCCATGAGCCGGGTGGGCAGTTGATGGGCTCTACGAATGTAGAAAACATTTTAGCCCTTGATACTGCTCCTGGTTATCAGATTATGAAGCTCCTTGAAGAGCGAGTGACTCCTTTTGGGGTACAATTTTTAGACGACTCTGTTGTTTCGGTAGAACGAGACGAGCAGGGTTGTTTTTTTGTTACTACAGAAAATGGTCTATCGATCTATGCACTTTCGGTAGTGCTCGCAACGGGCGCAAGTCCTCGTATGTTGGGGGTGCCTGGAGAAGAGCGCTATAATAATAATGGCTTATTTACCTGTGCGGTCTGTGATTGTCGTCAGGCGACTGATAAAGACGTTATCGTAGTAGGAGGAGGAGATTCTTCTATCGAAGCTCTTATGATGTTGGCGCCCTATGCACGCAAGCTTACTTTAATGGTCCGTGGGTCTGAATTGCGAGCGGCGTTGCCGTTACAGCGCGCTTTAAAGAAGTATAAGGTTGAATTGCTCTATCATAGCAAGATTGCTGCAGTGATCGGTGGGGGAGATACCCTGACGGGCGTTCAGGTTATGGACAGCCGTTCAGGAGAAACCAAATTCCTTCCTACTGATTGTGTATTTCTATCCATTGGCCATACGCCGAATAGCGCTTTTGTTGCTTCCCTGGTTGCTACTGATGACCATGGTTATATCATGGTTGATGGCCGGTCGCAACGCACAACCTGCCCCGGCATTTTTGCTGCGGGGGATGTTATAGACCCGGTGTATCGCCTTGCCGACCCTGGCATGGGGGATGGGGCTAAAGCTGGCTTTGATGTACGGCTGTATCTGCGGCAACGGCAATTTTCTGAACAAATGTCTCATGATCTTGAGGCGTTCTATTTTAATGCCTGATCGGGTTTCTGGTAGCTCGCTGAGTGCTTGTTTTTTCCTGTAAATTCTATTGATTGTGCATGGGGTCGCATTAAGGCGACTTTTTTCTTTGCGTAAATTTGTCAAAAAGAGGGGCTTGATAGGTGAAACAAGCTCCTAGCCTTGGGTCCAGGGCTTGGCCCTGGGGCTTTTGAGCTATTTTTCTTATCGTTTATACTAATATATACAAGTTAGTAATAAATTATGAAAATATAATAGCAATATGAACCTGGGATACATCTATGAAACAGCTTAGAAATTACTTAGTATCTTTCCTGATAGGTGGCCTTACGGTCCAGTCAGCGCTTGCTTCTTCTTGGAGCGCGGTGCCGCGTGATATGGTGCGGGCTATTGGCAATAATCCTCGTACGGTGGCCAAGGTCGCCTTGCTTAGCGCAGGGAGCTATGGTGTTTATCGTATGTACCAGGCTGATCGCTTGTATCTAAAAACGGGCATTACAAAATTAAAAACTACCTCACAGAAATATCAGGTTCCTCAAGTTCTGGGCTCTGGCGTGGCTGCAGTAGCCTCTTTCTTTGTTGCTGATGCTGCCATGGACAGTTATGGCATACGAAAAAGTGTTCGTACTTCGGCAGCCCTTACCGTGGCTGGTGCGGTCTATAATGCATTGCGCACCCAGGACGACTTTGATGGGTTAATAAAGTTCGTTAAGCCGGACATTACCTTTGCCGATGTTAAGGGTGGCGTTCCGGCAGAAATATATCAAGTTTATGACCAGATTGCGCATCCTGAACTGGCAAAAGAATATGGGGTTGAAACAATTAATGGTATATTAATGTTTGGTGTGCCGGGTACCGGAAAAACCTATGTAGCAAAAGCTTTAGCCGGTCAGCTTGGTGAAGTGCCCTTCTTATCCATTAAATCTACTGAATTAATGAATAAATATTATGGCGAAACTGAAAGTCGTATTAAGCGGTTATTTGAAAAAGCTCGCAAAGAAGCTGCTTGGCATCCTCATAAAATAGCGATTATTTTTATTGATGAAATTGATGCTGTTGGTGGCAACCGTGCTGCTGGTGGCGGTAAAGACAATGGCTTTAAAGCAGTACAGGCTTTATTAGCTGAAATGGACGGTATTTTAAAGAATGAATCTGGTGAAAGAGTTATTGTTCTGGCCGCTACGAATGATAAAGATACGTTGGACCCTGCATTAAAACGTCGGGGACGCTTCGATTATCATATCGAAATGGTATTGCCGAGCAAGCCAAAAAGAAAAGAACTGTTTTGCTATTATGGAAAAAATTTAAAAAAGCTCGTGGCAACGGAGCCAGAAAAAGAAGCGCTTTTTGAAGCACTTGCTGAGCATGCTCAGGGCAAAAGTCCGGCAGATATTGAAGCTTTTGTGAAGCATCTTAATAGGCAGGCGTTTTTAACGCGTACTACCATGACGTGTGCGCAGGTAAAGCAGGCCGCCGTTGATTATTTGGGGATTAGTTTTGAAATAAATAAAGGTAATTTAGAGGGGTCAGCAGCTGACTATACGCATCTTTATTAGATCGGCGCTGCTGAGGAAATATTAACGTAAGGAATATGATGATACGCATCCGATATATTGGGTTAGCAAGTTGTTTATTAATGAGTTCTTTGCACGGTGCCGGTAATGCATTTGCTGCCAAAGTTGCGCCGCTGGTTGCTGCTGTAAAAACGCATAAGTGGAAATGTGCGGGGCTCGCTTTGGGTGCTGCATCTGTCTACGCAAGCTACCATGAAGCATCAAAAACTCCTGAAGGTCAGAAAAAAATTAAAGATCTTAAACGGAAAGCATCATACGTAAGTAAAACTGGTCTAGCTGCTACGGCGTTGAGTTCTTATGGTGCTTATCGTGGTATGAAAAAGTTATACATAGCGTTGGGTACCAAACCAGAAGCGGCTGAAATAGTTGGTAAATTTTTTGCAGGATATGTTGGGGTAATGTTCTCAGCGGTTCTGGCGCTTCAAGCATCAGCCAAAGCGGCTATTATTGAAAAAAGTTTGGCGACAATACCCGTTAGTCTCAATTTGTCTTCTCTTGATGGTATGGGGCGTTATCCTGAATTTATGGACTACGCACGTTCATTAAAGGAGTTTTTCACTTCAGGCAAGGGCGAAGCCCATAATCTTTTATTGTATGATGAAAAGGGCGGTACCGGTAAAACGTATATGGTAGAAGCTCTTGCTGGTGAGTTGCAAGTACCCTTATTGCGCGTGGATACAGCAACATTAGTAGGGCAATATTTAGGGCTTACCGAAACAAATATCAGAAATGAGTTTGCTGCTGCCGTCGCGTTGGCTCAGGATTCACCGCAACGTACCGTTATTCTTTGTTTAGATAATCTTGACGCCATTGCAGGTAAACGTGCGAGTCAAGTTCATATATCTGATAGGATGTACAATCCGGTGGGCAGCATCATAGCTGAAATGGAAAATTTAAAGAAGAAAAACAATAATTGTACGGTTATTGTATGTGCTACTTCAAAAAATTATCAACGACTTGATGATGCATTGAAAGATAAATTTGGTCAAATCATTAAGCTGTATAATCCTAATGAGGCAATACGGGAAGCTGTATTAGCAAGGGCGTTTAAGTTTGACAAAGCATTACTTTCTTGGATAGCTGCGCGCACCAAAGAAGAAAGCATGGTTGATTTGGCAACGCTTATACAGACAATAAATACCTATACTAAAGGGGATCCTAAGCCTGATCTAGTTCAGGAAATCGTTAACACGCATATGACTAAATATTATCATAGTGCGGTCAGTTCTGCTGTTACGGCAGCTGATGTAGTTGGCGGCTTGCCGATTGAGTTGCAAGACTTATTAGATAAAGTTGCTAACCCAGCCAAATACAAGAAGCTTCGGAAAGATGGCAAATTATCGTTGCCGACCGGTTTTTTGCTTTATGGTCCGCCGGGTACGGGTAAAACATATACCGCAAAAGCGCTTGCCGGTTCAGCGGGTATTCCATTTTTCAACGTCGCTGCTTCTGAAGTAAAAAAATCAGTGATAGGCGGTACTGAAGGCGCGTGGCGAGATGTATTCGCGCAGGCAGAAAAAGCTGCTGCGGTGCATCCAAGTGGCATGTCGATCTTATTTATAGATGAATTGGATGCTCTTGGCGGTCAGCGTGGCCTTAATCCTTTAGATGCTGCTTCCGTAAATTCATTGTTGACCGAAATAGATGGCTTCGGTCAACGGTCTGGTCATATTATTGTTATCGGTGCTACGAATAGATTAGATGCTATTGATAGCGCGCTAAAGCGCCCAGGAAGGCTGACTTGCCATATCGAAGTCGCAGCTCCTTCGCAAGAGGTTCATAAAAATCTATTTGCTCATTACTTAAACCAGTTAGTGGGTGAATTACCCGATAAAGATTCAGTATTAGATAGAATGGCTGCAATAGCACATCAGCACCAAGCATCTCCTGTTGCTTGTAGAGAAATTATTAAAGAAGCGGAATCGCAAACAGGAAAAGCGGGGCTTGACGTGGTTACCGAAGAAATATTAATGAACGCTCTGCACAAGGTTTTAAAGATAGGTGCTCAACCTGCTGAACCAACAGCGGAGCTTCCTGCAGAAATCAAAGAAATGCTCAGAAAAGCATTAGGGAATGCTGTACCAGCGGATGCTGTGCCAGCAAAAAAAACTAAAGCAGCCGCAAAAAAGGGTCGCTAAAACAAATTAAAGGAAATAAAATATGCGACGTTACCAACGCTTTGGCCTTTTGGCCTATCTTATAGGCAGCATCTTACTGCCTGCCACATTGTATACAACGGCTACCAAAGTAAATGGTCGGGCGTTGATGCAAAAATTGGCTGCTCATAAAGGTTTATTGTCTACGGCAGCTGCTTTTAGCATCGGTGGTTTTATTGGGCATAAGCTTATGCTCACTGAGCGGGGCCAACGATACGGTCGCGTTGTGTACAAAACTACTGAATGCCTTAATAAAAAGAAACTTGCTCTTTGGGGCACAGGCGCTGCAACATGCTATGGCCTTGGTCGTTTAGCAAGTTTGCCTAAAACAGGTAAATTTTTTGCAACGGTCATTGCAGGTTACGGCCTTGGTTCAACCTTCTATGAAGCTAACGCCAAAAGAAATCGCCTTGAAGAAGTGGCACGCGCTATACCAAAAACTACCTTTGACGAACTGTTTGTTGATAAGGCTCTGGCAGACCATTTACGCACAATCAAAAGCGTTTGTTCATTAGGTTTTGGGCAGGCCGTATTATTAACAGGTAATGCCTCAGATGATGATAAGCACCGCGTTATAGAAGCATTAGCCCATGACAGTAAGGTGCCTTTCGTGGCAGCTGAAACAGTTGAAGCAGATGTTCTTGCTGAAACAATATTTAAGGCACGGTCTTTAGCAGAGGATTCCCCGGAGAAATTTGTCATAGTATTAATAGTTGCTGGCCCTCAAGGGCTAGCTAAAAACGTCTTAGATTTTATAAAGCGCCGTATAAGTGGCCAAGAAAAAAGCACCGTATTATTATGCGTTACCGGCAAGCAAAAAGATTCCACCATGGAAACAACGGTCGCCACCTATAACTTTACCGTTGAAATTAAAGCACCCGATGCCGCACGCCGCGGAAAATTCATGGAAAAACGATTGTCACAGCTTGCTACGTATGAACACAAAAATGCTCCTGAAGAATTAAAAAAGCAAGCTGCGGTGCTGGTACAAAAAACGGTAGGTGTGGGTCTGGAGGCCTTATCAGAATTTTTTAATACCATGCAAAAAGCAACTACGGTAGTTACCAATAAAGAGCTGGATGCCCAAGTGCCAGTAATTAAAGAAATTGGTCGAGGTGATCCTATTACGACCACCATTAAAGATGTAGTGGGTGGGGTACCAAAAGAGCTTGAAGATTTTATTGACCAGATGCAGCATCCTGAAGCCTATACAAAATTAATTGCCGTAGACGGCGTAGAAGCAGAAAAAATGCGCCCGGTAAGTTCAGGGTTGTTGCTCTATGGGCCGCCAGGTACCGGTAAATCGTTAATTGCGCGCGCCATTGCTGGGACGCTCAATATTCCTTTTGTGGAATTTAAATCGAACGAAGTACGGGGTGAGCTGCAGGGGCAGACTGAAAAATTTACGGCCCGCAAAATAGCAGAAGCGCGCACTAAGGCCGGTGATTCTGCTGAATCAAAAGGTCTTCCTCGTTCAGAAGGCATGTGTATTGTGTTTATGGATGAAGTTGATGGCGTTGCTAAAAAGCGTAGTCCAGGTGGACAAGCGTATGAAGGGCCCGACATTTTACAAGTACTGTTGAGTGAAATAGATGGCGGCGTTGCCAAAAAAGAGGGGCGTGTTTTTCTTATCGCTACCACTAACCGTAAAGATCGCATCGACCCTGGTATGTTGCGTTCAGGCAGGCTAGAAACGCATATTGAAATTGGTTATCCTTCTGAAAAAGCATGTAATGATCTGTTGGTGCATTATTTGAATAAAGTGGTGCATAATAAACAAATTATTACCCCCGCAGTTTTAGATAACCTTGCAAAACGAGCGTATGCTGCCCAGGCCTCTGGTGCCGATATGGAGCGCCTTGTTATGATCGCATTCAGAAACAGTGGCAAAAAACGGGAAGATATGGTGACCTTACCGATGTTACTTGAAGCGGCAGATACCGTCCTCAATCAGATTGCTGGCGAACGTGCAGCGCAAGAACGTGCAGATGAAGCAAAACGAAATAGCTAAAAAAGCTTTGGTAGTTAGTTTTAGCCCTGTTCAATAACTTGCACGGTACTGCCCCGTGGCCCTTTGGCTACGTAAAAATGGGTAGGGAACTGCTCTTTCATGGAAGGTAAGTGGGAAACAATAATAATTTTGGCAAACTCTTCTTGGATCATGTAGAGTGATTCCATAATATGTTGTAAGCCGTCTTCATCTTGTGAACCAAACCCTTCATCAATAATCAATGTTTGTAGCGCGGTGCCAGCACGGCGAGCAAGTAGCTTGGATATAGCAAGCCGCAGAGCAAAATCGATTCTAAATGCTTCCCCCCCAGAAAAGAGCTCATAGGGACGTATACCCATAGCATCAGATATCTTAATATCTAAGGTCTCCTTAGAACCACCGCTTTTTAAATCACGTACCGATTCAATGCTTAAATGGGCTTGGTTATTGGTCAGCTTACCCAGCAGCGCGTTCGCTTCCTGTTCAATTTCTGGTAACACATGTTCAATCAGTAACCCTTGGATACCGTCTTTGCTGAGAGCTTGGCCAAGTAACTGGTATTCTTCCCCATCATTTTTAAGATCGGCGAGCTTTGCCTGTTCTTCTTGCAGCGTAATCGTCTGCTGTGCATAGCGAGCAAGTTCTTGTTCAAGAGCACCTTTTTGGTGAGCGAGCTGTTCTTTTTCTTTAAAGATTTTTTGTAACTGTTCATGGTTGGCAAGCTCTTGTTGCAGGTGAACTTTTTGTTGTTCCTGATAAGCGTTATGGGGCGCCTGTTCTTCGGTGATTTTTCTTTCTTGCCTGCGCAATTGTCTAATTTTTACCCCCAACTCTTCTATGCTTTGCTTACGCTGTGCTTGTTGTGCAAGCTCCGTTTGGAACTGCGTAGCTTGCAACTCCTGTTGTTCAAGAAGAGCCAGTTCATGTTTCAGCCGGTCATACTGTTCTTGGTCGTACGTATGGCTTTGCATGGTCAAGGTAGCAATCTGGAGTTCTTTGGTAATTGCTTGATACTGCTTATCTTGCGCTAAGTATTGCTCTTGAGCCTGGCTGATGCCATTCAGCTCTTCGCGTGCTTTATTGACTGCCGGCTGCTGTTCAGCATGCTGCGCGGTCAGTTTGGCAAACTGGGTAAGTGTTGTTTTTTTGGTAACGATCAGCCGATCCGCTAGCCCTTGAAGCTCCGTTTGTAAGCGAGCAGCTTCCGTGCTCTGCGTAATCTGGAGCTTAAGCTCTTGGAGTTGCGTATGCTGCTTAGTAAGAATTACCTTGAGCGCCCCTAATACATTCGCTAAACGGGCAATGCGATGCTGTACATGCTGCTCTTGCAGATTAAATTTGGTATGGAGTTCTTGTCGCTTTACCGGAGCAAGCTGTTGGTCACAAAGTGAACAGGTTGCGTTTTCTGTATGGCTTGCCAGCTGCTTTTTTTGCGCAAGCTGTTTGAGCTCTTGTGTAAGTAAGTTGCCATGGGCCGTATAGCGATGGTAAAAGTTTTTACGCCGTTCAAATTGTGTTTCGGTGGCGGCCATAAGTGCCAGTTGTTCTTTGAGCTTACTTGCCAGGGGCTTATGCCGTTCAATTTCTTGCATCAAGCGTGCCAATTCTTGTTCTTGCTCCTGGGCTAAGCGCTTGCTGTGTTCAAGTTCCGTTGTTCGTGTATTAGCTGCTGTTTCAAGCGTGTAACAATGGGTTCTCAGCTCTTCTTGTTTTGCAAGGAGCTGTTGCGCAATGATATGTGCTTGTTGCTGCTGCTGGGCAGTGAGCTTCATAATCTGCTCAGTTAATTCAAGCCGTAGTTGGAGCGTTTGTTGTATCGCTTGGAGTTCTTTTTGCACTGTCTGTTTGCGAAATTTTTGAGTTTCGATATTTACAAGTGAGCGTTGCTGCCGGTGGGTGGCGCGCCACGTAGTAACCGCAGAAGAAAAGAATTCTAAAGATTCTTTGATCCGTTCTTGGAGGTGGTTTTTTTCAAAGGCAAGCTGCTGGTAGCGTTGTTCATGGTGAGTTAATATCTTTTGTTCCGATTGGAGCTGTTCTTTAAGCAGAGAGCAGCTTGTTTCACGTTCAGCAAGCTGGCCGGTACGCTCGGTAAGTTGTGCCAGTTGGTCTTGTAACACGGGTATACGTTGTAATTCATCGCTCATGCGTTGGCATTGTTGCGTAAGCAGGTGTCCACCCAGTGCCGACTCCCGCACTTTTTCTAATGCTTGTTTTCGCAACAGTTCATATTTCGCAAGGCCTAAAATAGCGGCAATAATTTCTTTACGTTCTTTGGGTGACTTTTTGGAAAACTCATTAGAGTTCCCTTGGCGCAAGAACACCGAATTAATAAAGGCATCAAAATCCAAGCCGATGGTTTCTTCAATTTGGGCTTGGGTAGCGCGGATAGTTTTATCGGTAAGCGGGCGTAATTTTTGTGTTTCATGTTCAATCACCCCAAAATCGAGCTGGGTAATGCCCTTGCCGCGGTCATACGTATATTCACGGCGAACGCGATACAGGGTATTATTGCAGCTAAAATCAAGGCTTACCATCATATTTGTTTGGCCAAGGCGTAACAGGCCGTCATCAGCCTTACTATTGCCCGCCGTTTTGCGGGCCTGGCCCCAGACCGCCCAGGTGATAGCGTCAAGCAATGCAGACTTACCGTGGCCGTTTTTTCCTGAAAGGCAAATAAGGTGATAGGGCGCAAAATCGATGAGCTGCGTAGGGGAACCATAGCTAAGAAAATTTTTAATGTGGAGCTTTAATGGAATCATTGGATTCTTATTTATGAGGTTCTTTGGTATGCTGCGTTCGCGGTGCACAAGTGCATGGTAAAAGATACTATAAACTTAATAATAAGGTAAGGCAGTATGCAATCTCATATATTTCGGATGAATGATATTCGAGGCAAGGTTGGCACTGAACTGTTATTAGATGAAGTATATCCCCTAGCGCAAGCAACAGCCGTATACTTTAAGCGCATGGACCCAGAGTTGACTACTGTAGTCATCGCCCGTGATGGGCGGGTGCACTCCCTAGCAATTGAACAGGAACTAGCGCGTGGATTGCTTGACAGCGGACTTGACGTGGTATTACTGGGCATCTGTCCAACCCCCGTAGTTTATTTTGCCTTGCATAACTTACCCGTGCAAGCGGGCATCATGATTACCGCTTCTCATAATGGTCCAGAATATAATGGCCTTAAAATAAATCTTGGTTTAGACCCGGTCTGGGGAGCAGCCCTTCAAGATCTGTACCAACTCTATAAAGCACGAAAAACTTTACCGTCAGCAGTACCAGGTACTTGTTCTACTAACTATGGTTTTATCGACCAGTATGTCGATTTTTTAGTGAACAGTTTTACGCATCTTAAAGGCATGCCGTTGCCCCTGGTGATCGATTGTGGTAACGGGGCAACCGGGCCGGTACTCACAAAATTACAAGAAAAAATGAACTGGCCGCAAACCCAGATCATGTACGCGGAAGTTGATGGGACCTTCCCCAACCATGAAGCAGACCCGACCGTAGAAGAAAATATGCGCCATCTGGGAGCAGCAGTAATCAAAACCGCCGCCGTAGGAGGCATCGGGTTTGATGGCGATGGTGACCGAGTAGCCGCCCTTACCCATACCACGCAACTACTACGCGGGGACCAATTATTAATTCTGTATGCGCAACAGCTCCTAACTGAGCATACCGCGCAATCACCAACCATTATCTATGACATTAAATGTTCGCAGATCGTTACTTCATTATTAGCTTCCACCGCGACACTGCACATGTCGCCATCAGGCAGAGCTATCATCAAAGCCGCCGTGCGCACCAAAAAAGCGGTACTTGCCGGTGAACTGAGTGGGCATTACTTTTTTGCCGACCGATACTTTGGCTACGATGACGGCATATACGCATTCTTAAGGTTGGTGGAACTGTTACTCAAAACAGGTAAAAGTTTACACGATCTCGTAACCGCGCTGCCGACAACCTACATAACGCCCGAAGTGCGCATAGAATGCGAAGAACAACGTAAAGAGCAATTAGTCGCGCAAGTACACGCCTATTTTGCAGCAACCGTAGGGACCGAAATTTCTCTGCTCGATGGGGTACGCGTTCAGCGGGGAGATAGTTGGGCATTAGTGCGCGCCTCAAACACACAAGCAGTAGTCTGCATACGAACAGAGTCCGCAACCGCAGCAGGGCTTGCTGATCTGCAAGCTGAACTATGCCAATCGCTCCTGGGCTTCGTAGAACCTGAATACTTGATGCGAGAGTTACAAAAGTAGGCCTGCAGCCGGCCCAGAGGCTTAGCCTCTGGACTCCTGGTATTGGGTATTTTGCTCTGCAAAGTTGGCGTGTTGTAATAGTAAAAAAATAATTACAGCCAAGGCATTGCCTTGGCTGTATGTTACTTGAGCTCGTATTCTTAAATTGGCTAAAGCAACGGGGTCCAGGGACCAGTCCCTGGGCTGCATGCAATGCGCTGGCCGCCGGAGGCCCGCCAAAAAAGTGATCGGCAGCGTATTGTCACACTGCCGATCTGTCTCAAGGGAATACGTACGAAAATTTTTACTGTAACGTTAATGCCTGATTAATTTGCACAGGGTCAAGCTTTGCTTCTTGGCGAGCAATGGCTTGTGTTTTTTTAACTTGTCGTTCTGAAGCCGTGTTATGATCTGTTGGATAATTAAGTTGGCCATGCGAGGTAATAAAATCATCATTTACTAAATACATATCAACCTGACCTTGGGCCTTAATGAGTCCGTAGCTTAAGCGATCTTCACCAGGGGTAATGACCACCGATCGTGTCTGCCCCGGCGCTAATCTAAATTGTTCTTGGCCATTCAAATAAACATAGATAGGTGTTTTTTCTGAGGGCTTGTTATTATTAACCACCTTAAATGATTTTGTTGAAGCCTCAGCAAGCAGAGCAGGGCTCATAGCTAAGCTGAGTATAAGAAGAAACTTTTTCGACAGATGCGCGTTCATACTATTCCCCTTGGGTATTGTCAGATTTCTAGATAAAAACCGACTCTTTTTATTTCTAATATTAATTATAGTTGCGATTCTTAATAAAAATCAATATTTGAAATAAAAAACATTCAATTGAGTTTTCAATGAGTAATGGTTTAGCCTCGGAATCAGAACATTTTCTTCAGGATACCTAGGAAAAGGAGGGGTATATGATTTCTCTAGCAATAAATGGTTGTGGGCGTATCGGCAAAACTTTGTTACGCCTACTGGTAGAAAATCAGGCTAACAATAGCACTATACATATTAAGGCGCTTAATCTGGGGCCGGCAGATAAAGAAGCGTTGGCCTATTTTATTAAATATGATTCGGTGATGGGTGCCTATGCAGGTGATGTTGCGGTCGAAGGTTCTACCTTGCACATAGGGGGGCGCGAAATAGCTCTTTATACTGAAACAGATGCTCGCAAGCTACCCTGGGGCAAGCTGGGCATTGATTGGGTAGTCGATGTGTCGGGTAAATATACCCATCGCGCTGAGGCTCAGCAGCATATTGATGCCGGAGCTGGCGCGGTGTTGATCTCAGCACCGGCACAAGGGGACGATATTACGATTGTACCGGGGGTGAATGACCAACTATTTGACCCGCGTGCCCATAAAATTATTTCATTGGGCAGCTGTACCACCAATGCTGCCGTGCCAATTTTGCACATACTCATGCAAACTTATACCCTAGAATCTGCCCTCTTAAATACGGTGCACGCCTACACCAACACACAAGCCTTATTAGATAGTACCCCCTCCATGCATGACCTGCGCCGCTCACGAGCAGCCGCGCTTAATATGGTGCCTACCACTACCGGTGCCATGGAATCGGTTTTTCGGGTATTGCCAGGCTTAAAGGGCAAATTAGCCGGATCTGCACTCCGCGTGCCGGTGCCGGTTGTTTCATTAGTAGATATTACTTTTACCGCATCAGAAGCAGTGGCAGCCGATAAACTTTTAGCTGCTTTTGCGCAAGCCGCCGCAGGAAGCCTAAAAAATATTATGGCGGTAACCGATGTACCCCTCGTTTCTACCGATTTTGAAGGGAACCCCCACTCAGTCATAGTAGATGCCACCATGACGAATATGACCGGTAAGCTGGGAAGGGTTTTTGGGTGGTATGATAACGAATATGGCTATAGTTGTCGATTACGGGACTTTTTATGGAAGGTCGGCAATAGATAAGATAGGCAACAAAAAAAGGGACTGCTTTTGAGGGCAGTCCCTTTGAGCTTTAAGGTTTAAAGCTTACTTTTTATCGTTGCCATTGTCATGAGGACAGTTAGCGCTGCTACATACATTTAAAGTAGCACACTCTTTGCCATCGTCGCCTGGGCAGCATTTGCCTTTGCAACCAGCAACTAAGTTAGCGCTCATCAAAACTAAGGCAATCGCGAATAATGTTTTTTTCATGGTATTCCTTTAAGTTCTGAGTTAATCATCAATTTTTAGTATTTCACAAAAGCCCAGAAAAGTCTATGTCACCCGATTATTCGTCCGTTTCTTCTGCAAACCGGAGGTCCCATTGATTGTCATCGTGGAACATGTCGGGGCTCCC
>Ga0163144_10012583_pt1 | contig 17753 bp, 12 predicted proteins | sample OliLak19BULKMAT1_FD_123175 | JGI IMG/M metagenome (GOLD analysis project Ga0163144, IMG submission 123175) | Freshwater microbial mat bacterial communities from Lake Vanda, McMurdo Dry Valleys, Antarctica - Oligotrophic Lake LV.19.BULKMAT1 | ecosystem: Environmental > Aquatic > Freshwater >...
ATAATCTTCAAGCTTTCTATGTTATTTCTGATTCTGAGTATAATGAACAGCTCCCATACAGACTGCCAAGACGAGAGATAATACCCAGTTCTATTATTGAGCTGTCTTTAAGAGCACCCAGAACTAGAACCTCACTACCATATTGTATTCGTGGTTTAGTTTATGTTGAAAGCGTGACCCAAAGACCCAGGACCACTTTTACAAATGTTTCTTACAAGGCAAATACCTCAATCCATCAAAGGGAATTTAAAGTAAATCAAAATGATTTAGCTGTTACTGTTGGGCAAAGATTAGGTGAACCGCACGAAGGTGGGTATTTTATGGCAGCGGCAATAGGTTCAGACATAGATGATTTTATTCATACTCTTTCGGATTCTACGCTAGTCACAACGCTTGTGCTACAATATATTTAAAGAGGAACTTTCATGCCTAGAGATATACAGTTTATAGATGGAGACAGTATTGGTCCCAGTAGCTTAAAAAGCAGTAAACTAACTGTTAACGAGCGTGAAGATTTTTATTCTGCTTTAGAACGCGCTGAGAGCTTAGTTAAGGGTGAATCACCAAGATCTAAGGTACTAATTTATACTTCAGCTATTGAACGTAGCCTACAAGATGTACTGAGAAGTGCATTAGTTCCAAGTAATCAAAAAGAAGATAATTTGCTGAATAATATTGCTAATGACTTTGATGATCAGATTGAACTTAGCTTCCGTGCTGGTATTATAAGCCACAATCTCTGGCGTGACCTTCATATATTTAAAGAACTACGTGATGATTGTATTAATAGGATTGAAAACTTTAGCTTTGAACATAGTGCAATAAAATCCAGTGTAGATACATTAGAACGTAACGTTTCTCGTACTGCTTTCGCTGGTCTGCCGGTGCTTAGAATGGATACAGAAGATAAATTCTCATTTCTTGCTCGTACATTTTTAATAACTTTAGATAAATTAAAGTACAGATCGTTACGAACCCAAGAAGCCAAAACTGAAAAACTTTATCGTGACGACGTGTAAATATTAGAATATTACTATATAAAAGAGTTAAGTGATTGTTGCAACACTTTAAGATATAATAATTTAAGACTATGCCATTATCAACACAACCCTATAAAGGTGCTAGAGATTTTTATCCTGAAGACAAACGTGTACTAAACAAAGTGTTTAGTAATTGGCGATCTATATGCTTAAGTTTCGGTTATGAAGAATACGATGCTCCTATTTTAGAACCTGCCGAACTTTTTGCAGCAAAATCTGGTGAAGAGTTGGTTAACGAGCAATCTTATGCATTCAAAGATCGTGGTGATCGTATTGTAATGCTGCGTCCAGAAATGACTCCTAGCGTTGCGCGCTTAGTAGCTGGCCGTAGGCAAGAACTTGCTCTACCTATTCGTTGGTTTTCTATCCCTTCATGTTGGCGCTACGAACGTCCACAAAAAGGTCGTGGCCGGGAATTCTATCAACTTAACGTGGATTTATTCGGAGTTGAAGGTCTAGCCGCAGAAATTGAAATGCTACAGATAGTTGACAGTTTAATGGCGAAATTTAAAGCTAAAAAAGAAATGTACGACATACATATCAATAGTCGTATTCTTATGAACTATATTATGGGTGATTGGCTTGGACTTGATCCTGTAGAGCAAAAAACTATTGCTCGGCTCATTGATCGTATGCACAAACTGCCTGGACCAGAGTTTAAAGGGTTAATTGAAGCCTCGATTGCCCCTAGCTTACGAGAACAAGGAGCAGCCGAACGGTTGCTTAATGTACTGCAGGCTAAATCTATGGTTGATTTACCATCCGAGCTTCTATTAAACGAAGGTGCTAAGACTTTACTCAAACTAATAAAAATTTGTTCTGATTTAGGAATTGTTAACGTTAAATTTGATATCACTTTAATGCGTGGTCTTGATTATTATACCGATTTTGTATTTGAAGTTTTTGATAATGATCCTGATAATAACCGTTCTATGTTTGGTGGAGGAAGATACGACGGACTTGTAGGATTGTTTGGGGTAGAGCCTGTTTCTACAATTGGCTTTGCAATCAGTGATGTTGTACTTATGGAATTCTTAAAAAGTCATGAGCTCGTACCAGAGCTTAGTACTGAAACAGAAGTTTATATTATTTCAATCGGCGAAACCTATGAACATGCTCTTAAGGTTTCCTCTGAACTTAGAGAGATGGGCGTTAACGTAGCTTTCGATATTACAAATCGTAAAACAGAAAAACAGCTAAAAAGCGCTATCAAAAAGAACATTGGATATACACTTTTTGTAGGTGAACAAGAAGCTGAAAATGAGCGTTATAAACTTAGAGATTTACAAGCTAGTACTGAAGAAACCTACTCGTTGCAAAGAATCGTAAGTATTATAAAAGACCACCGAAAAATATAAAGGCACTGGAATTACAGGGGTGAATCTGTTATAATTACTTACTATGCATATATCTAAATCCAACCCTACACCAACAGAAACCAAACTTATAATCAAAGCCGAGGCTTCAGAAATAACAAAAGCCAAAGAATTTGCAGTGCTAAAACTAGCTCCTGGAGTAAAAGTAGCAGGGTTTCGTGAAGGTAAAGTACCTTTAAAAATAGTAGAAAAAAACCTTAATTCTAATGTTTTACAGTCTGAAGTTATTGAAGAGGCTATTAATCGTATTTACTCAGGCGTTATACGCAAAGAGAATCTGCGTCCTGTTTCCAATCCGGAAGTGGCAATAAAAAAATTTGTACCATATACCGAGCTTGAATTTGAAGTCACCGTACCAACTATAGGCTCTATAAAGTTAGCAGACTACACAAAAATTAAGCACATAAAAGAAATTGCTAAAGTTGAGGTTAAAGACGTAAATGGTGTTATAAAATCTTTGCAACAACGTGCTGCCGAGCACAAGATAGTAAATCGTGCATCGAAAATGGGTGACCAAGTAAAAATTGATTTCAAAGGTGTCGATGCCAGCGGTGAAGTAGTTGAAGGTGCAGATGGTCAGAATTACCCCCTTTTACTTGGTAGTAATGCCTTCATACCTGGTTTTGAAGATAATCTCGTCGGCTTAAAGCCAAACGACACTAAGTCATTTGAAGTAACATTTCCTGATGACTATAGTGTTAGCGCTCTTCAGAGCAGGCAAGTTACGTTTGAAGTTGTAGTCCATACTGTATCGGAAGTAATAGAGCCTAAAGTAGACGACGCTTTTGCAGCAAGCGTTGGTCCATTTAAGGACGTTGCTGACTTGAAGGAAGATATAAAAAAACAGCTTGGATTCGAGCGTGAACGAGAAGCGCAATCAAAATTTGAGAATGAATTACTAGAAAAAATTGCTTCTAAAACAACTGTTGAAATACCTAAAGTACTCATAGACGAACAGATTGACCGAATCGAGGAAGAGGAAAAGCAAAACCTTATATACCGGGGTCAAACGTGGGATGAACATCTTAAAAACGAAGGAGTTACAGCAGAAGAACATAGAGAGCAAAAACGTCCAGCAGCCGAGCAGCGAGTTAAGGTTGGAATTATTCTAAGTGAAGTAGCGGAAGCAGAAAAAATTGAGAACTCACCAGAAGAAATAGAAGTACGTTTACAAATTATGCGTGCTCAGTACCAAGATCCTACCGCCCAAGCAGAGCTAGCAAAACCTGAAGCTCTGCGCGATATTAATGCACGTTTAATGACAGAAAAAACTCTCAAAAAATTAACAGAATACGCCAGCGCGAAATAATCATAAGAAGTAGTATATAAGTGTCAGAGGCATTTGATTATAAGGAGTGGGACGATAAGCTTGGCGAAGAGTTACCTGTAATGGAGGATGTTTTCGAATATGGTCAGCTCTTATTACTGAAATATGAATTTACTGAGAGCAAAATTTGTTTAATTGCTGAAGACTTAGACGATGAGATTGACATATATAAAGCACGAGAATTGCTCATTAGTCTATATGAGGAGTGTGAGGCTGGTATTCGTGTAGCCCCAGAATTGGTAACGAAACAATTACGGGAGCCAAACTCAGCTAAGAACTTCAAGCCTTACGTTTGTAAACCTTATGACTATAAGTATGAGGAGGATTCTAGCAGGGTTTATTTTATGAATGAAAATTCCTTACTACGTCGAGGACTAAAAGTTATTGAACGTTGGAGTATAAGAATTGTTAATAGTATGAAGGGCGTAAGATTTTAATTGGCACTCAAGCTTGACGAGTGCTAAAAGTCGGCGTAAAGTATTGGTATGAATAGTTCAAAAAGCATTCTAATTCCAACAGTCATTGAAACAGAAGGTCGTATGGAACGTGCCTATGATATATATAGCCGCCTGTTAAAAGACCGTATTTTATTTCTAGGCGAAGACGTAAATCCACATACTGCTAACTTGATCGTTGCTCAGCTACTTTTTCTAGATAATCAAAGTTCTACTAAGCCAATACATTTTTATATAAATAGCCCAGGTGGTCACGTGTACGACGCGCTAGCAATCTTCGACACCATGCAGTTTATTAAAAGCCCTGTTCATACATATGGTATTGGAATGCAAGCATCTGCGGCGGCTTTTCTTTTAAGCTCTGGTGAAAAAGGAAAACGCTACATACTGCCTAACTCTACAGTAATGATTCATCAACCTAGCTCTGGTACTCGCGGCAAAGTAACTGACCAAGAGATAGACCTAAAAGAATCACTCCGTATCAAACAACTACTTGAAGGGATTATGGTTAGAAATACAGGCCAAAAACCCGCCAAAATACATGAAGATATGGAACGCGACAAGTGGCTTGATGCTAACGAAGCTAAAACATACGGTATAGTTGACGAAGTTATCACTAAATTATAAAGTTTACAATTAAAGTTAATTATGGTTCAGTATATTGACTATGTATGTTGTGGCTGTAACACGAACCAAGGCTCCGTTACAGGCATTTCTGATACATGATTTTGTAAATCATGAAAAATATCACGAAAACGAATTGCCCGAAGGGTTGACGGCCCGATACGAACGTATTCCAGCTGCAATTAAGAACACTATTCGACTCGCCTTAGACGGGCAACTTCATGCTTATATTATTAGAGAAGAACGAGTATCTGCGGCACTTGGTATAGCTACTATTATACGTAACGTACCAATAGTAAAAAGTGAAGAGTCTGTAGTACTGGCGCATGATTTGGATTATCAGTTGTTTAATGGTGCAGATGACATAAGACATTTAAAAGCTGCAAGGCTAATTGTAAGGGAAAGCGCAGAACTTGCATTCAAGTTTGGCAGTGCGCCAGTAGCGCTTGGACAAGAACGCCGGGACTTGGTAAGTGAGGGCGCAGACCATAATTTTGTAGCTTCAATTGATCATTATGATCCGCATGCAAGTCGAGGTTTTGCAAATATATCAAATATGCGAAGGACCGACATTGCTTACGGGGATCTTGGTGAGGACCCTTATGGCATTAGCAAAGTTGGGGCCGATATAGTGATGTATTATGGCCACGAAATTCTAATCAGAGGGGCTTGACTTTAGTCACAATACAGGCGTAGAATAAGTTTAAGAAGTAGTGTAGGTAGCTATAGCGGGATTTTATGTTTACTCGATAACCCGCCAAAAACGTATGCACCAGGTAGCTTCGGCCGAAATAACTGCAGTAACAAACAGTAAATAACACCTTTAATAAACTGGTTTTCCGGTTTGCAAGGTGTAAACTAGTATTAAATAACTATAGCGGGAGCTTTATTTCGTATGGCAAAGACGACTACAAAGACCCCCTCCGACGTGCAGGGCAAGCGCGTCTATTTTACTAAGTCAGAAGACATTCTGGAACTACCTAATTTGGTTGACCACCAAAACCGTTCATTCCAATGGTTTGTCGATGAAGGTCTGGGCGAATTGCTCGCAGAGGTTAGCCCTATAGACGACTACACGGGTACTAAGTTATCATTACGCTTTAAAGACTACCACTTTGAAGCTCCTAAAGTCTCTGAAGCGGAAGCCCGCGAGAATAACGTTAGCTATGACGCGCCACTTAAGGCGGTTATAGAATTAACCAATAAAGTTACTGGCGAGATTAAAGAGCAAGAAATATATCTTGGCGACTACCCTTGGATGACAGAACGAGGAACATTTGTTATTAACGGTGCTGAGCGTGTTGTTGTATCGCAGTTAATCCGCTCCGCTGGTGTGTTCTTTACCCGTGATGCTCATGCTGGAGCTTTCCAATATGGAGCTAAAGTTATTCCAGGTAGGGGTGCGTGGTTAGAGTTCGAGACAGCAAACAACGGAGCGCTTTACGTTAAAATTGATCGTAAGCGTAAAATTGCCGTTACTACTCTATTAAAAGCTCTTGGCATGACAGAGAGTCAAATTAAAGATGCCTTTAAACACGTAAATCAAGGTAAAACTGATTACGTTGCTAATACTATTGAAAAGGATCCAAGTAAGGGCACTAGCGAAGCTTTAATTGAAGTTTACCGTCGTCTTCGCCCAGGTGACCTAGCAACTGTAGATAACGCCAGAAGCTTGCTGGAAAACATGTTCTATAACTATAAGCGCTTTGATTTTAGCCGAGTTGGTCGCTATAAGATCAATAAGCGTCTTGATATGGACATACCAAACACTGCCGAAAACCGGGTTATGCGCTTAGAAGATCTGACCGCCATCATCGCTGAGATTATTCGTCTAAATAACACCCAAGACCTTGCAGATGATATTGACTCTTTGGCTAACCGCCGCGTCAAATTAGTAGGCGAACTTGTACAGCGTCAGTTCCGCATTGGACTATTACGTATGGAACGAAACGCTAAAGACCGTATGTCTATGAGTGAAATTGAAACTGTCACTCCTGGTCAACTCATAAATGCCCGCCCAATTGTGGCAGCTGTTCGTGAATTCTTTGCATCATCACAGCTTTCTCAGTTTATGGACCAAATCAACCCATTATCTGAGCTAGCTCATAAGCGCCGCTTAAGTTCAATGGGACCTGGCGGACTATCACGTGAACGCGCTGGCTTTGAAGTTCGTGACGCCCATGCTACACACTATGGTCGTATCTGTCCGGTAGAAACTCCTGAAGGTGCCAACATAGGTCTAGTGCTTAACCTTGCCAGCTATGCTCGTATTAATGAGTATGGTTTCATCGAGACCCCTTACCGTAAAGTAATTAACGCTGTTGCTGCTAAAGACGCTGCTGGTCATATTGCTGCGGAAGATCTGATGGATGCTAAAGGCATAGCAATCGTTAAGACTGGAAAGACTATTACTAAAGATGATGCTACAAAGCTGTCTGCAGTTAAAGACCGCATTACGTGGCCCGTTAAGTCAAAAGTGTCTGATGAAATTGTTTACATAGACGCAGCCCATGAAGAGCGCCTTATTATAGCCAGCTCAGACAGTGAATTTGATGACAATGGTTACTTCGCTAATGAACGTGTATCTGCCCGTCGCTACCTGTTATCGGCAGAAGTAGACAGTAATGACGTAAACTATATCGATGCAGCCCGTCGCCAAGTTATTGGTAGCTCGGCTGGATTAATTCCATTCATCGAAAAGAATTACGTTTACCGATCGCTCATGGGTAGTAATCAGCAACGTCAAGCTGTTCCACTAATTAACCCAGAAAGTCCAATTGTTGGTACTGGTATGGAAGGAATTGCAGCTAGAAACACGGGTCAACTTACTGTAGCAGAAGAAGACGGTGAAGTAGTACGAGCTGATGGTACAGAAGTTGTCGTTAAATATAATGAAGGTACAGTTTCATATATTCCACACCACTTTGTCCGTTCTAATGAGGGAACGAGCATAAACCAAAAAGTTGTTGTTGGCACTGGAGACAAAGTTAAAAAAGGCGATGTGCTAATTGAAGGAATGAGTGTGAAAGACGGTGAGCTTGCACTTGGCAAGGATTTACTTGTAGCATTTATGCCATGGAGTGGTTACAACTTTGAAGATGCTATCATTATTTCCCGCAAACTAGTGGAAAATGACACCTTGACATCTGTTAACATTGTTGATTACATGACTGAAGTTCGTGAAACTAAGCTTGGACCTGAGATTGTTACTCGCGACATCCCTAACGTTTCTGAAGATGCTCTACGTCACTTAGACGAAGAAGGAATTGTTCGCATAGGCGCGGAAGTACACCCAGGCGACATCCTAGTTGGAAAAATTACTCCGAAAGGTGAGCAAGAACTTTCAAGTGAAGAACGTCTATTACGTGCTATCTTTGGTGAAAAAGCAAAAGAAGTTCGAGACACTTCACAACGCATGAGCAACGGTAAACACGGAAAAGTTGTCGGTGTTAAAGTATTTTCTCGTGCTAACGGTCATGAGCTTAAGGCTGGTGTAATCATGCAAATACAGGTTTTTGTAGCCCAGATGCGCAAGATTCAGGTTGGTGATAAGCTCGGTGGACGTCACGGTAACAAGGGTGTTATAGCGCGTATTCTTCCACAAGAAGATATGCCGTTTACTGAAGACGGTACACCAATCGACATAGTTTTGAACCCACTAGGTATTCCTAGTCGTATGAACATTGGACAGTTATTTGAAACCCATCTTGGTATGGCTGCTCGTGCTCTCGGTATGAAAGTTGCAAGCCCGTCATTTAACGGCGTGCCGATTGATAAAATACAGGATCTTCTTAACGACGCAGGCCTGCCGCGAGATGGCAAACAGCAGTTATTCGATGGCCGAACTGGCGATGCTTTCAAAGAACGTACTACTGTAGGCTCCATGTATATGATTAAACTAAATCATATGGTTACAGATAAAATTCATGCCCGTTCAACTGGACCATACACAATGGTTACTCAGCAACCGCTCGGTGGCAAGGCTCAAAATGGCGGCCAACGTTTTGGAGAAATGGAAGTTTGGGCATTGGAGGCTTATGGTGCAAGTCACACGCTTCAAGAAATGCTTACTATTAAGTCTGACGACGTATATGGACGCTCAAAAGCTTACGAATCTATCATCAAGGGCACTGAAATAGTTGGTCCTAAGATTCCGGAAAGCTTCAACGTACTCGTGAAAGAACTTCAAGGTTTAGGCCTTAAAGTTGACTTGCTTGATCTTGAAGCAAACCAAACTATTGATGCTGAAGAGATATTAGCTAGCAACATCAAGGATGAAGCTGCTCACATTTCTGATATCGAAACTCCTCAAGATATAATTAACAACATCGATATCACTGAAGAAGCAATAGAAAATGAATTCATGACCGTCGCCGTCTCTGACGAACTAGATAATGATGAAACTGTCTACGTTGCTGTATCTGACGAAGATACTGAAACAACAGACGATAACGACGAGGAGGCAAACTAATGCGTAAGTTTAATTACGGCACAAACATAGCCGATTTTGACGCAGTTCGCTTGGCCGTTGCCAGTCCAGATGATATTTTGGAGTGGAGCTACGGAGAAGTCACAAAACCAGAAACTATTAACTACCGTACTCAAAAACCAGAGCGTGATGGTTTATTCTGCGAAAGAATTTTTGGTCCGGTTAAGGACATAAACCCGCATGACGCTAAATACAAAGGACTTCGTTCGCGCGAAGCAGCTGTAGATAAAAACGGCGAACTTGTAACTCGTTCAATTGTGCGACGTGAACGTATGGGTCATATCCAATTGGCTAGCCCTGTGGCTCATATCTGGTTCCTCCGTGGTACACCGTCTGCAGTTGGCCTACTACTAGGTATGACGGTCAAGAATCTAGAGCGCATAGCTTATTTTGCTAACTATGTTGTTATGAATGTAGACACCGATAAGCGAGATACTATGCTCACTGACAAAGAAGCTGAATTTGCTGCTGCTCAAGAAGCAATTAAGGCCCGCTACGAAGCTGAGGCTACGAACGAAGACGCCAACGTTAAGGCACTTGCAGAAATGCAAACCAAAGAGCTAGAAGATGTAATTAAAGACTTTGAACTACTTAAAGAACAATTATCTAGTTTAGAGAAAATGCGCTTACTTAGTGAAACTGAATACCGCGAGTTGCCAGAAGAACTACGAGATCTTATCAAGGTAGGAATGGGTGGTACTGCACTAAAAGATCTGCTAACAGAAATAGATCTTAGTAAACTTATTGCTAGCTTAACCGAAGAAGCTGAAAGTGCTAAAGGTCAGCGTCGCAAGAAAATCATGAAGCGCCTACGTCTTCTAGAAAATATGTATAACGCCGGAATTAAACCATCAAGTATGTGCGTAACTGTACTTCCAGTTATTCCTCCAGATCTTCGCCCAATGGTGCAACTTACTGGCGGTCGTTTTGCTACGAGTGACATGAACGATCTTTATCGTCGTGTTATCAACCGTAACAACCGTCTAAAGAAACTGATGGACCTTAACGCACCAGAAGTAATTCGCCGTAATGAACAGCGTATGCTTCAAGAAGCAGTAGATGCTCTAATCGATAATAACAACGCCCGTAGCGGTCGTGCTGTTGCTGCCACTGGCCAACGCCGCCGCCTTAAGAGTCTCAGTGACCTACTTAAAGGTAAGCAAGGTCGTTTCCGCCAAAACTTGCTAGGTAAGCGTGTAGACTATTCTGGTCGATCCGTCATTGTTGCTGGCCCAGAGCTCAAGATTAGCCAATGTGGCTTGCCTAAAATGATGGCACTAGAACTGTTTAAGCCGTTTGTTATAGGTCGCTTGATTGAAGAAGGTTTTGCCCATAACATTCGCTCTGCTACCCGTATGATTGAAACAGGTGAGACAGAAGTATGGGATGCGCTTGATGTAGTCATCAAGGGTAAGTATGTATTACTTAACCGTGCGCCGTCACTCCACCGTTTGTCTATCCAAGCCTTCCAGCCAGTTCTAATAGAAGGCAGAGCAATTCAGTTGCACCCACTCGTTTGTAAAGGATTTAACGCTGACTTTGATGGTGACCAAATGGCTGTACATTTGCCGCTTTCTAATGCTGCACAAGCAGAGGCTCGTGATATTATGGCAGCTAATAAGAACCTACTTAAGCCTGCTGACGGTTCACCAATTCTACACATTGAGCAAGACATCGTACTTGGCTGTTACTACCTAACTTACGAGCGCCCAGGTGCTAGTACCAAGTCCCGTGCATTTGCTAGCCTTGATGAAGCCCTAATGGCCTTCGACAACGGCGTATTGCAATTGCAAGACCGTGTACGAATTAACTTTCGTAGCGAGATCCGCGAAACAACTCTTGGCCGCATCTTGTTTAACGAAATATTCCCCATAGATTTCCCGTTCCAAGACGAAGCTATGACCAAAAAGAGACTATCTGAAGTAATGGCTAAAGTTTTCGCTCAGTACGGCCAAGATAGTACTGCTGAAATAGCCGATGACCTTAAAGACCTTGGTTTTGAGTATGCAACTATGTCAGGTTTAAGCATGGGTATGGATGATTTTTCAGAAATTAAAAACATAGATACTCTACTTCACACTGCTGAAGGCCGTGTAGCTGAAATTAGTGATCAATATGAGCAAGGATTCATAACCGACGAAGAGCGTTACCGTTTAACAGTAGACACATGGCTCGACACTCACGCTCAAGTACAGTCAGCAGTCTCTGACCAGTTCGCAGGTGAAGACAGTTCGATGTCCATTGCTGTCGTATCTGGAGCCCGTGGCAACATTGGCCAGGTTACAACAGCAGTAGGTATGCTTGGTGTAACCACTGATGCAACCGGTAAAGCAATCGAGCTTCCCATTAAAAATGGCTACAAGAAAGGGCTAACTGCTCTAGAGTACTTTACGGCAACCCGTGGTGCTCGTAAGGGTATGATCGATACAGCCCTTAAGACAGCTGACTCAGGTTACTTAACTCGTAGGTTAGTAGACGTCGCACAAGATGTCTTTACTATTCCTGAAGATGTTGAGGACCCAGGTTTTGCTATTCACCGTGCTGACGCAAAAGAGATTGGTGTTGCATTCAGCTCCCGTCTTGAAGGTCGTTTTGCCTCAGAAGAAATAAAGGGTTACATCAAAAAGGGTGAACTCTTTACTCGCGCTATCGCTCAAGCCATAGACGCAGATGCAAACCTAGACGGTATCCGAATAAAGTCTGTACTTTCCGTAGGAACAGCTCGTGGTATTCCTGCTAAATGTTACGGAATAGATCCTGCAACAGGCAAACTAGTAGCAGACGCACATCCAATTGGCGTTATTGCCGCCCAATCAATTGGTGAACCAGGTACACAGTTAACACTTCGTACTTTCCATGGTGGTGGTTCGGCCGCTGCAGAAGACATTACTCAAGGTTTACCACGAGTAGAGGAGATCTTTGAAGTTCGCGCACCAAAGGGACAGGCCTTCTTAAGCGACGTACCTGGCCTAGCGTCTGTCTGGGAGGAAGGCGACAAGTATATTGTTCAGCTCACTTCAGACCAAGCCGAATCACTAGAGTTGCCACTTGATGGCCGCACACCGAAAGTAGCTAACGGTTCAGATATTTCTATCGGCGACGTTATAGCATCAGGTGCAGAAGCCAGCAATCCATTAATCGCTCCAATGGCTGGAAAAGTCGACTTTAGTAAAAAAGCCGCTATCATTAGCCCTGCTAAGCAGGCAGTTGTACGTTACGAAATCCCAGGATTTAAACAAGTTGTTGTCAAAGACGGTGACCACGTTATTGCTGGTCAACGTTTAACTAATGGTTCTATCAACTTGCACGAGCTTATGCGTTTGCAAGGTGTTGAATCTACTCAACGCTACATAATGAATGAAATCCTAAAGATTTTTGCTCAGCAGGGTCAAAACATTGCTGATAAACACCTTGAGATTATAGTTCGGCAGATGTTTGGCCGAGTACAGATTGAAGAATCTGGTGATTCAGAGTATGTCACGGGTGATGTTGTTAGTAAGCAAGCTGTTATTGAAACTAACGAACGTTTAACAAAAGAAAAGAAACAGCCCGTTAAATATCTACAACTACTCCTTGGCATTACCAAGGCTAGTCTTTCAACCGATTCATTCCTTTCAGCTGCTAGCTTCCAGGACACTACTCGTGTCCTGATAGCTGCAGCAACATCGGGTAAGGTTGATTACCTGTACGGTCTTAAAGAGAACGTAATACTTGGTCGCCGTATCCCTGTGGGTACTGGATCTCGTGAACTTATGGCTCGTGAGGCAGAAGCCTTGTTAGACAAGGCAGATGTTTCTATGGCTGAAGTTGCTTAAGTAAAAATAAAAAAATCACATAAAAAGGGCTCTTTATAGGGCTCTTTTTATATTGTGAGAATTAATTATTTAGAAGGGGTTTTTATAGTGAACGTAGAGCCTTTGTGGAGGATTGAAGTTACATAAATGCTACCGCCTTGTAGTTTTAGTATTTCTTTTGCCCAATATAGCCCTAGTCCCGTACCTTTTACATTTGTTGAGAGCTTATTATCAATTCGTACAAATTTCCCAAAAAGTTTTTTTAGATCTGCTTTTTGGATTCCAACACCGTTATCTTTTATTGACACAGTAGTATAACCATCGGCCTGTTCGATATTGATTGTAATTTCTTCGCCGTCAAGAGAATATTTGCCTGCATTATCAAGAATATTTTCTATTACCATAAGAATTAACTTTGGATCACCGTATACTTTAATTTTTTCTTTCGGAGAGTTATATTTAATTGTTTGATCTCGGCCCTTGAACAAAATAGCCAGTTCGTTCATAGCAAGTTCTACTTGTTTACCCATATCATACGATGTTTTTTCAAGATAAACTTTTCCTGTATCTACTTTAGCAACTCGTAAGAGGTCTTCAATTATATCTAATTGCCGCGTATTGCTCTTGTAGGCTATGTCTAGCATTTCAGTCTGTTCTTTAGTCACGGCTCCAGCATAGCCCTGTGTTAACATCCATACATACTGCCTTACAGCAGTTGCAGGAGTGCGAAGTTGGTGTGATGCGAGCATAATAAACTCATCTTTAGTTTCGTTGAGTTGCTGTAGTTGATTGCGCTGCTTAATTAAGTTAATTGTCATCGTGTCGGTGTTCAACTTCAGCGTTTTCTGTTCAGTAATATCTTCAACTGCTAGCAATATAAGCTGTTTGCTATCAACCTGACGGGCATTTAATAGCATAGTTTTTTTACCTATAACTGGAAAATCTAACGTAATTTCGTAATCATTTAATATTCTTTTTTTTGGTAGAATACGTTCTAGAAGTTCTTTAAGCTTTGGTGAATCCCACTGGTTTTTACCAAGCTCATACATGCGCTTTCTCTCAGTTTGTTTTTTAGTTACTTTAAATTTTTTATAGAATGCCCGGTTTGCTGAAACCACAAACAAATCTTTGTCAAGAATAATGAATGGCTCTCTAACTGTTTCGGTTATTTCTTTGTAGTACGTGAGTTGTTTTTTTAGTGCAACTATACGATCGCTTTGTTTTGCTTCTTTACCTTGGTTAATTTTTTTCGTTGAATCGCTGATTGTGTAAACCTATAATATGATAAGGGTTAAATTAAGACAGTTCATTGTTATTATTATTCCACAAGGAAAATGGTTCTTGTTAAGATTACTTAAGCCCATATAATACTCATTTTAAATCAATGTATCTGTAAATTATGTTGCTCGTACAAACCGAAAATATGACGTATGAGACAATTTTTGAGTGCGCCTAATGTAATATTTGCCATTTTAAAAAATGACACAAATCTGAGCACTATAGAATTAATAATGCTTGCTTCAGATAGGCTAATCTGTTAAAATAATTTGGTATTAACGAGTTTATTTAGCAATCTGGGTAAATCTGGTAACTGCCAGTTAACTTGCCTCGACAACAAATCAAGAAAGGATTTACATTGCCAACAATTAACCAACTCGTCCGCAAGCCCCGCGTTAGCTCTAAGCCTAAAAGCAAGAGCCCAGCGTTGCACCGTGTGACGAACAATCTTAAGAACCGTAACTACGATAAAAGTTCACCTTTTAAGCGTGGTGTTTGTATTAAAGTTACTACTAAAACCCCAAAGAAGCCTAACTCTGCTCTGCGTAAAGTAGCCCGTGTTCGTTTGAACAATGGTTATGAAGTATGGGCATACATTGGTGGTGAAGGTCATAACCTGCAGGAGCACGCAGTAGTCATGATCCGCGGTGGTCGTGTGCCTGATCTCCCCGGTGTACGCTATCATATTGTTCGGGGAGCTCTAGATTTACAGGGTGTAGCAAATCGCAAACGTGGCCGTAGCAAATATGGCACAAAGAAGGAGAGTAAGTAATGCCGCGTAAAGTTACTAAAGCCCTGGTGCGCGAAGCCGCTCCAGACCGCCTATACAACAACCAACAGGTTACTCGAATTATTAACCGTGTTATGCGTGATGGTAAAAAGCAAACTGCAGAACGTCTTGTCTATAACGGTATGACCAAAGCCGCTGAAAAAGTTAAGTCGGATAGCCCGCTGGAAGTTTTCGAAAAGGCTATGGCTAATATAAAGCCACACATGGAAACCCGTTCTCGCCGCGTTGGTGGAGCAAACTACCAGATTCCTTTTGAAGTTAAAGGCCAGCGCCAAAACCACTTATTGACAATGTGGTTCGTGCAAGCTGCGCGTTCTAGAAAAGGTATCAGCATGGAAGACCGTTTAGCACTTGAAATCGTTGACGCTTTTAATAACACTGGTACGGCTGTTAAAAAGCGTGAAGATGTACACAAGATGGCCGATTCTAACCGAGCCTTTGCTCACTTCGCTAGATAAAAATGCAAAATGTTGAGCGTCGTGTTGGTGGAAAATTTTGCGGTAATTGTCCCAACACAACTACCGGAAACCTCAGAGTAATTTCGCTAATTGGATCATCCCTTCCTGGCGTTACGTTCGAAACCTTACGAGGTTCTGATGACGTCCGTAGGATTCAAACAGAAAGAGTTATATATTTCGGTGCTCATGGATTACCTTTTCTAAGTGTTGAAATTGTGAATAACAATCGAGCTGCATCATTTCATGATCATGACGTAATGCAGACAGCATTCGAGTACGCTACGGAAACTTGTAAGGAACCAGCTTTTGAGGTTACTCCAGATAAGGGACCCATTCCTGTGTGCGGTGCTATAGAAAAAGCTTACGATGAATTTATGACAATAAACAATCAACGTTAAAAGGGGAATAATATGGCAGATAAAAAAACTGAGATGAAGAACATTCGCAACTTGGGCATTATTGCTCATATCGATGCGGGTAAAACAACTACTACTGAAGGTATTTTGTACCGCACAGGACTTAACCACAAAATTGGTGCAGTACATGAGGGCGAGACAACAACCGACTGGATGGCACAAGAGCGTGAACGTGGCATAACTATCGTTGCTGCCTCTGTGACTTGCTTTTGGAATGGTAATCAGATAAATATAATCGATACTCCCGGCCACATCGACTTCACTGTTGAAGTAGAACGCTCATTGCGCGTTCTGGACGGCGCATGCGTGGTCTTTGACGGTAAGATGGGTGTGGAGTCTCAGTCCGAAACTGTATGGCGTCAAGCCGACAAATACGGTGTGCCCCGAATATGTTTTATTAATAAGATCAACCAAACAGGTGGCGATTTCTATAAATCACTTGATTCTATCCATAATCGCCTAAGTAAACGAGCTTTCCCGGTACATCTTCCTATTGGATTTGAACAAGCAATTAATGGTGTTGTCGATCTAGTAGAAATGAAGGCTTATACATATACCGAGTTCCATGACAAAGAGCTTATTGAAGGTGAAATTCCTGCCGATATGATGGATCAGGTAAAGAAATACCGCAGCTTATTAATTGAAAATGCCGTCGCTGAAGACGAAGCTATGCTAGAAAAATACTTTGAAGTTGGTGAAGATGGTCTCAGCATTGAAGAAGTTAAGCAAGCTATTCGAACTGCCGTATTAACAGGTAAGTTTTTTGCGGTAACAGGTGGCGATGGCCGTGGCGTTATCGTAGAAAAAGTACTAGATATGGTAAACGAATACCTTCCTTCACCACTAGACACTAGCTCTACATGGGGTACACACCCTAAGACTGGTGATGAAATCGAGCGCAAACCTTCCGAAAACGAACCATTCGCGGCTCTAGCATTTAAGATTACGACCGATCCATTCGTAGGCAAGCTTGCTTACTTCCGAGTATATTCTGGCAAAATTACTGCCGGTTCTTATGTGCTTAACAGTTCTAATGGTGAAAAGGAGCGAGTTGGACGTATCGTTCGCCTGCAAGCTGACAAGCGTACTGATGTTACAGAAGTAGGTGCCGGTGATATCGCGGCAATTGTAGGCCTTAAGGCTACTACAACTGGACATACTCTATGTGATCCAAATAATCCAATTGTTCTTGAAAGCATTACTTTCCCAGAACCACCCGTATCTATCGCAATTGAACCTAAGACAAAAGCTGACCAAGAGAAGATGTCTATCGCTATGCAGCGCTTAGCAGAAGAAGACCCAACCTTCCGCATACGAGTTGATGATGAAACTAGCCAAACCGTTATTAGCGGCATGGGAGAGTTACACCTTGAAATCATTGTAGATCGTATGAAGCGGGAGTTTGCTGTTGAGGCCAATATTGGTGCACCACAAGTAGCGTACCGTGAAACTATCCGTAAAGACGGAGTTGAGGCCCAAGGTAAATTTATCCGCCAATCAGGTGGACGTGGTCAATACGGCGACGCATGGGTCCGAATATCTCAGAACGAACAAGGCAAAGGCTTTGAATTCATTAATTCTATCAAGGGTGGCGTAATACCTGGTGAATACATCAAACCAGTTGAAGCTGGCGTTATAGAAGCTATGACTACTGGTGTAGTTGCCGGGTACCCAGTTGTTGATATCAAGGTTGAGCTATTTGATGG
>Ga0163144_10012584_pt1 | contig 17753 bp, 16 predicted proteins | sample OliLak19BULKMAT1_FD_123175 | JGI IMG/M metagenome (GOLD analysis project Ga0163144, IMG submission 123175) | Freshwater microbial mat bacterial communities from Lake Vanda, McMurdo Dry Valleys, Antarctica - Oligotrophic Lake LV.19.BULKMAT1 | ecosystem: Environmental > Aquatic > Freshwater >...
CCTGAAGTTTACTCGCCCCCAGGACGAGCCCAGTGGCGATTTTGCTAAATCGTCTGCTGAATCGCCGACGCTCGTAAAACCCCCTGAAAAGTTATGCCTGCGACGAGTTTCGTAATTCAAAGTTCCTAATACCCCCCTCCTCCTCCTCCACCTCCCGATCCTCCACCACCAAAACCGCCAAATCCTCCCCCACGACCTCCAAAGCCACCACCACCTATCCACCATGGTGGATGACCACCACTCTTAACACTACTAGAATAAGCCTTTGAAACAAAGAAATCAAAAATAAGTCCTAGAATAGTAAGAACTGCTAACCAAATAACTCCAGTAAATAAAAAACCAAAAATAAAACCTATTATAATCCCTGAAATAGCACCTAGAGCTCCTCCCAACCACCAAGACTTTGACCTTGCAAGGATCGATCCGAGCCAAATAGGGATGAAAATAATAAGAAATAACCAATCACCTAAAAAGAAACCTTTATCATTATCTGTAGGAATAGCATCCACCTGTCCATTCAAAGTATCTATTATGGCAGTAACGGCTTCATTGTACCCTCTTGCATATTCTCCTTTTTGAAATGCAGGAGTTAAGATATTTCTATAAACCGAAAAAGCTTTTGCATCTGTGATATAAGGTTCCAGACCATAACCCGCTTCTATCTTTATCTTTCTTTCACTTACTGCTTGGAGAATCAAGAGGCCATTATCCACACCCTTTTTTCCTATTTTCCAATCCTCAAATAGTTTTACAGCATAGGTCTCATGAGTTTCATCACCAAGACTTGAAACGATGGCGATAACTATCTCATTTCCAGTTTGTTTTTGGAAATTTGAAAGAATAGTTTCTAGTTGAGTTTGTTCTGCAGAAGACAGTACACCAGCAAAGTCATTTACAAAACCTTGTGGTTTCCCTGGACTTGTATAAGCAAGTGAAAATAAAGGAGTGAGGAATATCGCAGAGCATATCGAAACCGATATTGCCAAGATCCCAAACTTTTTCATGTTAGAACTTTACCTGTGGAGCATTTTCTACTCCAGCTTGTACTTCAAAGTATGCACGCTCCTTGAATCCTGTAAGTGATGCAATCATAGAACTAGGAACTCTCATGACCTTAAGATTATAACCTTTGACAGCATCGTTGAATCTTTTTCTTTCAACACTGATACGGTTTTCTGTTCCTTCAAGTTGAGACATAAAGACGGCTAGATTTTCAGAAGATCTGAGTTGTGGATAGCTTTCAGCTATAGCTAGAAGTCTTCCTAGAGCACCTTCTACTTGTCCTGCAGCCAATGCCTTACTATTTACAGTAGTTGCTCCAGAATATCTAGTACGAGCTTCTGCAAGAGCTATAAAGACTTCTTGCTCTTGTTTCATAATTCCCTTTACTGATTCCACAAGGTTAGGTATGAGATCGAAACGTCTCTGATAGTCTGTTTCTACTTGTTTCCATTGAGTATCTGCTGTGATATTGAGAGTTACTAGACTATTGTATGTTGAGAAAGCATATAGACCTACGATAACAACTATAGCGATAATTATAACGAGTGTTTTTTTCATGTATTTTTTTGTATATTTTCCCAAATGAGAAAATTATTTCTTTATAGGAACTACTAGAGTTTCATCTTTTCCAACTTCACCCACAACATATGCAAATGATTTTATCATATCGGTAAATGCTTGGTCTGCAGAATCGACAAGAGCTTTGTTGTTATTTGCTATTTTTGTAGCTTCTGATCCTTTTATACCCTTGCTTGCTGGACTAAGAGAGATGGATGAAAAATGGAAAAGATAACAAGTGTTTTGATTTTGTAATGAATACATTCTGTCAAAATATGTTCTACCCTGTACAGAGTTTGACATAGAGATTGTAGGGAATGAAAGACTACCAGATTTTAGAGTACTGCGATCCTTTATAGTAGTAACAGGTGGAAATGAACACTTACCAGGCACCACACTGACTCTTATATCGAGCTTGCCTATAGTATTTGTATCAGGCTTTCCAGTCGGAATGGTAAATAGAATACCGTTATCGGAAACTACGTTTTCCCATACTGATGGATACTTTATAGAAAATCCCAGCTCTTCATTTTTGTACTCAGAAAGTTTATCTGAAACTTTGACTATTTCGCTTACTGGGACTGAAACTGTTGGTTCTTGAGTAATTGACGGGGTAATAGGTGTCAACGTTTCAGAAGATTTCTTGCCATTTATATTCCACAAAACTAAACCTAGTACAACTATTAATACAATGAGGACGATTGATTTTTTCATATTTTTAATAAATTTTTAATATAAACGAAAGTATAACACAGATTAATCTAGTATTCCATCCCTCCCATACCTGGGGCACCATGACCACTCGCAGAAGCTACCTCTTGTTTTGGTTCTTCTGCTATAGCTACTTCCGTAGTAAGAAGTATGGCTGCAGCTGAACATGCATTTTGCACGCCTAGTCTAGCAACTTTTACAGGATCGACAATTCCTGCCATTATCATATCTGGAATCATTTCATCTTTCAATGCGTCATAGCCCATATTTCCCTTCCCATTTTTAACTTTCTCTATTATAACTGATCCATCATCTTTTCCTGCATTTATGGCAATCTGTTTCAATGGTGCCTCAAGTGCTTTGAGAACAATCTGGTATCCAAGATCAAATTCTTTTGAAGAATTTTTCTTGCTTGATTGCAATTTTCTTACTTCTTCTGCAACTTTTATATAAGCCACTCCTCCTCCAGCTACAATTCCCTCATCTATAGCGGCTTTCGTGGCATTTACTGCATCTTCAATTTTCAATTTTAGATATTTCATCTCTGTCTCTGTAGCTGCTCCCACTCGTATAACTGCTACCCCACCTGAAAGTTTGGCAATTCTTTCATCAAACTTTTCTTTATCATATTTTGACTCTGTGTTTTCTCTCTGTTTCTTGATCTGCAGTAGTCTCTCTTCTATATCTGACTTTTTACCCTTTCCTCCTACTATTATAGTGTTGTCCTTTGTTGAAATGACTTTTCTAGCTTTTCCAAACATAGAAATATCTGCACTTTCAAATTTTACACCAAGATCATCAGAAATCACCTGAGCCCCAACAGTTACAGCGATATCCTCTAACATCTCCTTTTTTTTATCTCCATACCCTGGAGCTTTGACCGCAAGAACATTGAACCCACCTCGGAGCTTATTGACTAGAAATGTTGTTAGGGCCTCTCCGTCGACATCATCTGCTATGATTACAAGGTCTTTTTTTCCTGAACCAGCTAGTTTTTCTAGTAGCGGAAGAATTTCCTTTATAGAAGAGATCTTCTTGTCAGTTATAAGAATTGCAGGATCAGAATATTCTGCTTCCATTCTCTCTGCATTTGTAACCATATAAGGTGAGATGTAACCTTTATCAAATTCCATTCCTTCTACCACTTCTGAATCAAGCCCTATGGTTTGTGATTCTTCTACAGTCACAACTCCATCTTTCCCTACTTTCTTTATAGTATCTGCTATGATTTTTCCCAATTCCGTCGATTCTGCAGAAATAGTTGCTACTTGGAAAATTTCTTCATCGGTTTTTATGGGTTTTGAAAGAGATTTTAGAGCTTTGACAATATCCTTGGAAGCTTCTTCGATACCAAACTTTACTCCCATAGCATTGACCCCCATGGTTGTATGCTTCATACCCTCAGCTATGATGGCTTGTGTGAGAACTACAGATGTAGTTGTTCCATCTCCAGCAAGGTCATTTGTCCGAGTTGCAACTTCTTTTATAATCTCTGCTCCCATATTTTCAAACTTGTCTTTGAGAGTGATCTCTTTTGCGATAGAGACTCCGTCATTTGTGATAGTTGGAGATCCATAACCTTTATCTAGCACTACATTTCTTCCTCTAGGACCGATAGTGATCTTCACGGCATCCGCTACAGCATCGACGCCTTTTTTGAGAGCTTTTCTAGCATCTTCATTGTATAAAATCTTTTTTGACATGAGTTTTGTTTTTAAATTAAATTTATAATATTATTTTATGGGTTATTTTATAGTGGCAAGTATTTCTGATTCTTTGACTATATAGTATTCTTCTCCATCGACGATTATCTTGTCTCCCCATTGAAAAAGGACAATATCTCCAGTTTTTACAGAAACTTCTATGAGCTTTCCTTCTTCTATACGTCCTTGACCGACAGCAACCACTTCTCCTCTTTTACTTCCTTTATCTTCCTGAGCGCTTATAGGGATGATAATTCCTGAAGCAGTCTTCTTTTCTTTGCTTAAAGTATCCTCTTTTATAAGAACTCGATCGGCTAAAGGTTTTACCTTTTTTGATATATCTTTCATATGTTTTTTATATATTAGGATTATTTATTAATAATAATTGAGTGTATGTATTATATGCGGAAAAGATTAAAGAACAACTTGACAGGTATAGTCTTCTATTTCAAAACATGAAACTTCGTTAGCTATTTTTGTTGCACTTTTTTTTAGACATGCTATAGTACTCTCACATGAAGACTATCGAAGCTATCCTTCCGTACATTCAGATTGTACTAGCGGTCATCCTAGTTACCGCAATACTTCTCCAAAGAACCGGTGCACAGATCGGAGGTGCTTTTGGCGGTAGTGACAACTTTAGCTCGGCGTATCATACTAGACGCGGATTTGAAAGGACACTCTTCATAATTACTATAGTTATCGCTATACTTTTTGCTCTCGGAGCACTTATAAACCTTATCTAATCCAAATGGGTAGTGAATTTCATATCAAAGGAGGCGAGAGAATTCTTGCCAAAATCAAAAGTTTTTCTGCCACTGTAAAATTTATTTTTGGCATTTTTGTCTTGGTGATTATCATAAGTGCCATTTCTCTTGCATTGAGAGTCAATGATTCATTTCTCATACCTATACCAGCTCATGGTGGAGAGATCAGAGAAGGAATAGTTGGATTGCCACGCTCCATAAATCCTGTTTTAGCTTTTACAGATATCGACAAAGATCTTTCAGAACTGGTCTATTCTGGACTCATGAAATACAATGATGGAAAATTGATTCCTGATCTAGCAAAAAAATATACAATTTCTGAAAATGGACTTATTTATACTTTTACATTAAAAGACGATCTACGTTTCCATGATGGAATTCCTCTAACAGCAGATGATATCGAATATACTATCCAAAAAATCCAGGATAGCACGGTAAATAGTCCTCGTAGAGTTGACTGGACAAACATTCTTATAAAAAAGATTAGCCCAACCGAAATCCAATTTACCTTGAAACAACCATATACACCTTTTTTATCAAATACTACTTTGGGTATATTACCAAAACATATATGGAGCAAAGTTAGCTCAGACCAGTTTGTATACAGCTCATATAACATAGAACCTATAGGTTCAGGACCCTATAAGTTAGATAGTATAAAACGTGACAAGGGAGGAATACCCGAATATTATATTTTTTCTTCTTTTGGCCGTTATCATAAAAAAGAAGCTTATATTTCAACGCTTTATACATATTTTTATCCAAATGAAAAAAGTGCCGTAGAAGCTTTTGCAAATAACATTATACAGAGTATAGGTGGTATCTCCCCTATTGAGGCAGAGAAAATCGCTTCTACAACTTCATCATCAGTCATATTAAAGAGTTCTCTTCCTAGAATATTTGGTGTATTTTTCAATCAAAATCATGCTCCAATATTTGCAAACGCAGAGGTTCGCAAAGCTTTGGATATGGCAGTAGACAAAGACCTTGTCGTCCAAAAAGTCCTTTTGGGATACGGGACACGCAATGATAGTCCACTTCCTAAAAATATTTCTTCAATAGATAAAAAAGATAAATCAGATATAGAAGGAGCCAAAGCCCTTCTAAAAAAAGCCGGGTGGGAGTTGGGAGAAAATGGAGTTTTGCAAAAAAAGGATACAAAAGGTACACAAACTCTGGAGTTTGGAATATCTACAGCCGAAGCTCCAGACTTAAAACTTGCGGCAGAAATAGTGAAGGAAGAATGGGAAAAACTTGGAGCAAAAGTTACAATAAAAATTTTTGAATACGGTGATCTATACCAGAACATTATCGCCACTCGAAGATATGATGCGCTCCTATTTGGAGAATTTATAGGGAAAGACATCGATCTATATGCCTTTTGGCACTCATCTCAGAGAAATGCCCCAGGGCTCAATGTCTCTCTCTATGTAAATAGTAAAGTAGATAAAATTCTGGAAGATATACGCACAACTTCTAATAATAAAAACAAAGGGGAAAAATATAAAGACTTTGAAAAGATTATAGGAGATGATGTGCCAGCAGTCTTTCTTTACTCGCCACAATACATATATGTAGTTCCGAAAACACTAAAAGGGATTGAAGCAGAAAATATAGCAGTACCATCCGATCGTTTTTCTAGAATAAATACTTGGTATGTGACTACAGATAGCGTATGGAAAATATTTGTTAATTAAAAAAAATTATTATGAATGAAGAAAAAAAAATAGAAAAATTGGAAGAAAAAATTATTGTAAAACCAGTAGCAAGCCCTGTCACACCTCATACTCACTCACAGCCACAAAGAAGTATGAGTAGACCACTATCTCGTAAACCTTTTGGTGGTTCTCGACCAATGCACGCTCCAAAGAAAGATGAGACACAAGTGCATAAAAAAATAGAGGATACCGTTCCTGCATTAAGTCCAGAAACTATCCGAATTATACCCCTAGGAGGAGTGGAGGAAGTAGGAAAAAACATGACTGTAGTAGAATATGGTAATGATATCGTGATTATCGATATTGGATTCCAATTCAAGGATGAGAACACTCCAGGTATCGACTATATCCTTCCAAATACAAAATATCTCGAGGAAAGAAAGGATAGGATCCGAGCCGTTATCATCACTCACGGTCACCTAGACCATATAGGTGGTATACCTTATGTGATGTCTCGTATCGGCAATCCACCACTCTATACTAGAATGTTAACTTCAATCATGATAAAGAAGCGTCAGGAAGAGTTTCCACATGTACCAGCACTAGACATGAAAGTGGTAGAAAAAAATGAAAGTATAACTATCGGTGCTCTCAAGATAAAGTTTTTTGCAGTTACTCATACCATACCAGATGCTATGGGAGTTATCATAGAAACTCCACATGGTTCTATCGTACACACAGGAGACCTCAAACTCGATCATGACAACGGTATACCTACAGATGAAGAAGAGATGGAGTATGATCGTGCTTTCAAAGATCAAAAGGTTTTACTCCTTATGGCTGATTCTACAAACGTAGAGAACCCTGGCTTTTCTATTCCAGAAAAAACAGTTCACAAAAATATTGAGGAGATCATAAAAAATACAAAAGGACGTCTCATCATCGCTACATTTGCTTCACTACTAGAAAGAATGCTCAAGATCATAGAGTTCGCTGAAAAGTATGGAAAGAAAGTAGTTGTTGAAGGACGAAGTATGAAAACAAATATAGAGATTTGTAGAAACCTTGGCTTACTCAAACCAAAAAAGGATACTATCATAACCGTTGAGCAGATAGACCAGTTCCCTCCCGAAAGGATCATCGTTCTTGCCACAGGAGCTCAGGGAGATGAGTTTGCAGCTATGATGCGTATTTCAAACAAAACTCACAAGTATATAAAGATCAACAAACGCGACACTATACTCTTATCATCATCTATAGTTCCAGGAAATGAACGTGCAGTGCAAAAACTAAAGGACAACCTTTCACGTCAAGGGGCTCATATCATTCATTATCGTATTGCCGATGTGCATTCTTCGGGTCATGCCAACAGAGATGAAACAAAGTGGATACATCAAAAGATTCGTCCGAAATTCTTCATGCCAGTACATGGATATCACTACATGCTTAGAGTCCACGGAGAAATAGCAAAAGAGGCAAATGGTCTTACAGAAAATGAAATCATCATTCCTGACAATGGTTCTATCGTGGAAATCCAAAATAAGGGTGAAAAAATAGTAAAACTAAAAGAAAAAGCTCCATCTGGTATCGTCATGGTTGATGGATTCTCTATTGGAGATATACAAGATGTGGTTATACGCGATCGTCAGATGTTGGCTCAAGATGGAATATTTATTGTCTTTGCTATTATAAATCTTCAAACAGGAAAATTGAAAAAGTCTCCTGACATTATCTCCAGAGGTTTCGTCTATCTCAGAGAATCTCAAGAGCTTCTACATCAAGCTCGTATAATTATAAAAAATACAGTTGAAGATACAACTCGAGGCATGAACCCTATCAATATCGATTATGTAAAAAGTACCATAAGTGACAATGTCAGCAAGTTTCTTTTAGAAAAAACAGCAAAACGACCTATCGTTATCCCCGTACTTCTAGCTGTATAAAAAGAGAAAATAAACACCTGTAGTATAATAGATTGCATGAGACACAACCCGAACCTTGGAAAAAGTCACGCTATTTACACTATAGTAGTTATTGGTTTTATAGCCACAGTCCATTCTGCATTACCGATATATTTCAACTCAAGTTTTTTAAGTATTTTTGCTTCAGAAAAAACTGTCGGACTCATATACATGCTTGGATCAGCCCTTACTATATTTGGCTTTCTTTTTATACCTGTTTTACTTAGAAAAGCTGGGAACTATCTTACTGCACTATGGCTCATAGTTATCCAAATCTGTCTTTTCTATGGCCTAACAGTATCAACCAATCCTTTGACGATCACAGCTATATTTATCTCACAAATGATGATTATAGGTCTTATAGGTTTTTGTTTGGATGTTTTTCTTCAAAGATATTCCAATATTCATAGTGTTGGTTTTGTACGTGGACTATATCTGACAACACAAAATAGTGCATGGGTCATCACCCCTCTTATAGGAACTCTGATTATTGGATCATCAAATGATTACAGGGGTGTATATGTTGCTGCACTTTTTATGCTTTTCCCTCTTCTCTATCTAGTATACAAAAACTTTCCTCGTTTCAAAGATCCGCACTATCATCATCCATCATTTTTAAAAAGTTTAACACATGCTGTAAGTCACAAGGATCATCGAAAAATATTCTTGGCAAATATTATTTTACAAACCTTTTATGCATGGATGATTGTCTATAGTCCACTTTATCTACACAATGTTGTTGGTTTCAACTGGTCAGAAATCGGTATCATTTTGACTATCATGCTTTTACCTTTTCCTCTTATCCAATGGCCTTTGGGGAAAATCGCTGACAAGAAATATGGTGAAAAAGAAATCATGACTATAGGTTTTTCTCTCATGGGTCTCTCGACTATTGCCCTTGCACTTATCAGTTCTACAAACCTGTGGATCTGGGCATTTGTTTTGTTGCTCACACGCATAGGTGCAGCGTCTGTAGAAGTCATGATGGAGACTTACTTCTTTAAAACTGTAGATCAAAAAGATTCCAGTGTTCTTGGATTTTTCCGTATCACTAGACCTATTTCTTATTTTATTGCTCCTATGATTACAGGTGTAACGCTTTTATTTACCAGAGATCCATCTGTAACTTTTGTAGTCCTAGGATTATTTTGTCTTACAGCCATGATCCCAGCTTGGAGATTGAAAGATACGAACTAAGAAAAACAAAAACCCAGACGATTGCCTGAGTTTTTACTTTGTTTCATTTTTTAGATTGGGGCAATTCTCTAAGAATTCCTACCCATGCCCGATTTAATTTTTCATGTCCTGTTAAAAACGCAAGGACATGTAATGCTATCCTCGTAGAGTGTGCTGTCTTCTCACATGCATGGCCAACCATCCAATTTTTAATAGTCTTCATAATTTCCTCCAATTTTGTTTTTGTTGTTTACTCTATCTCTACAATCATATCATAGTTAATACAATATGTCAAGGACAAATCCACTAGACTAGAATCCAGGATATCCCTTCTCCTTTAACACCTTTTTTATAGCCTTTTTATCAATATCAGCAAATATTTCACCATCTAGATCCATGGTTGGAGTTTTTTCTTGGCCAGATTTATTTTTTAATTCTTCGAAATATTGAGGATTACTGTGAACTTCCCTTTCTTCAAAAGAAACGCTTTTTTCAGCAAAAAGTTCCAGTACTTCTTTGCACCAAGGACAACCATTTTTTGTATATAAAATTATTTTCATTTACAGATTGTACCATAAACTTATTTTTTCACCCCCTCGATCAAAAGAAACATCGGGATTTCTTTTCTGATTCTATCTTCTTCTACTTGGCGTGGTCCTGGATTGCTCTTTTTGTGTGAAGTCCATTCCTCTAAACGATTGACTAGGAAACCTGCTTTTTTGAGAGCTTTAAAGTAGACTTGAAGTGGGCGGTGGAAAGAGATTGTAAATCTTTTATCCCCCTCTTTCATAGCACTTGGGTTCATCTCTATTCTCTCACGAGAATCTGACATATAAGTGTCTATGCGACGATACTGTCTTCGCGTTGCTTCATCCCAATTCCAACTTGAACCCTTTGGAATCCTAAAAGCAGGATGATTCAAGATTACAAAAAACTTTCCCTCTGGTTTCAAGACTCTAGAAACTTCATGAATGGCTCCTTGGAGATTTTCTATATTTTGTAAAGCTAAAATAATAATGGCTTTGTCAAAAGAATTATCCACAATTCCTTCAAGTTTGTCAGCAGGAGAAACAAAATATGAAATAGACTGAGGTGAGTGCATCTTGGCCATAGCGATCAACTCTTTTGCAATGTCTACACCAGTCACTTGTACTCCAACTTCATTTAGAGCGCGTGAAAAGAAACCTTGACCACAAGCAATATCGATGACTTTTTCTCCTTTCTGTGGATTAAAAATCCTAAGCAAGTTTGGCAAAATAACCTCTTTTTGATAGGTCCCATCCTTGTTTTCTAGCATTTCATCGTACCAACCAGCTACTTTTCCCCATGAAGTTTCTTTTTTATCCATATGAACGAAGTATGAGGTAATTGTAGATAATTGGCAAATCGACGACTTGCATATATAATTCCCTCACTATGAAAAAAATAAAATCAATACACGCGCGAGAAATACTGGATTCTCGAGGAAACCCTACGGTAGAGGTCGATGTCACTTTACAAGACAAGTCATTTGGAAGAGCTTCTGTGCCTTCTGGTGCCTCTACAGGTAGTCATGAAGCAGTAGAGCTTCGTGATGGAGGTAAACGCTACAATGGAAAAGGTGTAGAGAAAGCCGTGAGAAATGTAAATACGATTTTATCAAAAGCTCTTGTTGGCAAAGAATGGGATCAAAGAACCCTCGATCAAAAAATGATACTGATAGATAGTACACCGACAAAATCAAAAATTGGTGCAAATGCTATTCTCGGAGTTTCTATGGCTTTTGCAAAAGCTTCAGCCGTTAGCACAAAAACACCACTTTACAAATATTTCAACAAAATATCAAAAACAAAAAATCCCATTCAACTCCCAGTGCCGATGATGAATATTTTAAATGGAGGAAAGCACGCAGAAAATTCTACAGATTTCCAAGAATTTATGATTGTTCCAGTAGGCGCAAAGACGTTCAAAGAAGCTCTGAGATACGGAACAGAAATATTTCATTCTCTAAAAAAGATTCTTCATGAAAAAGGATTAGCTACAACTGTGGGAGATGAGGGAGGATTTGCCCCTTCTCTTTCGACAAATGAAGCAGCTGTAGAAATCATTCTTGAAGCTACAAAAAAAGCTGGATATATCGCTGGAAAAGATATCTTCATAGCTCTAGATGTAGCGGCAACAGAAATCTATAAAGATGGTAAATATCACTTGGTTAGAGAAAATAAATCCCTTACTAGAGATGAAATGGTAGCCTTTTATGAAGATTGGTGTTCTAGATATCCTATAATCTCTATAGAAGATGGTTTTTCAGAAGATGATTGGGGAGGTTACGAAATCATGACCAAAAAACTAGGTAAAAAAGTCCAGATAGTGGGCGATGATCTCTTTGTAACAAATATCGATCGTCTAAAAAATGGCATCGAGAAAAACATTGCCAACTCTATACTCATAAAACTAAACCAGATCGGAACTGTTTCTGAAACTATAGACGCTATAAATATGGCCAACAAAGCTGGGTACACAGCTATTATCTCTCACCGTTCTGGAGAAACAGAAGATACAACTATTGCAGACTTTGTAGTGGGAACAGGAACAGGACAGATCAAGACTGGTTCACTCTCTCGAACAGATCGAGTAGCAAAGTACAATCAACTCCTAAGGCTAGAGGAAGAGCTTGGAAAAAAAGCAGTTTATTGTGGAAAAAAAGTTTTTAAGGTTAAATAAGAAAATGAAAAAACCTATTGTACTTATCATTTTAGATGGTTGGGGTTACCGTGAGGATAAAACTGACAATGCTATAGCTATGGCCAAAAAACCATTTTTTGACCATCTTTGGAATACATATCCACATTCCCTACTCAAAGCCTCTGGTGAAGCTGTAGGACTTCCACCAGGACAAATGGGTAATAGTGAGGTAGGTCATATGACTATAGGTGCTGGTAAGCCGGCAGATACCGATCTAGTGAGAATAGACAAAGCTATAGCCTTGGGAGAATTTTATACAAATCCTGCACTACTTTCACTTTTCAAACATGTCAAAATGAACAATTCTGTCTTACATGTTCAAGGTCTTGTCAGTCCAGGAGGTGTCCACAGTCACCAAAACCATCTCTATGCTTTTTTAAATCTAGCAAGGAAAAATAATGTACCGAGAGTGGCAATTCATGTTTTCACTGATGGTCGTGATACGGCTCCACAAAGTGCCTCTGTTTATATCGAAGAATTGGAATCAGTGTTGGATATATTAAACAGTGACAAAAACAAACCGAACTTTTTCATCGCAACATTATCTGGTCGTTACTATTCCATGGATCGTGACAACAACTGGGATCGTCTAGCTCGTACAGAACAAGCCATGTTTGAATGTAAGGGCAATGTCTGTAAGATAAAACCTTCAGAATATCTCTCTTTACAATACAAAAAAGGAGAACGTGATGAACTACTACCACCAACAGTCTGCACTACACCAGAAGGTATGGGTTGTGCTATAAAAGATGGTGATGCTGTGTTTTTCTTCAACTTCCGTGCCGATCGTGCTCGTATGCTCTCAGAGAAAATGCTAGCTGTACCAAAAGATAAAAATATACTCTTTGTCACATTGACCGAGTACTGTGTAGATTTTGTTTGCATTACTGCCTTTCCTCCATTTAAAATAGAAACTTCTCTTGGTCAAGAAATAGAAAAAGCTCACTTATCTCAAGCCCGTATAGCTGAAACAGAAAAATTTGCACATGCTACATATTTTTTAAATGGTGGAAATGAGAAAAAATTTGAAAAAGAAACCGACATCATGTTACAAAGTCGAAAAGATATCAAAACTCACGATGAAGCACCAGAGATGCGTGCCGAAGGCATCGCCGATGCTGTTATAGAAGAGGTCAAAAAAAAGACAGACTTTGTCTTTGTAAATTTTGCAAATCCAGACATGGTTGGCCATAGTGCAAATGTCAAAGCCATCATAACAGCAATAGAAACAGTGGATACTCAACTAAAGCGTGTAGTAGAAGCAATAGAAACTAGTGGAGGTATCGCTCTTATCACATCTGATCATGGAAATGCAGAAATAAATATTGATCCTATTACAAAAACAAAGCATACAGCACATACCACAAGTCCAGTGCCATTTATCTTGACTAGTCACGATTACAAAGTGAGAGATGGGGCACTGTTCGATCTAGCCCCAACAGTACTGGATCTACTTGGGGTAAAAAAAGCAGAGAGTATGATCGGGAAAACCCTGATTAAATAGAATATTTTTCAAATCTTCTATTTTTTGTTTTGATAATACTTAATAATAATAGCACTTACATATTTTACAAAAAGTATCGATCCTGTAGCAAGAAAGATGCCTAACGACCATCCTGCTATAACATCTGATGCCCAGTGAACATTCATCATCACTCTAGATAGACCTATGAGAAGCGGGGTTACAATACACAGAACAAGAACTACTTCTCTCTTTACCCAATAGTGGATACGCGGAACGAGGATATAAGCAAGAACAACAAAAAAAGCTGCGGATATTCCAGCGTGACCACTAGGAAAACTAGAGTCAGATAGCATATATAGAGCATTTTCTGGACGAGGCCTCATAACAATATCTTTTATAAGAATTAGAATAGCACTTGTAGAAACGATACTGAGAATCATGATAGCTCCTCTACGCCATTTCTTCTTTAAAAGAAAACCTATTCCAACAATCATTCCTAGAGAAATAAGTACTGTCGTACCACCAAAAAGACTTACAAAATAAGCTGTTTTTGAAAGAACGTTTCCTACATGTTCAGACATAAAAATATTTACCCAGATATCAAATTCTTTCATAAATGAATATGTAAACAATGTATCTTCTACAGTTTTTATAAGACCCCAGAGAGAGACTAGATTCAATATCAAAACAAAGATTTCATATTTTTTAAATATATGGAAACGCACATTAACAAATCGGTAAGCCCAAATGATAATAATGGAGAAAAGTATAGCTATAGGAATAAATTTTCCTAAAAATTGTACGGCTGAATGATATCCTGCTCCAAATATATATCCGACGAGTACAGACAAGAAAACCCACAAAAAAGCTCCGATAATATTCCACAGCAAGAAGGTCTTTGTATTTACCTTACTTGCTCCAACAAAAAAAGGGGTGAATGATCTAGTGAAAGGACTAAATTTACCCAGAATAAGCGCTTTTCCACAATGACTATCTATCAATCTTTTTGCTTTTTCTATATGTTCATCCTTTAGATAAATATATCCACCAAATCTTTTCAAAAAAGAATAGCCGTATTTTCTTCCAATCAAAAACCCAATAAGGTCACCGAGGACAGCTGAAACTGTAGCAACAAGCAAAACTAGAGGGAAATTTAATATCTCCAACTTTACCAAAAAACCTGCGATAATAACGACAAAATGGCCAGGAATAAATGTCCCCAAAGCTGGAATTCCTTCAAAAATCACAATTGCAGCAATGATCCAGTATCCACCGCTTTCTATAAAACCTGGTAGAGCACCTACAATGTTTGAAATAAAATGGGGCATAGTCGGAGAGCACCATTATACCATAGACTTTTCTAGCTTTGATTTTCATGTATAATCTAGCTATGAAAATCCTAATCATAGAAGATGATCCAGATATAGGAGGTTTTTTAGAGATCGGCTTCAAAACCGAGGGTCATGAGGTTGATAGAGCTATGGATGGAGAAAAAGGATCTTTTATGGCTAGGGTAAGTACCTATGATATTATTATATTGGATTTTTCTCTTCCAAAGAAAAATGGTCTGGTGGTTTGCAATGAGATACGAACTCAAGGCCTACCTGTTCCAATCATATTTCTTTCTGTTTCTGGAGATACAAATATCAAAATCAATGCTTTAGAAGAAGGTGCTGATGACTATATTACAAAACCATTTTCCTTTGAAGAGCTCAATGCTCGTATAAAAGCCATAATGAGACGTCCCAAAAAGATAGAGAGCGCAATCAAAAAAGTTGGAGAGTTGAGTATTGATATACAAAAACAAACAGCATACAGAAATGAAAAACCACTTTATCTAACAAGAAAAGAATACAATCTACTAGAATATCTTATGAGAAATCCTGGGATAGTCCATTCTAGAGGTATGATCATGGAACATGTCTGGAGTGCCGAGAGTGATCCCTTTTCAAATACTATAGAAGTTCATATCCTAAATCTTAGAAAGAAGGTAAATAGTGGTTTTAGTAGAGATTTGATCCGAAATATACCTGGACGAGGCTACGTTATTGAGGTCTAATGTAAAACTTTATCAAAACTTTATTCTTTCTTAATCAAAACTTTATCTCGGTTGTGTATACTCGGTAGGATTATGTAGGTCGATTATAATCAAAAAACAAAAAATATGGATGCAAACATGGGATTATCTGAAGAAATAAAATCATTGCGGGGTACCAATGACTTTAAATTTGTGACAATCCCATATTGCATTTTAAAATAAATTATGGAGACACTTGATTTTATAATTTTTATATCGATAATAATCCTCATTATGAGTGTCTTTTGGTCTGCAAACAAAGAGATTACAAAATCTCTAAAAAATACTCTGGCTTCGGAAAAAATACTTGAAAAGGAAAAGATGTTACTAATGACAAAAGTGAAGAATCAGTCAAGTCAAATAAGAATAACAGAAAATGCTCGTATATATGAACTTGCAAAAGTTGCGGAGTTTGGAAGACTTTCTCAAGGATTATTTCACGATCTTATGACTCCACTTTCATCGATCATTCTTTATACTGAAAAATTGAAGACTGTACCAAAAAATAAAATAGAAGGGACACAAAAAACTTTAGGAAAAGCTATCGATGCTTCAAAAAGAATGGCTAGTTATATACAAAATATTAGAAATACCATACAAAAAAAGCAGATCGATCATACCACCGATATATACAAAGAACTACAGGAGACAATAGATCTTTTTTCTTACAAAGCACATCTAGAAAATGTAGAGATACTTCTAGAGAAACATGGTTCTATACCCTGGTATGGTGACCCTTTAAAACCTCGGCAAATCTTTTCAAATCTTATCTCAAACTCTATAGACTCTTTTGAATCCATACCTCGTGAAAAAAAGAGGGTTATAGAAATATCCCTTACAGATAAAAATAAAGAAATAGAACTTGTAGTAAAAGATAACGGCTGTGGTATTTCTTTAGAAAATCAGAGGGAGATTTTCAATCCATTTTTTACTACAAAACCTCTCGACAAAGGTACTGGTATCGGGCTAGCAATGGTAAAGTCTGTTGTCGAAAATTATCTTCATGGAAAAATAACTGTGTGGAGTAAGGTGAGAGGAGGCACGACATTTATTGTCATCTTTCCTTTTTCAAAAGAAACCATTGGACAAACTAGTCTTTTATAAAATAGATATCCTGCCTCATCTCGCCTACTCCTATGTATTCGGCTGTCCCATTTATGATTTTTAAAAATGGATTACAAACATAACATCCACTTTCTCCTCGTGGACAGACAAAAACTTCTTCTGGGCTAGATTCCTTGGCCATATCACGAGCTTGTTTCACCTGTTGGGCAACATCAAAGACTTTTTGAAATGACTCTTCTTCGTTTGGCAGATCTACATCTATAGGACTAGGATCCCGATCTAGGTACCAGTAACTTGCACCAGTGACTTTTCTTTTTTGTAGATTTTTCAAAAGAAGTTGGTAAATGGGAAGCTGAAGGGATTGTTCTTTTTCTTCATTTTTTCCTGTTTTAAAATCTAAAATTTTTACACTATCATCTTCTGGTTTATATACAAGCCAGTCTATTTTTCCACAAAGGATGATGTTATCTTCCTCTGTTAGAAAAAAGTTTGGTGGCATCCCGCCATCGCTATCTTTGATCTTCACTGTTTTTTCGAGAAGTAGTCCAGGATTTTTCTCTACCATTTCTATCATGGCTATAGCTCTTTCTTTGTATTGATTTTCTTCTTCTGTAGTTTGGAATCCGCCAGTTTTTCCACTGACTTTTTTCCATGATTTTTCGAGAATATCTTTTAGTGGTTTCTTGAAACGGTCTTCGGCCTTAAACTTTGCGAGCCCTTCTAGAACTTCATGGACTGCAGTCCCAAGAGAAAGGGCTGGGTTTACTATATTTATCTTTCTTCCAGTTTTGGGATCTTTGTAGACATTGTGCAGGTAATAAGCACGAGGACATTTGATAAAATCCCCCATAGATGAGTGTGATACCCACACTGCGCTGTATTTATC
>Ga0163144_10012585_pt1 | contig 17752 bp, 8 predicted proteins | sample OliLak19BULKMAT1_FD_123175 | JGI IMG/M metagenome (GOLD analysis project Ga0163144, IMG submission 123175) | Freshwater microbial mat bacterial communities from Lake Vanda, McMurdo Dry Valleys, Antarctica - Oligotrophic Lake LV.19.BULKMAT1 | ecosystem: Environmental > Aquatic > Freshwater > Lake...
CAGCACCCACGTCGCCCACAAACCTCGCGAGAGCCACCGCTGACGATCGCTGGTGCGCAGCAGATGTATCAGGAGCAGCGCGGCCGTGGCCGCTCCGCTGAGGTTGATCCAGTACGTCACCGCTTGGGTGATGAATCCCACCTGACGGTGCGAACCCAACACGTCGTGGGCAGTCGGAATCACGACCGCCGCATAGAAGGTGAAACCGCCCAGCCAGAACATCAGCGCACCGATGACGCTCAGGCGCAGCGCCATCGCGCCCCAGGAACCAGACGGCGACGAATCAGAAGCTGAGGCCATACGCGATAGTCTCAGCGGGCCCCTCGTGGGAAAACCCCCGATCTGGCCAGATCAGGCCTGCCATGAAAAGAAACGCGCCTCGCGGGATCACCGCGAGGCGCGTTTGCTTTTGGTCGGACCGACAAGGTCTGCTCCGATTCCCTGTAAGTCTTTGATATAACAAACGTATGACGGAATCTGCTGAAACTATGCCGAAACTAAGCGGCCCAAACCCACCCCTGACAGTCCCGCATGGTCCGGCTGCCAACTCACCCTGATTTTGCGTTGTCTGGATGCTCGGGAACTCGGGGCGACAGTCCGAGCGGTAGAAGTCGGAGTGGCCGCATAGGGTGCAATCATGACGATCTGTCCGTCGTGCCGACGGCCAATTGTATGCTGGTCTGTGCGGCGACCCGCTGGGCATCGCGGGAGGGAGCCTCTCCACGGGCCGGTTCGGTTCCAAGGAGTCCGAGTGACTGTACCCGGACAAGGTTGTCTCCCACTCCACGGCATCGTCCTGCCGCCCCGCAACAGTGGCATCCATGCACCATCAGCTTGGCAGCCTCCAGCACGGCGGCGCCAGGAGCGAAGGGAGCCAAGCTAGCAGCGAACAGATCGGCATTGCGACAGCTCACATTGCCCGACCCCATAGAAAATACGGAAAAAGCAGTGTGCCTTGTGCTTATATAGGCGTTTGAAATGATGTAAGCTCAATGGAAACGCTGCTTCAGCAACTCGCCCGAGAGGAAGAAGCTCTCGCACGCGTTGAGAAGCAACGAGAACAAGTCAGAGCTGTGGTTCAGGCGCTTCGTGAGCAAATTGCAGCAACCCAGGCTGCGGTCCAAGCCACTTTGGTGCCAAATATAGCTGCCGAAGACACCGTTCCAATTCCGACCACAGCGCTCGGGAAGGTCCAGCTCTTTCGTTCGCTGTTTCGAGGCAGGACCGATGTATTCCCAAGACTCTGGGTCAATACGACAAAGAATACCAAGGGGTACGCTCCGGCTTGTGCGAATGAGTGGAAACGTGGCGTATGTGAAAAACCAAAGGTCAAGTGCGGTGAGTGTCCGAACCAAGCGTTCATCACGGTCGATGACCAAATAGTTCTCGATCACCTGCAAGGTCGACACGTCATTGGCGTATACCCGCTGCTTAAGGATGAGACGTGCTGGTTTCTCGCCGCAGATTTCGACAAAAAATCATGGATGGATGATGTCGCTGCCTTGCTCGATACCTGCGATAAAAATGGCGTTCCCGCATCCGTCGAACGTTCGCGTTCTGGAAATGGTGCGCACGTCTGGTTTTTCTTCTCGACTCCAGTCTCAGCGAGCATCGCGAGAAAGATGGGTTGCTACCTGATCACGGAAACCATGGCGCGTCGTCACCAACTGGGCATGGAATCCTATGACCGCTTCTTTCCCAACCAGGACACCATGCCGAGCGGAGGTTTCGGGAACTTGATCGCCCTTCCACTCCAGCACGTGCCTCGTCAGGCCGGCAATACCGTATTCATCGATAGGGAATTCATTCCATACCCAAATCAGTGGGCACACCTCGCATCGCTTACACGCATGGACCCCGCTGCCGTCGAGGCCATAGCCCAGGACGCAACGTCCCGAGGTCAGGTGGTTGGAGTTCCTTTCGCAGAGCCAGCGGATGAGGCGGAAAGCGCGACGCCATGGACCAGGCCACCTTCACGGCGAACTCGCCCCATTCGTATCACGGAGGACTTGCCGAAGGAGATTCGCGCTACGCTCGCACAACGGCTCTTTGTGGAAAAGACAGGCCTGCCATCCCCGCTCCTCAACCAGATCAAGCGGCTAGCGGCATTCCAGAATCCGGAGTTTTACAAGAAACAGAAGATGCGCCTGTCTACGGCGCTCACACCGCGCGTCATTACCTGTGCCGAAGAACTTCCCAACCATATTGCCTTGCCGAGAGGGTGTCGTGGTGAACTGGAATTATTGCTCGGGGGTATTCCGGTCAGCCTCAAAATGGAGGACGAACGCCAATCGGGAGAAGCGCTGGACATGAGTTTCCGGGGCGAGTTGACCACCTTGCAAGAGCAGGCGGTGACAACGTTACTGCAAAATGACATCGGCGTCTTCGTGGCACCACCGGGGATCGGAAAAACGGTAATCGGGACGGCCCTGATCGCCAAACGCGCACGTACGACTCTGATTCTTGTTCACCGTACGGCCTTGCTCGATCAATGGAGGACCCAGCTATCGATCTTCCTGGGAGTTGAACCGAAGGAAATTGGCCAGATAGGAGGCGGCAAACGGAGGCCGAATGGCCGCCTCGATGTGGCAATGATCCAGGGTCTCGTGCGCAAGGATAAGGTAGATGACATCGTCGCCAGCTATGGGCACGTGATCGTTGACGAGTGCCATCATCTTTCCGCCGTCTCTTTCGAGCGGGTCCTAGCCGAGGTCAAAGCGCGCTACCTCGTTGGCCTAACGGCCACTCCCCAACGCAGAGACGGTCATCACCCCATCACCACTATGCAATTGGGGCCGATCCGATTTCAGGTCGATCCGAAAGATGAGGCTGCGCGGCGGGCCTTTGCCCACGTTCTCATCGTCCGGGAAACCTCATTCCAAATCCAGGATGCGGCACCGAGGCCAAGCATCCAGGCGCTCTACAAGTCGCTCGCCAACGATTCGAGCCGTAACCAGCTTATCCTCCGCGATGTGATCGGTTCAATTCGGGAGGGTCGCTCACCCATTCTGCTCACCGAGCGCAAGGATCACCTTGAGTATTTCGCCGATTATTTGCGACGAATAGTTCCCCACACGGTGGTCCTCAAAGGAGGCATGAGCAGCAAGCAACGACGCCTGATCGCCAGTCAACTGGCGGCGATTCCGGAGGGCGAACAGCGGGTCATTCTTGCCATCGGTCGCTATATCGGCGAAGGTTTCGATGACGCGCGTCTTGATACGCTCTTTCTTGCGCTCCCTATCGCGTGGAAGGGGACTCTCGTTCAATACACCGGACGCCTGCATCGCCGTCGGTCACAGAAAACCGATGTCCGCGTATTCGACTATTCAGACCCGCAGGTACCAATGCTGTTGCGGATGTTTGAAAAGAGACTTCGCGCCTACAACGCGCTTGGCTATGTTCGTACGAACGTAGATCATTTCCCACTCCAGCCAATTGAGCCAATGGCGCAGCACGCACCCACCGTCATTCAGCCTGATGATGATGGCCCTGTGCGGCCGAATCTCGATCAGGTCGTGGTGCGTACTCCCAAGCCTTTTCCAGTTTCTGTTACAAGAAAAACGGATGTTGGCGGAGCGGCTGAGGAAATTTGCGCAGAGAACACTAGGGCCAAGAAGAAATCCCGGGCGAAAGTCCGGGCCACCCACGTCAGCCCTGCGCGCCTTAAGAAATTGATCGAAGAAGTTGAAATGGAAGGCTATTATCAGGCCGAATAGGGCATTCCGTTAATAAATTCGCGGAGAATCGCCGTCTCCGACGTGATCCATCTCAGGTTTACAAGACGTAGCCCCCGCCGTGCGCAGCCAGCCATTCCTTCCGCTGCTCAAAATCGGGCAGCACTCGCTCGATGGCCCCCCAGAAGGCTCTGGTGTGGTTGGCATGCAGGAGATGGCTCAACTCGTGGACGATGACGTACTCAATGACCGAAGGCGGCAGGGTCATCACCTGCCAGTGAAAGCGAATGTTAGCGCGACCGCCGCATGATCCCCAGCGATGTCCCAGGTCACCGACCCGGACGGTTGATGGCGTCACTGCAAGTCGGGTAGCCCAGACTCGGCAACGATCCGGTAGCCATTCTTCGCCACGGATGGTGTACCACGTCCTCAGCCGGTCGCGGGCCTTGGATTGGGCATCCGCACGCAGGACCAAACGGCCAGCGCGCAGCAGCACGGCGGGCTGATCGGGATGACCGGGGGGCTCGATCCACAGCCGGTGCGAACGACCAAGATAAGCATAAGATTCGCCACTGGCGAACGCGCGGGGAACTTCACGTCGAGCGCGTTGCTGGCGCAGTGCGAGCTTGGAATAGATCCAAAACTGCCGGCTCCGGACGGCTGCCTCCAGCCGTTGCTGCGGCGCATCCATGGGCGCAGTTAGGTGCAATGCACCATCTCGTTCGATGGTAATGCCCAGCGTCGACCGTCGGGAACTGCGTTGAACGCTAAAATCTAGGTCATCGACCTGAAGACGTTCCGTGATGATCGTCGTCGCATTCATGGATTGATCAAAACGCCGTGGTTGTGCCGAGCGAGTTCGATGAGCCGATCAGCCAAGCGTTCGATCTGGCCCAGCTCACCAGACTGAATCAGATTCCGTTGGTCGATGGTGGTGACCAACCACGTGCGCAAACCGCGTTGAAAATCTGGAGTCTTCCAGAAATCAACCGTGCGAATCTCCTGGGCGATGTGATCGACCAACTCGATCACCATGTCGACACGTATCGTTTTGGTTTCTGGGGTGACTGGCTCGCCCAATTCTTCGGCCAGAACTCCGTAGAACGGTTTCTGTCGTCGAGGATCAAGGGCAGTGTCGTCCGTGGGATCTGCCGCAACCGCTTGCTGCACCAATTCGCGCAGGGCATTGGCCTGCTCTGCCCAGTTCTCGCGGAAATTAGAGAGGATGTTGGATAGCTTCTCGCTCAGCTTCTTGAAGCGCGCGGGGTCTTCGTCGAAATGGACCTCGATATGATGACGGACAGCATGTTCCATCTCACTGGCTTTGGTGCGATCCGATCCCAGCGTGTTGGTCTTCTCGGCGAAACCGGCATCCGTGATCTGTACCGGCGCCACCTTTGGATCGATCCCGATGGCCTTGAGGTGATGGTCGATGAGCTGCCGTACCTTTTCGCCCGCCCCAACGATATTGATCCGGGTGTCACGGTAACGATTTCGCGCGGCTTGGGCGATGAAGCCAAATAATTTCGCATCCTTCAGAAACGGCAGCGCCTCGGGCCGGGGTAGAACGGTGTCGAGCGTCGTGAGGAACTGTTTCAGTCGCGTGACAAACTCGGCCCTGACGCGCATATCGCGCAGGGCATCGACACAGCGCTCCACCGTTGGCGTGGACGGGGTGAGGTCGGTGATGCCCTGGCTGCGCAGGGTCTCCACGACGCTCTGGTGCCGGTCGCGAAGTGCGGGTACCTCGTCGGCCAGATTCGCCAGCGCTCCAGCAACGTCCTCTTGGGCATAGACCGCCAGCGCTTCTTTCAGACGACGCGCAAGGCCGACGTAATCTACGATGATGCCGACCTTCTTGTTCTCCTGGGTGCGGTTCACGCGGGCGATGGTCTGCAATAATTCGGCGCCTTGCATGAACCGATCGAGATAGAGCACCTGCTCGAACGGTGCATCGAAGCCGGTCAGCAGCATGCTCTTCACGCACAGGATGGCGAGACCGTCCCGCTTGGCCTGATCGCGATGGCGCAGCGGCTTTTTGAACCGTTCGATGTGCAGATCTTTTTTCTCGGGCTTCCACCACTCCCCGTAAGTGGCTTGGTCGTTGGCATTGCCTGAAATCACCGCGGCAACTTCAATGGTGGCGATCAGGGTGCGATGCCGTCGAGCCCGCACCAGGAAGCGGATGTCATCGCTGTGGCTCTGGAGTTGTTCTTCGTCCAGATCATGCAGCCGCGGATCGAGGGCATCGACCTTCACGATGAGCGCAGCCAATGCCGCAGCGATCGCTTTCTGGTAACGGACTGCTGCGCGTCTGGTGGTTCCCACCACTTGCGCCTTGAAGCCATTGGGCAGCACGCAATCCACGTAATGCCGGACGATGTCCTGGGCTTTCGCCCGGATCAGGTCATCTGCTTCCAGGACGGCCGACTGAGTGGCGAAGCGCGATTTGATCGCTTCGATTTCTTCTGCGCTGTGGCCAGCGAACTGGGTGGCGAACAATTCGTCGAGGTTTGCCGCACCTTCAACCGTCGCATCGGTGTCCCGACCTTCGTAGAGAATCGGCACCGTCGCCCCATCAGCTTCCGATTGCTTGATCGTGTAGCGATCGATGAAATCGCCGAATATCTCGTGGGTGCGTTTCCGGTCGCCCATCATGATCGGTGTTCCGGTGAAACCGACGCGGGCACAGTTTGGCAGCGAAATCAGCAGATTCGCATGCAGTCGGCTGGCCTGGGTACGATGCGCCTCATCGACCATCACCAGAATATCGGAGGAGGTGTTCAATTCGGGAAACGTGGTGTCGCGGATGGCATCGGTTATCGGGTCGCTGCCAGCATCATAGGCCACTGCGGGTTCGGCCGCTCGCTGAGCGGGCCGATCCGTCGCCATCAGCCGTGGTTGCCCACTCTCGTTTTCACCCTCACGCTCCTGGTACTTCTGGATCATGGCGAAGACCAGGTCTGGGCCGTTCTCGGCCAGAATGGCTTTCAGCTTTTTGACCGACACCGCGGTGCGCACGGTCTCGCCGGTTAGTCCTGCGGTTTCGGCAAGTTGGCGTTCCAGATCCGTGCGATCGGTGACGATCACTACCTTGAACCTGCGGAGCTGCGGCATCGTCCGCAGTTTTCGCACCAGAAAGACCATGGTCAGGCTCTTTCCGCTCCCTTGGGTGTGCCAGACGATGCCGCCACGTCGGTCCTGGCGATCGGGATCCGTCAGTCGGGTCTTGCCGGTGATGAGCCGATGCACGGTCGCATGCACCGCGCGGAACTGCTGATAACGACACACCGTCTTGATCAACTGGCCGCCAGCGGTGGGCATGACCAGAGTGAAGTTACGAACGATGTCGAGCAGATGTTCGGGCCTCAACATTCCTGCCGTCAGCACTTCCTGTTCGTCTAGCGCGCCGGTCTTCCCCAATTCTTTCGCCACCTCGGCCTGTGGCACCGGGCTGGTATCCTTCCAGGCCAGGAAGTGTTCGTACCCGCTTGAGATGGTTCCCGACCGTGCCTGATAGAAGCTGCTCGCCACCAGCACCTGCACGAAATGGAACAGCGCTTCAGCACCCTCATCTTGCTCGACTTCATCGCGCTGATTTGCATAGCGGCGGAACTGGGTGATTGCCTCCTCCATTGGGTTCGTGCGCTCAGGACTCTTGCACTCGATCACCACCAGCGGGATGCCGTTCACGAACAGGATGGTATCCGGAACGATGAATCCCTTGTTGCCGGTGGCGCCAGGGCCATCGATCCGCAGTTGGTTGACCACCAGGAAGTCATTGCGCTCGGGATGATCGAAATCGATGAACTTAGCGGTGATCGATTTACCGTTGAACTCGGGCGGACCCTCCACTGGTACGCCGCGCAGGATCAGTTCGGTCACCCGTTGATTGGCTTCCAGCAGCTTGCCGGTGCCAACGCGTTCAAGCGCACGCACCGCGGTGGTGATGCGTTCATCGTCCAGCCATTCCTCATCTTTTCCCGTGCGATTGATCCGCCGGATGGCGGCGCGCAACGGATCTGGTAGCAGCACCTCGCGGAAATCGCGCCGTCCCTCGACCAATTGATAGATGTCGCCGGTCTTCCCGCACAGGTACCGCCACCGCAATCCGGCGAAGGTCGTGAGCTGGGCGATCAACCGCTCTTCGACAAACGTGCGTTCGTTGGGTGTGGCGGCTGCGGTCACGACACCGCCTTTGTGCGGTAGGCTTGGCGGGGGTCATTGGCGTCTGGGAATTGAAGCTCTAGTGCTCCCTCTTTCACCAATGGAGCCAGATGGCGTTTTCGTAGGGCGACGGGGTCACGATTGAGCGTAGTGGCAAGTTCCTTGCTGGTCTTGAACCCCGCCTTGCACAGCACCAGGATCGCAGCCTTCACCAACTCGCGTGACGCATGAGGACTGGCGGTAACTAGGGACACTGGATCGCCTAGCTCGGTACTTTCGTGACCCGAGCTGGTCGATGATTGTCCCAAGCTACCGTCTGATTGTCCCAAGCTCGGATCGGACTGTCCCAAGCTGGCATCGGATTGACCCGAGTCCGTCTGACCATCCGAGATCGTGTACGTGGTGGCGGTCGTCCGTCCCGCCTTCCTCAGAAACCCACGCTGGCAGAGATCTTGCAAGAGCGTCGTCAGATCGCGGCCATGACGGTCGCTGAGATCTTGAAGACGGCGGTTGGTCACATGCCCCTCGATGGCAGCGGTCGCCAACGCCACACGACCGACCTCGTCGAGGGCGGCGAGTTGCCCAGGGAACTTCCGCTCTAATTCGGCCATGACCTCCTCGGGAAGTAGGCTCTCGGTGGTCAGGCGCAGACGGACCTCGTCCAGTTCGAGGTCCTCCTCCAGCAATGGCGACCGCCAATGCTGCTCCTTCCAGGCCTGATCGATCTTGGGAAATCCCGACCCCGCCTTCTCACCAACACCGATCATTTGGAACATGGTCTGCAAGGATGGATTCCGGCAGTCGCTTCGACCACCTTCATGGACCTGTTCGATCGGCATCCGCAATTGACCTGGATTGATGAACTCGAAACCGGTCGAACTGCGGCGAATACGGATGCCGCCATTGCCCTCGTAATCGGCATGGATCAGCGCATTGGTGAACGCCTCGCGTAGTGCCTGGACTTGCGGCGTATCGTCACGCCTGTGCTGATCACTGCCAAGCTGGAACCGCAGTTGGAGTCCGTCACGCAGTCGTGGGAAGACGCGCATGTAGAAATCGAAGAGATTTCCCGACCAGGTGCCATCCAGCGTGACGCGATCGATCCACCGTGGGGTGTCACCACCGACAGCCACCGGCAATTGCTGGTAATCCAGATGATAGTGCGGCAGCCGATCGAGGATCGATCGTTGCTGACCGAACATCAACAATCCAGCCAGCGTCAGGCCTTCAACCCCGCGTTCACGATCGCGATTCCACCCACCGAGCTGACGCAGCAACGCCTGGGTATCCCCGGTCAGGAAGGGATGGCTGGGCGTCAGGCTGGCAAACAAACCACGATAAGCTGCGATGCTCTCAGGGTTCAGGTCGCTTTCCGTGAAGTTGTCGAGCACCTGACCGTCACCGGGCCGAGGGCTGGCATCGGCCATCATCCGCCGCACCTGTTCCTCGTTACAGCGGTAGTCGCCCTCATGTCCGCGGCGGAACGTCCCGGTAAGTGGATTGCCGTTGATGAAAACGGGGCGCTGCGAGCGTTGGGCACGCGGAATCTCGATCAGGATGACCCGCTTACCCTCCGCCTGAACCACCCGGACCTGCTCTGGGCGCAGCAGATTATGGCTGACTTTCTGCTGATTATTGAGGTTGTCCCACAATTCCTTCAGCACCGGTTCGGGCTTGGCGATACCGACCGGCTCGAATGACCCATCCGGACGCTCCTTGGCTCCCAGCACCACCCGGCCGCCGTCGCTGTTGGCCATCGCGCTGTATGTTTCCCAGAAATTCTTGGGCAGTTCTCCTTGGCCATGCTGACCTTGGGCCACCTTGGCCTCGCAATCCTGCCCCTCTCGCCAAGTGGTGAGATCGACAACCTCTTCGCTGCTCATGCCTGGTTCCTGTTCGCTCAGATGGTTTTCCCGGATGCGGTCCCGCTCCCGTTCCAGGTCGCGTAGCACTTCGGAGAAAAGTGCTTTGGTGCGTGGCTCGGTGGTCCCGTTCTTCAGTTCGGCCAACAAGGTGATGGTGCCAAGCAGGGCACCATTCACCCCATCGTCACCCACCCAGGTCATTTTTCCACACTGCCAACCGTGCAGCCAGCGACGTGCCTCCTCGCGCTTGCCGTTGGTGACCAGCCATTCACAGGCGTCCCGGATCCGCTGAGCTGAAAGGGCGCGGCCCGAGTTGGTCTGGCGCAGAATTTCCCAGGCGGTGGCACGGCGTTGCGGATCGTCACTGACCAAAGCACGGACAAGCGAGGCAGCTACAACGTCAGGAACGGCGTCATTCACCTCCAAGGGATCGAGTGCGTGCCAAAGCTCCCACGAATCTTCAAACGCACTGGCATTGCGAACCAGCAACGCGACATAGGTATCAGCTTGTTCCTGGGTCCAGGCTTGCGCCTTGGCCCATCCGGCGGAGACGCGAGGAAAGACCCGGTACTTCGCCGCCATTTCAGGTAAGGATCGCTGGGCGGCGTAATGATGAAGTCGACGTTCGATGAAATCAAAGAACGCAGCAGCCTCGTGATCCGTTGCTTCGTCGAAGAACCGTTCGTCGTCGTGATCGATTTCCGGCTGGTGGACCAGGCCGGTCAGAATCATCTCCCAGATATCGGCAGGAATCGGTGGACGTTCACCCTTGCCACGCAGGTGGTAGATCCACGCGATGGGGTGAAGCAGTCCCTTGTCATACCCAGTGGCAAGACACCGCCGCACGAGGTCATGATGCTGGTCTGAAACGGTATCGCGGCAGGCCTGCCACAGTGAAATGAGCATGCCCGATCGCAGTCGCGGATCGGAATGACCTGCAATGATCTGCAAAGGTTGGTGTACCGAGGCAAGTGGTGGTCTGGTCGCCACCAATGCCGTCAGGAAATCATCGATATCCTGGCGATCGGATCCGCTGTTAGCTATCACGCGCGCAGCAAGGCTGGCGAACGTGGCAGGTTGGGTCTGCGCCAGGGTGGCAACAACCGGGCGCCGGAAAACCGCGTCCACCTGCTGCCAGGTGGGGAGTTGAGCAGCGGCAGCGAAGATATCAGGGACACGACGGACCCAGCACTCAAGCGTAGAATCCCCATATCCGCCATAGCGTTCCTCGCGCAGATTCGCGGTGACCTGGATCAGCAATCCCGTCACCGCCTCGGGCGTCCGATAATCAGCGGCCAAGCTCTCCGCCAAACGTTGCTGGGCTTCCTCTGATGCTTCATCGCGCTCGAAACCGATGTTTCTAGCGTTCTGCAACAACCAACGCCAACGATCATCAGATGTGGCCTTTGCCACAACCTCGGCGAAGTCATCGACCACGATTCCGGAAACTTGACGGACAAAGAAGCGATACGCTGGCGTTCTCGGAATACGGGCCAGCAATTCCGCTGCAGGCTGTTCCGCCTGTCCATGCGCCCACCATTCCAGGCAGAGCGAATCGAGACGATGAAGATCCGCCAATGACCAAGTGGTGAGATCGATCGGAGTGATCCAGGCAATGAACTGTTTACGCTCGGCCTCAAAAATCGCACTCAATGGCAGAAACTCTGTCGACTCCTCCAATGAAGGACCTGATGTCTTGGCGATCGATCCTGCCAAACTGACTGCCGTCGTGAAGCGACCGGTTGTGATCATCGACTGGATGATCTCCATGGCCGCGTGTCTCAATTCACGAACCTGGGGGTAATCGCCAAGTGCTTGCGAACGCATGGTCAGGGTGCGCTCGGTGAAAAAATTGTCCTCATGGGTAGCCGCCAGCACCTCTTCGCCGGCGACCTCCGCAATCCAGACGAGGCTATCAGGGGCGTGATGATCGCGAAGCGTTGCCACCATCCCCTTGAGGTCCGTGGTCATGTTCTCGATCGGTCCGCGCAGTGGACGGAACAACTTCCCGATGAGATCCGTGAGCGACTTGCGTTCTTGTTCCGGGAATGCTGTGACGAGCGTTGACGCCAGCGCGAGGATATCTTCTCGCATGATGCCGTGCTGACCGAGCAAGATGAGGATGTCGTCGATATTACCGAGAGCGGCATGCAGGGCGTTACGCTTCGGATCCTGATCCGGATCGAACAAGTGACCGGCGGTCTCAAGATGCACCCGAGCGATCTGGAACGCCTCGCCCGGTGCCAGCAGAGCCAATTGGGTGATGCTGCGGAATCGCTCCTGGGCAGCCCATGGCGAGTCGTGCGTCTCCTGCTGCCACGTGCGCAAGATATCGGCAGCCACCGATTCCGCCGTAGTGTGGTCGCCCACCTGACCCGCTGCCGCGATCGACGCAGCAAGGCCGGAGGGATTCAACGCCAGCAGGTGATCGATGATGGCCTTGCGGAAAGCCGGGTCGGTCAACTCCTGTGCGAAAAGCAGATCGCCGAAGGTGTCGGGGCTGAAACGCAAATTGCGCCCGATCCTTCTCAGCACCCGGCCCGTCTCCAGCCGTCCCAAGGCAGTCGTGACATCAGACGCGGACACGCCAGTGATCACCCCAACCGCATTGGTCGCCGCGATATCGAATGAAGTCGGCATCGAAGCCGCCAACGTGCCCAGGAAACGTGGCAACTTCCCGTCGGGAATGACATCACGTAACGCCAAGCGGCAGTCCGCCACCAGCCGCTGGACGATGATGGCATATTCCTTGCCGGCGGCTTCGCGACTCAGACCACCGCGTTCATGGGCCTCTGCCCAGAGCCGGATCAGGTACGGGTTGCGGTGAAATTGTCGGATGGCCGCACGGACCAAGTGATCTTCCGGGTAGCGGGTTGGTGCGTACTGACGAATCAGGGTGGTCAGATCATGATCCGACAGCAGAGGAACCTCGTGGGTGGTCGGCGGAACCGCTCGCCCATTCAGTCCCATCATGGTGCGGCAGCTCTCCGTCGCTGCTGAGCGGCACGTCACCACGCCGACATAGCGGGGATGGTGGAGCACCAGGTTGGCCAACTCGGTCAGAAGATTGGCGGGATAGCGTTCAGCATCATCGAGGAGCAGCACCACGCGCTCGCCGTCGGTCGTCCCCAGGTCTTCCTCGACATCCTGGGCAAGCGATTGACGCGTGCCGGTGATGATGCGGACGATGGTGCGAGGGCGTCTGGAAAGCCGATCGGCAATCAGACGCAGCAAATGGCTCTTTCCGCTCCCGCCGCGTCCATGCACCAGTTGGAGTCCCTCCGGGTCGCGGGTGATGCCGTCGACGATTCGTTCGACCGCATCACCTCGCAGCGAGGTCAGATTGAGGTGCTGCTCGTGGCGCCGGAAATACTCCGCCGGGATGACCAGGAAGGAATCGTGGCCGATATGGAAATACTTGAAGAGGATGGCGGGATGGCGTTCGAGGTATTGGGTCAGCCTGGCCCGGTACCACACCGTCAGGGAGTGCAGCGACCCGCGATCGATTGCCTCAAGCGCAGTAGCCTGATCGACGGTCAGTTCGGCGTTGGTCGCCACGATCAGGTGATCAGCGCCCTTGGCGATAGCCTTGGCGATTTCGCCCGGCAATCCCTTCTCCCCCAAAAGCTCCTTGCGGATCGCGCTTGCTGCCGATGCGGGTGTTCCGCGATGATGTTTCGCCTGAAGCATGTGGACGCCGTCGTGGCCAAACAACGTGCCGACGAACTTGCCATCCCACCCGCCATCAGCGCCGATATGCGGACTTGATGGCAGGATGCCCTGGCCCTGAGATTCGTAGAAGACGAGGTCGTTCAGCAGGCGCTGCAACTGCTGCCATGTATCAATGCGCGCCCAGTGTCCGTCGTTGAGCGTCATGACGATGCAGTCCGAGCCGGCTGTGCCGCAATTCCGGCCAACGCCGCTCTGACTTCAGTCATGGAACGGCAATGCGTGCTGCGCGTGCCCGCTGCTATGACCGACACCTGAAGCCGATCATCCCACATCGCGATGTCAGGCCAGGGAAGAATCCGTTCTGTCGGATAGCGGAGCGCGGAGCGAAAGCCCCATGCGAGTCCATCAGCAATCCCGATGCCGGGATCGCTGCCCGGACGGAATTCAGGAACGAAGTCCCCGTAGAAGTTCATGACGTGACTGGCGTCGCCTTGGTCCTGGCTGGCGGCCCAGTTGTTGCAGACCACCCGCCGGATGAGGTGTCGCGCTGAGCGGAAGCCGACAGCACGTCGCCACATGGATCGCAGGAATGAGGCAACCGTGCTGACATGTGTAGTCCACAGGACCAGCGTTCCTGATCGGGGATGCGGTGTCCGCTGTTCCATCTCGGCCATGGTTGCCCGCAGGGCATCGCGGTGAGCAATGATGACCCAGGAAAATTGCCATGGCCGCAATGAGCAGAGACGTTGCAGGTGCTCAGGCCGAGCCTCTAGTCCACCCTGGCGCTTCCAGAATTCTCCATCGCTCCAGTGGAGAGCGTTCTTGTATTCGTCACGATGGCGAATTTTCCAGGTCGACCACGCGCAGTCGTCGCGCACAGCTACAACGCTCAAGACGTACCATGGTTGATCTGGAGAATTCCAATCATCCTTTCCTGACGCATCGGCGTAGAGATCGAAGTGGACCGAACCCAGCCGACCTGTACCGAGCATCCGGCGTAGGAGCGGTAGCCGCTGACGGCGTGGCATGTCGACTGGTGGCAAGTGCATCTGGACGGGAAGGAGCTTGGGCTTCACCAGGATCATGCGACAGAGCCCATCGCAGCGGTGGTACGAACGCGCCCGGTCAGGAGGTCGTGGAGAATGCCTTGGTGTTGGAGACGGAGCTTGGCAAGTCGGCGTTCCCCTGCCGCAATGGCAGAATCAGAAGAACTGACTACTGCGATGATTTCATTTTGGATGGCGATGCTGGGCACAGGGAGCATCAATTTTAGCAGTCTACTGATGGACAATTCCGCTCTTGTGGAGCCCACCTGGATTGACGCCAGACTTTGACGACCGTGCGCTGACTGGAAATAGAAAAGCAGGTAAGCGGGCTGCATCCGTTCTGAGCAGCGAATACGCGCAATGTCGCGGCTAATATTCCCAAAAAAACCAGGTGGCAACACACGTAGCCGGCCAACGGTCGCCTTGATGGATAGCAGTAAGTCACCCGCCGCGACACGGCTTCTTGCGTACTGGGAATCAAGATTTCTTGAAATCCGGTGTAGCCCTTGATCAAGATTTCCGAGCAGATCGGTGATGGTGATCAAGGGGACGCCATTTCGATGATGTGGGCCAGGTTGAACCACTCCGTAACAGATCGGCACATTCGGAATGGTCAGATCGGCAAGCGCAGCTGGATCGTACAACTCCGGATGAGTCGTGAATGCAGCCACGCGGTCAGCGAGCAATCCCCTTCTTTGTGCCCGCATCTTCTCAATCACCACCTCGCTGGCGCGGATGGCCGCCTCGGAGGCGTCGAGGATGGTGGCTATGCGACTCTGTTCGTCGATGTCCCTTGGAGTAAGCACTTCGTAGGATTCCATGTCGCCGCGTCGTACATGGACAAGGCCCAATCCCCCATGTGCGTTTTTCTCGGCCTCCATGCGAACGAAATTTAGCGCGTAGAAGAGCCAATTGGGGTTAACGCCTGCCTTTGGCGTCACCTTGAAAATATGCTGATTCAGCGCTCCCGTTTTACCGCGCCAGACGAAGGGACCGAACGAAGTCCCACGGTTGCCCGACCATGAGAACAGTAGTGATCCGGCGGGAATCAAATACGCCTCCGGAATCGCGCGACTGCAATAGTTGAAGTCTGCGCCTCCGTTTAGGTTCTGAATTCGGATGATTGGGATTCCACGATCACCCCAGTCAGAAGGTTTGAACGCTAATCCGTTCAGGAGATCGCAGAGTTCGCCAACCCGATTTATGGTCCATCCAGCGATACCTACAAATGGACTAGCCAACATAGCCAAGTCCCAAAAGGTGCCGTTCCAACTCCGTCGCCGCCTTCACCCGCTGCGCTTCCAGATCTTTCATCGTCACGCGATACTTGTCGAACCAGCGCTCGGCCACCGTCACGACGCTCTTTCGGTGTGCCTCCACTCTTCCATCCAATTCTACATCGAGATCAGAGCGCAGGATCGCTAATGTCAGCCGCAGACACCCAGCGGCATCGAGCCCAGCCCGTGCACGATCCAGCGCCGTCAGCAAACCTTTGCGCTTGTCCTTGAGCTTCGTGCGCAGCGTGCGCTTCTCGCCCTTCAGTCGCTTCACCTCGGCCTCAGACACCGCCGGTTCAACGTCTTCGGCGATTTCGTCAGCATCTTCGCCATCTTCGCCATCACCTTCGGCGGCAGCCAACTGGCCATCGATGGCGGCGATCTGCGCCTGGAGATCCTCCATGGCCTGCAACTCGGTAGCCAGCAAGTGCCGCACTAGGCGGTGGGCGAAGGGGTCGGCCTTGGCCTTCACGGCATCTTCCTCTGCCTCCTCGACGCCGGCACGGATGCTGGTGATCCAGCCGTCGATCAGGCCGGTGCAGCCGCCTTCGGACATGGCCCGCAGGTCGTACTGGTTGAGCTGCCACCAACTGGCGATGACTCCGCTGATCTGGAACCGATCGAGGATGGTAGCGCTGGCCAGCGCCGTGGTGAATGATGTCAGCAGGTCGCGCCGCAGCGCGGCGGGATCTTTCGTCGTCGGTAGGCGGGCGATGGCCGTCTGAGCTGCGGTCCACCAACTGGCGACCGCCGACGTGAGTGCCGCTTCGCGGGCCAGGACGCCCGGGTGATTGGCGACCGTCGCGGCGATGACGGAACGATCAGTGATGACCGCCTGCCACTGATGGTAGCCGTTTGTCGGGGGCGTCAGTGCAGCGTTCAGGTCGAAGCCGTGAGCCTCAGCGAGTGGGCGGGCCCCATCGACCTCGGCCACTGGAATGCCGCCGTGCAGGTGGGCGCGGACATCCTGCGGCTCAGGCGGAGGGGTGTTGTCGGCGTAGCGACGGATGTTGCAGTTCCACTCCTCGGCTTCGATTTTTTCCTTGGTCACCACCGTGGCGTAGCCGGGAATGTCGCGGAACGCACGCCACGCGGTGACAATCTTTTCCACATCTTCCGGCCGCAGGTAATTCTGCGCCCGGCCCTCACGGAACTCGGCGTCGGCATTGATGAAGAGCACCTTGCCGCGCCGCTCCGGCGGCTTGGCGCCGGGAGCACGCAGCACCAGGATGCAGCCTGGGATGCCGGTGTTGTAGAAAAGTTGTGGCGGCAGACCAATCACCGCGTCGAGCAGATCGTTCTCGATGAAACCCTGACGGATCGTCCGTTCCTCACCGCCACGGAACAACACGCCGAGAGGCATGACGGTGGCGACCACACCGCCCTCACGCAGCACGGAGACCATGTGCTGGGCGAACATCAGGTCGGCCTTCTTGCCGCTGGTGCGTCCATAGCGGAAGCGCTCGGGGAACTTGGTGATGGTTTCGGGCACCACCTGGCTGAATGGCGGATTGGTGATGACCCGATCGAAGTGGATCAGGGCGCCACCTTCGACGTGCTGCGGATCGGTGAGCGTGTCAGCGTTCTGGATGTCCGCTCCCGTCACGCTGTGCAGTTGCAGGTTCATCTTGCAGATGGCCCAAGTGGTGCCGTTGAACTCTTGGCCGTACAGCTTCACCCGCTCGTTCGCGTTGCGGGTGTTGTCGGCCACGTGCTGATGTGCCTGGATCAGCATGCCGCCTGATCCGCAGCAGGGATCATAGACACGGTGCTGTGGCTGCGGATCGGCGATCAGCGTCATCAGCCACACCACCTCGCGCGGGGTGTAGAACTCGCCGCCCTTCTTGCCGGCGGAATCGGCGAACTCACCAATGAGGTATTCGTAGGCGGCACCGAGCAGGTCGGGGAACTCGAAATCCTCATTCCGCAGCCGGTACTTGTTGAAGTGCTTGATCAGGTCGCGCAGTTTCTGGTCAGCCAACCGTGTCTTGCCCACCAGGCGGGTGTAGTCGATGTGCTGAAGGACGCCTTCCAGACCAGGATTGGCCTGC
>Ga0163144_10012587_pt1 | contig 17751 bp, 14 predicted proteins | sample OliLak19BULKMAT1_FD_123175 | JGI IMG/M metagenome (GOLD analysis project Ga0163144, IMG submission 123175) | Freshwater microbial mat bacterial communities from Lake Vanda, McMurdo Dry Valleys, Antarctica - Oligotrophic Lake LV.19.BULKMAT1 | ecosystem: Environmental > Aquatic > Freshwater >...
AGCCTGCTCGGCCTCGCGGACGAGGTGATAGAATGATCGGATTGTGCCTCGGGATGGTCAGGATGCGGCGACCGTCGGTCAAGACGACGTGCTTGCCTTGGCGGGCGATTCGGAAGCCGGCCTTCTCGAGGGCGCGGATGGCGTCGAGGTGGTTGATGCCCGGAAGCTTCCGCACGGATCAGGCGGCGACTTCGATCTCGCGGATGTCAGCGTCTTCGAGCAGCAGTTCCGCGACGGCGAGATATTCCTTGATCGCCGTCTTCACGTTTTCGATCGCTTCCGGTTCCGTCGCGCCTTGCGACCAGCACCCTGGGAGGCCAGGCACGGATACGGCGAAGCCCTCCTCGGATTTCTGCAGCGCGATTCGATAGCGCATCGGGTCGACCCTCCGGTTCTGATGAACTCGGCCATAGATATCATGACCTCGCGACCGACGTGCGGAGCAGATTGGTTAATCCCACGAGGTTCGAGGCTCACCCCAGAAAACTCCCCGGTGTCTGGTTTCTCGGTTTGTTTTCTCTCCGCGGCTGCGCGAGCTCGGCTACGAGGAGGGTCGCGACGTCGTCCTCGAATTCCATTTCGCGAATGGCGGCGATCGGCTCGCGTCCCTGGCGCAGGCGATCGAGTGAGCCGATAGCGGGCTATTTCCCGGAGATCTCGGCTGCTCGGGCGCGCGAACGGACTCGCCTGGAACGGGTCTTGCAGTATCATCTGCGCCGCGTCTTGCCCCGTACCGGCGAGGCACGGCGCCAATAGAGAAGAACAACGCGTTCAATCCTCAGGAGGGGTTTCATGTCGAACCTAAACATCAGTGGCGCCTTGCTGCTCGCGACGACGGCAATTGCCGTCGTCTTGAGCGGATCCGCCCAAGCGCAGACCCGAGCCGAGACGCTGCGTCAGGTCACGGGCAATACGATCAACACGCTCGACCCGACCATGCCGGGCTCGACGCGCGAGGCCTTCGGCCTGAGCTGGAACGTCTATGACCGGCTGGTCAGCTTCGAGCGCAAGCAGGTCGGCAATGGCTTCATCTACGAATTCGGCCGCGTGCGGCCTGAGCTCGCCGAGAGCTACGAGGTCAGCCCGGACGGCAAGAAGATCGTGTTCAAGATCCGCCGCGACGCCAAGTGGCATGACGGCTCGCCGGTGACGGCCGAGGACGTGAAATGGTCGCTCGACCGCTCCGTCGCCTCGAAGTCCCTGGCGCCGACGCAGATGGCGCATGGCTCGATGACCAAGCCGGAACAATTCCGCATCGTCGACGAGCGCACTGTCGAAGTCGTGCTCGAGAAGCCCGACCGGCTCGCGCTGCCCAATATCGCGACCGTCTACACGATCATGATCAACAGCAAGGTCGCGCGCAGCCACGCGACGGCCGAAGATCCCTGGGCGCAAGCCTGGCTCAAGGACAATACGGCTGGCGGCGGCGCCTATATCGTCGAGAGCTTCCGCGCCGGCGAGCAGGTGACGTTGCGGCGCAATGAGAATTGGAAGAGCGGCCCCGGTGGCGAGTTGCCGTTCTTCAAGCGCGTGATCGCGCAGACCGTGCCCGAGGCGGCGACGCGCGCCAATCTGGTCGAGCGCGGCGATGCCGATCTCGCGATCGATCTCCAGGCGAGCGACGTCGTCGCGCTCGAGCAGCGCGGCAAGGTCAAGATCGTCTCGACGCCGCAGTTCAACGCTTTCCAGGCGGTGGCGTTCAACACCCGCATGGCGCCTTTCGACAATCCGAAAGTCCGTCTCGCCCTCGCCCACGCGTTGCCCTACGAGGACATGTTCAAAGCAGCGCTGTTCGAGCGCGGCACGCCGCTCTACAACGCGACCTGGACCGGCAGCCCGAACAACGCGGAATTCCCGCAGCGCATGCCGTTCAAGCTCGATCTCGCCAAGGCCAAGCAATTGCTGACCGAGGCCGGCTTCCCCAATGGCTTCGAGACGACGTTCTCGTTCAATGTCGGCTCGGCGGCCGTCAGCGAGCCGCTCTCGGTGCTGCTCAAGGAATCGCTGGCCAAGATCGGCGTGAAGGTCGAGATCCAGAAACTGCCGGATGCGCAGATCAGCACGATGGTGACGGAGAAGAAGCTGCCCTTCCTCACCGAGCAATCCATCGCGTGGCTGCCCTCGACCGACTATTTCTTCCGCAACTTCTTCATGGGTGAGAGCCGCTGGAACTACAGCTCCTGGCTCAACAAGGAAGTCGAGGAGATCGCCAATGTCGCGCGCTACGAACAGGACCAGCGCAAGTACGATGTCGCGGCCAAGCGCCTGATCGCACTCGCGGCGGCGGAAGCGCCGATGCTGCTGCTGTGGCAGCCCAACCAGGATGCGGTCATGGCCGCGAATGTCGAGGGCTACACCTACTGGTTCCACCGCCAGGTCGATTTCCGCGATCTGAAGCGGAAATGAAGTAGGGACAAGTCTCCCCTTCTGTTCGCGAAGCGAATAGGAGGGGTGGCACGCGCGAAGCGCGTGACGGGGAGGTTTCGCGGACGTCGAGTTCAAGCGCAACCTCCCCGGCCGCCACGCGGCCACCTCTCCTATCGCGCTACGCGCGACAGGAGGGGAGTTTGCGACACGCGTGCCATGAAACTCCTCACCGTCGCCCGACGTACCGCATGGCGCTTCGCGTCGTCGCTGCCGGCGCTGTTCGGCGTCGTCATCTTCACCTTCGTGTTGATGCGCCTGCTGCCTGGCGACCCGGCGGTGTTCTTCGCGTCGAGCCCCAGCGCGGGCAAGGCGGAGATCGAGATGATCCGCAAGCAGATGGGCCTCGACCGCTCGATCCCCGAGCAGCTCGTGCGCTATCTTCGCGACATCGGCACCGGCAATCTCGGACGCTCGATGACGACGGGGCAGCCGGTCACGAATGATCTGATACGGCGCCTGCCGGCGTCGCTCGAGCTCACCGTCACGGCGCTGCTGATCGCGCTGACGCTGGCGCTGCCGGCGGGAATCTTCGCGGCCCTGCGCCAGAACTCGCTGATCGATCACGCGATCAGATTGTTGTGCACGCTCGGCGTCTGCATGCCGACTTTCGTATCCGGGCTGCTGTTCATCTTCTTCTTCTACTACGTGCTCGGCTGGGCGCCCGATCCGACGGGACGCATCGACATCTTCCTCTCGGCGCCGCCGGAGATCACCGGCCTCCTGCTCGTCGACTCGGCGATCGCCGGCAATGGCGAGGTGTTCCGGGCGGCGCTGCATCAGCTGATGCTGCCGGCCAGCACGATGGCGCTGTTCGTGCTGGCGCCGCTGGCGCGCATGACGCGCGCCTCGATGCTCGCAGTCCTCACCAGCGACTTCATCCGCACCGGCGAGTCGATTGGCCTGTCGCGCCGGCGCATTGTCCTCGTCTATGCGCTGCGCAACGCATTGCTGCCGGTGCTGACCATCACCGGCATCGTGTTCTCCACGATGCTCGGCGCCAATGTGCTGGTGGAGAAGGTGTTCTCCTGGCCGGGTGTCGCGTCCTACGCGCTCGACGCGCTGCTCGCCTCCGACTATGCGCCGGTCCAGGGCTTCGTGCTGCTGATGGCGTCGATCTTCGTGATGGTGAATCTGACGATCGATCTGCTCTACGGCCTCGCCGATCCGCGGGTGTCGATCGAATGATCGCCGCCAATCTCCGCCATATCGGCTACGTGCTGCGCGGCAATCGGCTGACGGCGCTGGCCGGGATCTGCGCCAGCCTGCTGGTCATCACGGCCCTGGCGGCGCCGTGGCTCGTGCCCTTCGACCCGACGGCCTCGAATGTGCCGCGCGCGCTGCAGCCGCCCAACGCGACCTACTGGTTCGGCACCGATCAGCTCGGCCGCGACATCTTCAGCCGCGTGCTGGTCGCGGCACGGCTCGATCTGATGATCGCCGCATCGGCGGTGTCGCTGTCCTTCGTCGTCGGCGCCATGATCGGCGGCGCCTGCGGCTATGTCGGTGGGCGCCTCGATCGCTGGGTCGGCCGCTTCGTCGACGTGCTGATGGCGTTCCCGCTCTTCGTGCTCGCCATGGCGCTGGTCGCCGCGCTCGGCAACAAGGTCGAGAACATCGTCTACGCCACGGCGATCATCAATCTGCCCTTCTACATCCGCTTCGCGCGCGCCGAGGTCAACGTGCGGCGCAATCTCGGCTGGGTCGAAGCGGCGCGCGCCTCGGGCAATAGCCACACCCGCGTGGTGCTGCGCTTCCTGCTACCCAATGTGCTGCCGGCGATGGCGGTGCAGATCTCGCTCAATCTCGGCTGGGCGATCCTCAACGCCGCCGGCCTGTCCTTCATCGGGCTCGGCGTGCGGCCACCGACGCCGGAATGGGGCATCATGGTCGCCGAGGGCGCGCGCTTCATCACCACAGGCAAATGGTGGCTGGTCGCCTTCCCGGGCCTCGCGCTGATGAGCGCCGTGTTGTGCTTCAACCTCCTCGGCGACGGCCTACGCGACATTCTCGACCCGCGGACGCGCACGTGAACGTGCCGCTGCTCAGCGTCGACGATCTCGCCGTCGAGTTTGCCACACGAAACGGCCGCGTGCAGGCGCTGCGCGGCGTGTCGCTGGCGGTGAGTCCCGGCGAAACGTTGGGCGTCGTGGGCGAGAGCGGCTCGGGCAAATCGGTCACGGCGTTCGCGACCATGGGTTTGCTCGAGCGCGCGGGCCGCATCACCGCAGGGCGCATCGTCTTTCGCGGCGAGAACATCACCGCGGCGCCGCGGTCGGTGATGCAGCCGCTGCGCGGCGCCGCGATGTCGATGATCTTCCAGAACCCGCGCGCGGCGCTGAATCCGATCCGCTCCGTCGGTCTGCAGATCGCCGATGCGCTGCGCGCGCATCGCCCGCTCAGCCTGTCGGCGGCGACCGCGGCGGCGCTCGAGCTGCTGAAGGCCGTTCGCATCCGCGATCCCGAAAAACGGCTCCACGCCTATCCGCATGAACTCTCGGGCGGCATGTGTCAGCGCGTGATGATCTCGATCGCGCTCGCCTGCGAGCCGGCGCTGCTGATCGCCGACGAGCCGACCACCGGGCTCGACGTCACCACGCAGAAGACCGTGATGGACATCGTCACGAAGCTGACGCGCGAGCGCGACATGGCGATGATCCTGATCACGCACGATCTCGGCCTGGCGGCGCAGTATTGCGACCGCATCGCCGTGATGGAGCAGGGCCAGGTCGTCGAGACCGCCGACCCGTCGCGCCTGTTCAGCCAACCCCAGCACGGCTACACGCGCCGCCTCGTCGCCGCCTCGCCGCGCCGCGGCTCGACCGTCGCCAGCCTGGTCGTCGACGCGACGATGCCCGCGGCGAAGATGGCGCCGCCGCCGATGCGCAAGCCGGGCGCCGGTCCGCTGCTCGACATCCGCAACCTCGTGAAGCTTTTTCCCGGCGGCGTCACCGCGGTCAACGACGTGTCGTTTCGCATCGGCGCCGGCGAGAGCCTGGGGCTGGTCGGCGAGTCCGGCTCCGGCAAGAGCACGATCTCGCGCCTCGTCTGCCGCCTCATGAACCAGACATCGGGCGAGATCATCTTCGACGGCGAGGACATTGGCGCCATTCCGGAGCGCGACTTCCACCGCTGTGCCCTGCGCCGCGACATCCAGATCGTGTTCCAGGACCCCAGCGACAGCCTGAACCCGCGCTTCACCGCGTTCGACAGCATCGTCGATCCGTTGCGTCGGCTGCTCGGCGAGAGCGGCGCCACGGCGCTGCGTGCGCGTGCCCGCGACATCGCCACGCGCGTCGGGCTTCCGATCGATCTCCTCGATCGCTTTCCGCATCAGCTCTCGGGTGGGCAGAAGGCGCGCGTCGGGATCGCGCGCGCCATCGCCGTCGATCCGCGCCTTCTCATCCTCGACGAACCGACCGCGGCGCTCGACGTCTCCGTACAGGCCGTCGTGCTGCATCTGCTCGACCGCCTGCGGCGCGAGAGCGGCCTCGCCTTCCTGTTCGTCAGCCACGATCTCAATGTCGTACGCATGATGTGCGAACGGCTGGTCGTGCTGCAGAACGGTGCGATCGTCGAGCACGGCGTCAGCCAGGCGATTTTCGACGAACCGCAGACCGACTACGCGCGCGAGCTGCTCGCCGCGATCCCGCATTTCGATCCCGAGGCGCGGGCATGACCCAACGGACCTGGCGCGTCGGGATCGATATCGGCGGCACCTTCACCGACATCGTCGCGCTCGACGCGACGAGCGGCGAGCGCCGCATCGCCAAGGTGCCGACGGTTCCGCACGCACCGCTCGCCGGCATCATCGATGCGCTCACAGCGATTGCCCTCGGCTGGTCGGACGTCGCCGAGTTGATCCACGGCACGACACTGGTCACCAACGCGCTGGTAGAGGGCAAGACGGCACGCGTTGCGCTGATCACGACAGCGGGGTTCGAGGACGTGCTGGCGATCGGCCGTCAGAGCCGGCGCGCGCTCTACGATCTCGCGGCGCTGCCGCGCCTGCCGCCCGATGTTCCCGCTGAACGCTGCTTCGGGCTTGCCGAACGCCTCGATGCGCAGGGGACCGTGGTTCGCGCGCCCGATGCGGCGGAGCTCGAGGCGGCCGTCGCGCACGCTCTCGGCAGCGGCGCCCAGGCCATCGCCGTCGCACTGCTCCATGCCTATGCCAATCCGGAGCACGAACGCCTGCTCGGCGCGAAGCTGCGCGCGCGTTGCCGCTACGTTTCGCTCTCGCACGAGGTCAGTCCCGAAGCGCGTGAATACGAACGCACGCTGACGACGGTGCTGAACGCCAGCGTGATGCCGCTCGCCAGCGACTACGTCGAACGCCTGGCGCATGACGTGCCGACGGGGACCCGCGTGCATCTCTTTCATTCCGCCGGCGGCATGACCTCGCCCGAGACCGCGCGCGACCGGCCGCTCTCGCTTGCGATGTCCGGCCCGGCGGCGGGCGCCGTCGCCGCCGCCGCCGCATCGCGCGACGCGGGCATCGCGCGTGCGCTCGCCTTCGACATGGGCGGCACCACGACGGATGTGTCGCTGATCCTCGACGGCGAGGTCGAGATCGCCGCGAACAAGCGCATCGCCGGTCGCGCCGTGCGCCAGCCGATGGTGGCGATCGAATCGATCGGGGCCGGTGGCGGCTCGCTGGTCAAGCTCGGGCTCGGCGGGCTGGCGATCGGGCCGGAGAGCGCGGGCGCCGAGCCGGGACCGGCCGTGCACGGCCGCGGCGGCGCCGCGCCGACGATCACCGATGCGCTCGCGCTGCTCGGCTATCTCGATCCCGATCGCGTGCTCGGCGGCAGCATCCATCTCGATCTCGACGCAGCCGCGCGTGCACTGGCGCCCATCGCGGCGCAGCTTGGACTGGGCCTCATCGAGACCGCGCTCGGAGTCGTTCGCGTCGCCAATGCCACGATGGCGCGCGCCGTTCGCCGCGTCTCGATCGAGCGCGGCATCGATGCGCGCGACTGCACGCTGATCGCCTTCGGTGGCGCCGGTCCGATGCATGCCTGCGGCCTCGCGCAGGAAGTCGGCATCACGCAGGCGCTGGTCCCCGCCGCATCCGGCGGATTCTCGGCGCTGGGCTGCGTGGCCGCCGCGCCGTCCTACACCGTGCAGCGCACGATCAGGCTCAAGCATTTGGACTGGACCGCGGCGCGCTTCGCCGCGCTGCGCGCGGATGTGCGCGCGCAGGCCTGCGCCCCGCTGTTGCTCGCCGGACACGATGCGGCATCGCTGACGACGCAGGAGATCGCGCTGGTGCGCTACCTCGGCCAATCCGACACGACGGAGGTGCCGTTCACATGGCCGGTCGCGCGCGCGGCGCTGGGCGAAGCCTTTCGCGCCGCGCATGTGCGGCTCTACGGTTACGCGACGGACGAGCCGTGGGAGATCGAGGCGCTGCGGTTGCGCGCCGCCGCGCCGGCGCCGGCGCGAACCCCGACGAAGCCCACCCCGCAGATGACGATGCAGCCGACGCGCACACGGCGCTGCAGCTTCCTGGCGGCGCAGGATGTCGACACGCCGCGCTTCGATCGCGCTGGGCTGACGCCCGGACGCGCCATCGCCGGCCCCGCAATCATCGAGGACGCGGTTTCCACGATCGTCGTCGAGCCGGGTTGGCGCGCACAGGCCGATGACGCAGGCCACCTCCGGCTCCAGCGCAGCGAGGCCACGCGATGAGCAGCGATCCCTTCACGATCGAGGTGATCCGGCATGCGCTGAACTCCGCGGCGGAGGAAATGTCGCTGGTGGTGATGCGCTCCGCCCGCTCGCCGCTGCTGCGCGAGGCCGGCGATCTGTCGTCCGCGCTGACCGATCGGGACGGCGAACTCATCGCGCAGGGCCACGACGTCCCGATCCATCTCGGCGTGATGAGCTATACGGTGAAGGAGTTCCTGGCGCGCGTGCCCCGCGACCGCCTGCGCGCCGGCGATGTCTGGATCCTCAACCTGCCCGAGATCGGCGGCAATCACTTGCCGGATGTGAAGATCATCCGCCCCATCTTCGCCGAAGATCGCCTGATCGCCTTCTCCGCACAGCTCGCCCACTGGGCCGATATCGGCGGCGCGGCGCCGGGCAGCTATTTCGCGCAGGCGACCGATGCGTGGATGGAGGGAATGCGCATCCCGCCGACGCGGATCTTCGTCGGTGACGAGCCCGATGCCGAAAAGATCGCGCTGATCCTCGCCAATGTGCGAGGACCTCGGGAGCGCGAAGGCGATCTGATGGCGCAGGTCGCGGCGGCGCGCATCGCGGACACGCGGTTGCGCGACATCGCCGCGCGCCACGGCGTCGACACGCTGCGCGCGGCGATGGCGGCGCTGCATGCCCGTTCCGAAGCGCAGATGCGCGCGGCGATCCTCTCGCTCCCCGACGGCGTCTACGAGGGCATCGACCATCTCGACGATGGCGGGCCAGGCAACGCGCCGGTCGCGATCCGCGTCACGGTGACGATCACCGGCGACGAAGCGAGCTTCGACTTCACGGCGAGCGACGATGCGATCGACGGCCCGCTCAACACCACGCGCTTCGTCGCGGGCTCGGCCGCGTTCTACACGCTCAAGGCGCTCGCGGGGCCCGACATCCAATCCAACGGCGGCTGCTACCGTCCGCTCAGGATCATCACGCGGCCCGGCTCGGTGATGGATGCGAGCCCCGACAAGCCCGTCGTCGGCGGCAATCACGAGACGTCGCTGCGCGCCGTCGATGCCATCTTCAAGGCGCTCGAGCCCGCGCTCGGCGAGCGCATGAGCGCGGGCGGCAACACGTCGTCGGGGCTGCTGATCTTCAGCGGTCCGGGCCGCAACGGACGCTGGGCGACTTTCTATGAACCGCATGGCGGCGGCGAAGGCGCACGCATCGACCGCGACGGCATGGCGGTGGTGCGCGTCCACCTCACCAACGTGATGAACACGCCGGTCGAGATCATCGAGTCGGAATATCAGCTGCGCGTCGATCGTCAGCGCTTGCGCCATGGCTCCGGCGGCGCGGGCGCGCATCGCGGCGGCGATGGCCAGGTGCGCGTCTATCGCGTGCTCGCCGACCGCATGTCGTTGACGACGATGTTCGAGCGTCGCCTGATCCCGCCCTATGGACTGCGCGGCGGCGAGAGCGGGCTACCCGCGCGCGTCACGCTCGAGCATGCCGATGGCCGGCGCGAGGAGCTGCCGGGAAAGGCCAATGTGATGCTCGGTCGCGACGATGTGGTGATTTTCGAAACCCCTGGCGGCGGCGGCTACGGCGCGCCTGCAAAGGGGCAGTCGACATGACGAACGCGCTCGATCAGCTCGAAACCCAGGTGCGGCGCGACCTCGCGCTGATTGCGCATCCTCGCGCGCGATGGCTGACGCCGCGCAAGGCGCCCGACGGCAGCGACGCGCTCGACGTGCTGATCGTCGGCGCCGGTCAATGCGGCGTGACCACCGGTTTCGCGCTGCTGCGCGCCAGGGTCGACAATCTCCTGGTGATCGACAAGGCGCCCTATGGCGCCGAAGGCCCCTGGCTCACCTACGCGCGCATGCCGACTCTGCGCAGCCCCAAGGATCAGACCGGTCCCGACCTCGACGTGCCGAGCCTGACCTATCAGGTCTGGCACGAGGCGAAGTTCGGAGCGGCGAGCTGGGAACAGCTCCGCCTGATCCCCACGGAATTGTGGAACGACTACGTGCTCTGGGTCCGGCGCGTGACCGGCGTTCCCGTGCGCAACGAGGTCGAGTTGCTGCGCATCGCGCCCGAGGCCGGGCTGCTGCGCGCGAGCTTGCGCGAGGGCGGCGTCGAGCGGCAGGTCTATGCACGCAAGATCGTGCTGGCGACGGGCCAGGAAGGCGCAGGCGGATGGTGGATGCCGGATTTTGTCGCGGCGCTGCCGCTCCGGCTACGCGCCCATACCTGCGATGCGATCGATTTCGCGGCGCTGCGTGGCAAGACGGTTTTCGTGCTCGGCGCCGGCGCCTCGGCGTTCGACAATGCCGCGGCTGCGCTCGAGGCCGGCGCGCGCGAGGTGCATCTGTTCTGTCGACGTGTGGCGCCGCAGGTGATCCAGCCCTATCGCTGGCTGACTTTTGCCGGCTTTCTGCAGCATCTCTGCGAGATGGACGATGTCTGGCGCTGGCGCTTCATGAGCCACATCCTCGGCCTGCGCGAAGGCTTTCCACAGGACACCTATGACCGCTGCGCGCGCTTCCCCAATTTCGTGCTGCGCGTCGGCGAACCCTGGGAGAGCGCGCGAGAGAGCGGCGGCCGCGCGGCCGTGCGCAGCTGCAAGAGCGAGTTCACGGCGGATTTCCTGATCACCGGTACCGGCGTGGACATGGACTTCAGCTTGCGGCCGGAGCTCGCGGCTTGCGCGCACAACATCGCGACCTGGGCCGATCGCTACGCGCCGCCGATCGACGAGCGCGACGAGCGTCTCGCGCGATTCCCCTATCTCGGCCCCGACCATGCATTCCAAGAGAAGAATGCCGGACGCACCCCGTGGATCCGCGACATACATTTCTTCGGCATCGCCGCGACGATGAGCTTCGGGCCTTCGGGATCGTCGATCAACGCGATGACGACGGCGGTGCCGCGCCTGGCGCAGGGCGTGACGCGCGGTCTCTTCGCCGGCGATCTCGATTCCCATTGGGCCGCGCTCAAGGCCTATGACGTGCCGCAGGCCATTCTTCAGACCAAACCCTCGGGTGCGCATTCATGACGACATTGATCTTCGGCGGCGCCGGCTTCGTCGGCCTGTCGATCGCGGAGCATCTGCTCGCCCGTGGCGATCGCGTTACGCTCGTGGATCGCAGCATGCCGCCGGCCGCAGCGCTGGACTTCCTCCGCGGCCGCGGCGGCCGCCTCGAGATCGCATCGGGCGACGTGCGCGATGTCGCGTTCATTCGAACCCAGATCGTGCCGGACGTGCGCCGCATCGTCTGGGGCGCCGCGATCACCGCCGACGCCGCGCGCGATGCCGACGATCCGGAGAGCGTGCTCGGCATCAACCTCGCGGCGCTGGCGCCAGTCCTGCGCGCAAGCCGCGACGCCGGCGTCGGCCGCGTGCTCAATCTCAGCTCCGTCGCCGCCTATGGCGATGCCGCCTTCGTCGATCACCCGCTCACCGAGACCGATCGCTGCGAGCCGGTCGTGCTGTATGGCCTGACGAAATTCGCATCCGAGCGACTGGTCGCGCGGCTGGCCGAGCTCTGGAAGCTCGATGCGCTGAGCGTGCGGCTGGCCGCCGTCTTCGGTCCGTGGGAGCGCAAGACGAGCGAGCGCGATACGCCGAGCGCGCTGTTCCAGACCGCACGCTGCGCGGCGCGCGGAGAGCCGGCCTTGCTCAGCGCCGCGGGCAATCGCGACTGGGTCTATGCGCGCGACGTCGCGCGCGCCGTGGTCACGCTGCTCGATGCCGAGCGGCCGCGCCATCGCCTCTACAACATCGCCTCCGGCACGAGCTGGACCGCGCTCGCATGGGCCGAACGCTGGACGCGCGACGCGCCCGCGCTCCAGGCGCGGCTGGCGAGGCCGGGTGAGCGCGTGACCGTTGACCTCTTTTCGTCGCGCGATCGCGCTCCGCTGTCGATTGCGCGGCTGAGCGAGGAATTCGGCTGGCAGCCCCAGTTCGCCGCGCTCGAGGATTCCTATCGCGATTATCGGCGCTGGCAGAGCGATGCGGCCGCGTATTGGCAGGCGGCAAGCGCAGACTTGCCACGCTGAACTGCCGCTTGCGGGCGTCCCGCGCGCCAGCTTCAATCCTCGGGGATCGAGCAATGGGAGGGAAACATGGCTGGTGGCGAGACTCTCGTGATGAATTGGGCGGAGTGGATCCGTCATGACGCGGTGAGCCTGTCGAGCCTGGTGCGTTCCGGACAAATCTCGGCGCGCGAAGTGGTCGCGCAGAGCGCGGCGGGTGTGGCGCGCGTCAACCCCAAGCTCAACGGCGTGCTCGAAGTCTTCGACGACGTCGTCGCCGATCCCGATATCGATCGCCCCGACCGCAACGCCCGGCTCTATGGCGTGCCGATGTTTCTCAAGGATCTCGGCTCGCGCCTCAAGGGCCGCAAACAGGAATCCGGCACCAGGCTGCTGAAGGGCAATCTGTCGAAGGCCACCGATCCGCTGGTGGAGAACTACCTCGCCGCCGGACTGATCCCGCTGGGCCGCGCGACCACGCCGGAGTTCGGCATGACCTTCGACACGTCGACGAATTATCTCGGCCACGTCCACGTCACGCGCAATCCGTGGAATCTCGATCGCACGCCCGGCGGTTCTTCGGGCGGCTCCGCCGCGAGCGTCGCGGCGGGCGTCACGCCGATCAGCATGGCGAGCGATGGTGGCGGCTCGACGCGCATCCCCGCCTCGTTCTGCGGACTCGTCGGGCTGAAGGCCTCGCGCGGCCGCATGGCAATGCCGCTGGCGCAGAACGAATTCACGTGGCGCATCGCGGTCGAGGGCGTCGTGACGCGCAGCGTGCGCGACACCGCCGTGGCGATGGACTACCTCGCGCGCATGCCCAATGGCGGCAGCTTCTATCCGATGGCGCCTTACGCGGGATCCTATGCCGACGCGATCGCGACGCCGCCCGGCCGGCTGCGTGTCGCGCTATCGACCGGAAGCTGGGGCCGCGACGGCGTCTGCGATCCGGAGGTCGCCGAGAAGGTGCGTGGCCTCGCGACCGTGCTCGAGGGCCTGCGCCATGACATCGGCGAGATCGACGATGCGACGCTGTGCGACTGGGATGCGATGTGGCGCGGCTACATCACTCAATGGATCTGCGGGCGCGTGCAGTATCTGCCGATCGCGGAGACCGGCGGGCTCGACGTCAAGGACATGAAGGACATGCTGTCGCCGATGGTCTATCGGCATTTCGAGGCCGCGCAGCGCTACTCGACGCTCGACCTCTACAAGGCGATGGCGTGCAACAACGTCGTCACGCGCGGCTTCGGGCGATTCATGGATGCCTGGGATCTGCTGCTTTGCCCGACGCTCGCGATCCGCGTGCCCAAGGCGAACGGGCCCTACAGCCTGTTGAACGACGAGCCGCTGGACGGCTGGATGACGCGGCTCTCCGCCGCCTGCCGCTACACGATGCCGGGCAACGAGACCGGCTTGCCGGGCATCTCGATTCCCGTCGGTCTCGATCGCGACGGCCTGCCCGTTGGCGCGATGCTCTACGCCAATTTCGGCCGCGAGGATTTGCTGCTCAAGGTCGCCGCGCTGATCGAGGCCGCCAAACCGGAGTGGTTCGCGCAAGTGCCGCCGTTGAATGTCGGGACTGCGAATGTCGGGACTGCGAATGTCGGGACTGCGAATGTCGGGACTGCGAATGTCGGGACTGCGAATGTCGGGACTGCGTAGGCAGGGACTCGACGTCGACCTATGGCATTCAAACAGGAAGACCGATCCCTAAGGTCTTTCCTGCGGCGGGAAGAAAGATGGTGGGCGCTACAGGGATTGAACCTGTGACCCCTTCCATGTCAAGGAAGTGCTCTCCCGCTGAGCTAAGCGCCCCGAAAATCGCGCCGGACTATAGCCACGGTGATCTCGAAATCAAGAACTCCCGGGCAAGGGCCTTTAGTTCGTCAGCAAGCGGTCGACGTGGTTGACCAGGTCCTTCAGATGAAAGGGCTTCGACAGCACGGCCGCGCCCGGCAGCGGCGAGCGGCCGCCATCGAGCACCACGGCCGCGAATCCGGTGATGAACATGACACGCAATCCGGGTCGGGACTGGCGCGCGCGACGCGCCAATTCGACGCCATCCATGCCTGGCATGACGATGTCGGCGATCAGCAGGTCGAAGTCACTGGGACTGGCTGCCAGCGCGGCCCAACCATCGGCGAAGCTGGACACGATGTGCCCGGCCCGGCCAAGCGCGGCCGCGAGAAAGGTCCGCATCGCATCGTCGTCTTCCGCAAGCATGATCCGAGCCATCGTCTTGCACCTCGTGTGTTCGGGGTCTCAACGGACCATCGCGGCGTTTGCCTTCAGAGGGGGCATTGAACCCGCAGCGTCGCATTCCGGCAAGATGACACTGCGATCCCATTCGGGGTAAACCCTCGAGAAGGCTCTTCCCCTCTCAAGATCTCACATGGACGCCAGCGCGAATTTCGATCCCTTCGATCCGCCGTATGACGTGCTTGCGCCGGGAACGACGATGGCGCCGGTCGTCTTCGCGTCGCCGCATTCCGGAAATCTCTACCCCGACAGCTTCATCAGCGCCGCGCGGCTCGACGCCTTGAGCCTGCGCCGCTCGGAAGACGCATTCATCGACGAATTGTTCACGTCGGCGCCGACGCTCGGCATGCCGCTGATCAGAGCGCGCTTCCCGCGCGCCTATGTCGATGTCAACCGCGAACCCTGGGAGTTGGATCCGGGTATGTTCACCGATCGCCTCCCCGACTACGTCAACCACGCCAGCCCGCGGGCAAATGCGGGGCTCGGCACGATCGCACGCGTCGTGGCTTCGGGATCCGAGATATACGCGTCGAAGCTTCGCTTCTCGGAGGCCAAGCGGCGGATCGAAACGCTCTACATGCCCTATCACGCTAGGCTCGTGGGCATGCTGCGTGAACTCGAGAAGGCCTGGCCTGCCACCTTGCTGATCGATTGCCATTCAATGCCCTCGACGCCCGGGCCATTGGACCGGGGCCAGAGCCGCCGCCGCGTCGATTTCGTGATCGGCGATTGCCACGGGCAGAGTTGCATGCGCGCGATCACCGATCTCGTCGAGCGGACGCTGCGCGATATCGGCTATGTCGTGATGCGCAACGATCCCTATGCGGGTGGATTCACGACCCGTCATTACGGCCGACCGGACGAAGGGCGGCACGCACTCCAGATCGAGATCAATCGCGCGCTCTACATGGATGAGCAACTGATCGCTCGGAAGCCGTATTTTTCGACCCTGGCCCGCAACCTCACGCATCTCGTCGGAGCCGTGCGCGAGTTTACCCGCGCAGGCTTCACGAAGCTGGCGTAAGACAAAAAAAGAGGGCCGCATCTTGCGACGCGGCCCAAGTCTAGGGAGGAAACGCCCAGGAAATGGCGCGAGGCCGATTTCCAGTACGACATCGCGAGATGCCGCAACGCACAAAATATATGCTGCGCCGCAAAATGCAAGCTTCTTGATTCGACGCGTATGCGGCAAGGTGTCGCAGAATATAACCACCTGAAAGAAATATGACTTTTGCGGAAACCGAGGATTGTTTTTCCCCAGCGTGCGCTGCCGCATCGGCCCTGGGAGCATCGCTCTTTGCCGAGTTTTCCCAACCTGTCGCGCCGTCGAAGCGCCGGTGCCGCGTGACCGACACAGCCGCATCGTTTCGATGACGAAGGCGACGAATCTGCCGCCGATCGCGCCCATCGACGCCGTGTCCGCGCGAATGGCGCATTCGGCCGATCACCTTCGCCTCGTGGCAAGCGGCGCGTGGACGCTGGCCCAGATCCACCAGATCGAAGCCGCCCTTGCAGTCGGGCATCCTCCCGACATTCGCCAGCTGCGCGTCGATCTCTCCGCCGTCACGGCGCTCGACACGGCCGGCGCGTATGTGCTGTCGCGCTGGATCAGGCGGATCACGCATGAAGGCGCCGAGCTGGAATTGCACGTCGCGAACGAAGCGCAAAAGGCGCTGCTGCACCGCGTCGAAGTCGTCGAGCGTCGGCCACTGGCGCGACAGCGCAGCTCGGCCTTCGTGCTCATGCTCGACCGAATCGGCAGAGCGACGATCGAGTTCCGCCACGCCGCGCATGACTTGCTCGGCTTCTTCGGCATCGTCGTGATCACGATGTTTCGCGTACTCGCCCAGCCACGGCGCCTGCGCTTCATCTCCCTCGTCGCCCATATCGAGCGCATAGGGCTGCATGCGCTCCCGATCCTCGGGCTGCTGTCCTTCCTGATCGGCGTCGTCCTCGCCTATCAGGGCGCCGACCAGCTGCGTGCCTACGGCGCGGAGATCTTCACCGTGAATCTGCTGGGGATCTCGATCCTGCGCGAGCTCGGCGTGTTGCTGACGGCGATCATGGTCGCCGGCCGTTCGGGCAGCGCCTTCGCCGCCGAGATCGGGACGATGAAAGTCAACGAGGAGGTCGACGCGATGACCACGCTCGGCCTCGACCCCATCGAAGTCCTCGTGCTGCCCCGCATTCTCGCGATGCTGATCGCATTGCCGCTGCTCACGCTCTACGCCAGTCTGATGGCGCTCGGCGGCGGCGCCGTCATGGCGATGACGGCGCTGGACATCGGCTTCGCGCAATTCCTCAACCAGCTCAGCGGCGCCATCGTCGCGTCGACATTCTGGACGGGGATGATCAAGGCGCCGGTCTTCGCCTTCGCGATCGCGCTGGTCGGCTGCTACGAAGGCCTGCAGGTCACCGGCAGCGCCGAGAGCGTCGGGCACCACACGACAAGATCGGTGGTCGAGTCGATCTTCCTCGTGATCATCGCCGACGCGGCGTTTTCGATCCTGTTCTCCATCATGGGCGTTTGACCGTGACACCGGACCAGCCAGTCATCCGGGTGCGGGGATTGGTCACCCGTTTCGGCACGCACACGATCCATGACGGCCTCGATCTCGATGTGCGGCCGGGCGAGGTGATCGGGGTGGTCGGCGGATCGGGGTCGGGAAAATCGGTGCTCCTGCGCACGATCATCGGCCTCAAGCGCCCCGAGGGCGGCTCGATCGACGTGCTCGGGCGCTCGACCGCGAAACTCGACACGGCGGGCTGGAAGGCGCTGCAATCGCGTTGGGGTGTGCTGTTCCAGAACGGTGCGTTGTTCTCGGCTTTGACGGTTGCTCAGAATGTCCGGGTGCCGTTCCTCGAGCATACCGACCTGGCGGCGAAGCTGGTCGGGGACCTCATTCGCGTGAAGATCGACATGGTCGGCCTCCCTGCCGAGGCCGGCGCGAAATATCCATCGGAGCTCTCCGGCGGCATGCGCAAGCGCGCCGCCCTCGCCCGCGCGCTCGCGCTCGATCCGGAGATCCTGTTCCTCGACGAGCCGACGGCGGGCCTCGACCCGATCTCGGCGGCCGCCTTCGATCAGCTGATCCGCGATCTCCAGCGCGCGCTCGGCCTGACCGTCGTGATCGTCACCCACGACCTCGATACGCTCGTGACGATCACTGATCGCATTGCAGTGCTGGTCGACACCCGTATTATCGTCGGCACGCTGAACGAGCTGCTCGACAACCCTCACCCCTGGATTCGCGAGTACTTCCACGGTCCCCGCGGCCGCGCCGCGCGCCACGAAAGCTGAGAAGCTGTGAAGCAATTGATTGAGATGTCTGAGGCATGCACAGGAGCGGCTCAGATTTCCGGATCTGAAGGAGTGAG